>ERZ827168.3694-NODE-3694-length-15278-cov-7.900217_pt1 | contig 15278 bp, 16 predicted proteins | sample MGYA00519868_ERZ827168 | MGnify/ENA primary metagenome ERZ827168 (study PRJEB31778, sample SAMEA3449271) | human gut metagenome | biome: human gut; feature: human-associated habitat; material: faeces | place: United Kingdom | collected 2010/2012 ...
GACTTAAGTCTTTTTTTATATATAATTTGTTTCACATCAATTGTATAACAACAAAATAGTTAAATCAATAGTGTGTATTCTATTGACAAGTTATAAAAAACGGGTTATATTAGTTGCAATAAGTGTGATGACGGGTGTGGAAAGCCCAGAGCAGTATAGACAAGAGCTGATTCTTCTAGAATAAGTAAGGTGGAACCGCGGATATTAATTCGTCCTTACATTATTCTAGGAGTTTTTTTATTTTAGAAGGTGATAGTATGAAATTATTTATAGGATGTTCTTCACGTCCAGAGATAGATAAAAAGTATATTGAAGATGCTGATTTTATAAGTAAGAAATTAGCTGACTATGGTTATGATTTAATTATAGGCGGTATTTCAAAAGAAGGTATGTTTGGAAAAATACTAAATAACTTTAATGCTGCTCATCGAAATATAAAAATTTATACATTAAAATTATATAATGAAGATATGAGTTTATTTAATGTAGATTGCACTTATGTAGAAAATACTTTTGAAAGAGAAGCTAGAATTTATAACGAAGCTTCTAAAGTACTTATTCTTCCTGGCGGTACCGGGAGTTTGGCTGAGTTATTCAGTATGTTAGAAGATAATCGTACAATTAAGTGTACAAAAGAAATAATTATCTATAATCAAGATGGATATTATTATGATTTGATTAAGTTTATTACAAAACTTATTAGAGAAAAGTTTAATGATTATTCTATTTTGAATTATATAAAAATATTTAATGAGAAAGAAGATTTAATAAAATATTTGGAGGTTTAATATATGGCAGAATTAACAATGGAAAAATTAGTAAATTATTGTAAACAATATGGATTTATATTCCAAGGAAGTGAAATATATGGAGGTCTTGCTAATACATGGGATTATGGTCCATTGGGTTCTAGACTTAAAAATAGTATTAAGGATTCTTGGAGAAAAAGATTTATTCAAGAAAGACCTAATGCATATGAAGTAGATGCAGCAATTTTAATGCATCCAAGAGTTTGGGAAGCAAGTGGTCATGTTGGAAGTTTCTCTGATCCACTAATTGATTGTAAGAGTTGTAAAACAAGACATAGAGCAGATAATTTAATAGATGATTTTGATGAGAATGCTCATGCTGATGGAATGAGTCAAGAAGAAATGATGGATTATATTAGAGAACATAAAGTTCCATGTCCAAAGTGTGGTAAGAGTGATTATACTGATATTAGACAATTTAACTTAATGTTTGAAACTCATAGAGGAGTTACTGAAGATGGTAAAAATAAAGTTTATTTAAGACCAGAAAATGCACAAGGTGAGTATGTTAACTTTTTAAATGTACAAAGAACTATGCGTGCTAAGTTACCTTTTAGTATAGGACAAATTGGTAAAGCATTTAGAAATGAAATTACACCTGGAAACTTTACTTTTAGAACAATTGAATTTGAACAAATGGAATATCAAACTTTCTGTCGTGAGGGAACTGATAGTGAACTTTATGCATATTTTAAAGATTATGCTAAGAAATATTTTATGGATTTAGGAATTAGTGAAGATAAATTAAGATTCCATGATCATGAAAAATTAGCTCATTATGCTAAAGAAGCATGTGATATTGAATATAAGTTCTCATTTGGATGGGGAGAAATTAATGGTACTCATAATAGAACTGATTATGATTTGGGAAGACATCAAGAATATTCTGGTAATTCTCAAGAATATTTAGACCCAGAAACTAATGAAAAGTTTATTCCATATATAATAGAATCTACTGTTGGATGTGACAGATTAACTCTTGCTATTTTAGATAATAGTTATACTGAAGAAGAACTTGAGAACGGAGATACTCGTGAAGTTATGAAGTTTATTCCATATCTTGCTCCTTATAAAGTATGTGTACTACCTCTTGCTAAGAAATATCACAGTGAAAAAGCTGCTGAAATTTATAATATGTTAAGTAAAAATTTTATGACTAGTTATGATGAATCTGGTAGTATTGGTAAGAGATATAGAAGAGCGGATGCTTGTGGTACACCATGGTGTTTAACAGTTGATGATGAAACTATTAATAATGGTACAGTTACTTTAAGAGATAGAGATACTATGGAACAAATTACTTTAAAACTAGATGAAGTAGTTGACTATGTAAATGAAAGAATTAAATTTCAATAAAAATTAGGAAAGTCGTTGATTTTCCTTTTTTCTTTTTTTATACTATTTTTGGTGATTTTATGGCAGTAATTGGAATACCACTTAGATATAATAGGTTAGAAGATGGAAGATGTATTTTATATTTAAGTGAGAGATTAAGAAGAACTATTCAAAAATCTGGTGGTTTTGTTTTACCTATAGTTCAAGTACAAGATTATGATTATATGGATACTAGATATAATGAGTTTTCTCAGTTAACGGATTTAGAAAAAGATAATATAGAAAAGTATTTAGATATGGTAGATGGAGTAATATTTCCTGGTGGATTTAAGGTTACTCCATTTGATAAATATTTACTTGAAAGATGTATTGAAAAGGATAAGAAGGTTCTTGGAATATGTTTAGGTATGCAACTTATGAGTTGTTATAAGGAAGATTTTAAGGTTTATAAAAATGATACAGATATAAATCATTGCCAGGAAGATGATAAGGGTTTTACTCATAAAGTTAAAATTTTGAAGGATTCTAAACTATATGATATTTTGGGTAAAGAGGAAGTACTTGTTAATAGTTTTCATAATTATCATGTAAGTATTGATAATGATTATAGTGTTGTTGCTACTAGTAGTGATGGTTTTATTGAGGGAATTGAACTTTCTTCTGCAACTTTTAATATTGGTATTCAGTGGCATCCTGAGATTAGTTATGATTTTGATGAGGATTCTCGTAAGATAATTGATTATTTTATTAATATATGTAATGAATGATATAAAATATTATTATGATTGATAGCATTTTATAAACTAGATATTTATGATATTATATATATTCGGAGGGATATATATATGAAAAAATTACGTGTAACTTTGACTAGTTTAGGTGTTGCTGCTGGTATATTAGTTGGAGGATATACTATAGTTAATCGTTTACCTGTAAATGGTCTTTCTGTAGGAAATCCTATTACAAATGATGATATCAAAACATATTCAGTTACAGATACTACATATGATACATTAGGAGGAGAACCAACTGTTACTGAAAGATATGAAAGTATAAAAGGAATAAACAATAGAATTAAATATGATTCTTATACTCCAACTCATAAAACAACAAATAGCGATGGAAAAGATAAGTATTCTCGTCAACATACTACTTTCACTTTAGATGATTTAACAGATGATGAGATTAATGCTTATATTAGTGAATTTACTAATAATGGTGGAAATGTTTATGCTGTAAATACTGAAACTGAAAAAGTAGAAGAAAAAGAAGAAAAGGGTAATTACTCATCTTTAGTTGTAAGTCGTGTTAACTATGATAAGTCTGAAACAATTAAACAAAGTGATGAAGATAATGCTAAGGACAGAAGATTTGCAGCTGTTTTAGGATTAGCAGCTTTTAATGGTGCGGTAGCTACTTATGTTGGTTTGTCAAGACCTAAAGTTAAAGTTAAAAAGAATGATTCTGAAAATAAATAGTAAATATTAATTAAATAGAAAAATTTTTAGTAAAAATAATAAATAATGTTTATAATGTATTATTGTAGATTATGAATTAAAAGTTATAAATTATAAATAATTGAAAAAAAAGTTGACAAATAAGGACTAGATGCATATACTATTACTAGTCGAGAAAAAAAGGAAAGAGATTTATATCCACCTGATCAGCGAATAGCGATAGGTTAAAAGCCAAATATATAATGAAGTTTACTTTATTATGTGTCTTAGCGGATATAAATTTTATATCTGCTTTTCTTATTTTATGGAGGTGTTAGGTATCGCAAAGAATAATGATAACATGTTGATTAATGATCAAATCAAAGCTCGTGAAGTTCTTGTTATTGGTCCAAATGGAGAACAAGTTGGAGTTAAACCTATTCAAGATGCTCGTACTTTAGCAAGTTATGCATCACTTGATTTAGTTTTAATTAGTCCAAATGCAAATCCACCTGTTTGTAAAGTAATGGATTATAATAAATTCCGTTATGAAAAACAAAAGAAAGCAAAGGAAGCTTTAAAAAAACAAAAGGCTAATATGTCTGAACTTAAAGAGTATCGTTTATCACCTGTTATTGATGTTGGGGATTTTGAAACTAAACTTAGAAATGCAACAAAGTATCTAGAAAAAGGGGATAGAATAAAGCTTACTATAAGATTCAAAGGTCGCCAAATGGCACATACTGAACTTGGTAAGGAGGTTCTTGAACGTTTTGCCGACAGAGTAAAGGATTACGCAGATATAGAACAAAAACCTAAGTTAGATGGTAGAACAATGACTATGTTATTAGTACCAAAAAAAGACAAATAATTAGTAGGAGGAAAAATTTATGCCAAAGATTAAAACACATAAAGGAACAGCTAAAGTATTTACAAAACGTAAAAATGATATCAAAATTGGAAAACCAGGAAGTAGACATAATACTGGAAGTAAAAATGCTAACTTTAATAGAGGATGCAGAAAGGGATCTAACTTAAGTAAGGCAGATCAAAATAGATTAAAGAATATTATCTAATCTATATATTAAGAAGGAGGAAGAAACATGGCAAGAGTTAAAAATGGAGCAGTTACAAAAGCTCGTCATAAAAAAGTATTAAAACAAGCTAAAGGTTACTTTGGAAGTAAACATAGATTATATAAAACAGCTAAAGAACAATTAATGCATTCAGGACAATATGCATTCAGAGATAGAAAGCAAAAGAAGAGAGATTTCAGAAAGTTATGGATTACAAGAATCAATGCTGCTTGTAGACAAAACGATATTTCTTACTCAAGATTTATTGAAGGATTAACAAAAGCAGGTGTTGAAATCAACCGTAAAATGTTATCTGAAATAGCAATTAATGATCCAAAAGCATTTACTGATTTAGTTAAAATTGCTAAAGATGGTAAAGCTGGTAAATTAACTCCAGCTACTGAAGTAGAAGGTGTTGAAGTTACTGTTGGAGGAGCTGCAAAAACTGCTAAGAAAGAAACTAAAAAAGAAACTAAGAAAGAAACTAAGAAAGAAGAAGTTGCAGTAGATTATTCTAAAATGACAGTTGCAGAATTAAAAGAAGTAGCTGCAGAAAAGAATATTAGTGTTGCAGGAATGAAGAAAGCTGAAATTATTGAAGCTTTATCTAAGTAAAAAATAAACATATTAGTGAATTTATTTATCTAGTGCCTAATTGGTGATAAGTTTTTGAAACTAATAGAAGAAAAATAACGAAGGAGAATTAAATTATGACTGTTGTATCAATGAATTATTTATTAGAAGCAGGTGTTCAATTTGGACACCAAAAAAGAAGATGGAATCCAAAAATGAAGGAATATATCTTCACTACAAGAGATGATATTTATATTATCGATTTACAAAAAACTGTTAAGAAGTTAGAAGAAGCATATAATGCTATGAAAGAAATCGCTGCTAATGGTGGAAAGGTTTTATATGTTGGAACTAAGAAACAAGCTCAAGAAGCAGCTGAAGAATGTGCTACTAGAACTGGTATGTACTTTGTAAATGAAAGATGGTTAGGTGGAACATTAACTAACTTCAAGACAATCCGTTCAAGAATTAGAAGAATGGAAGAAATTGAAAAAATGGAAACTGATGGTACTTTTGAAGCATTACCTAAAAAAGAAGTTATTCAAATCAAAAAAGAATATGAAAAATTAAATAAAAACTTAAGAGGAATCCGTGAAATGAAGAAATTACCTCAAGCAATGGTAATTGTTGATCCTCGTAAGGAAGATATTGCTATTAAAGAAGCAAGAATTTTAGGAATTCCAGTATTTGGTATTGTAGATACTAACTGTGATCCAGATATGGTAGATTACGTTATTCCTGGTAATGATGATGCTGTTCGTTCAGTTAAGTTATTAATCGGAGTACTTACTAATGCTATAGCTGAAGCTAATGGAAATGAAGTTATTGATTTTGTTTCAGAAGATGACAAAGCAAAAGCTGAAAAGAGAGCACAAAAAAAAGAAGCAGCTAAGACTTCAGAAGTAAAAGAAGAAAAAGCAGAAGAAAAGGTTACTGAAGATTTATCAGCATTAACTCTTTCAGAATTAAAAGATAGAGCAAAAGAAGCTGGAGTAAAAGGTTATTCTGCAATGAAAAAACAAGATTTAGTTGAAGCTTTAACTAAATAATAATGTTTACTTTTAAAGGAGTGTTGCTTAATACTCCTTTTTTTGTAGATTTTTCTTTGGAATTTTAGAAAAATATTATATAATATGATTAGTTGATTTAAATAAGGAGGAAAATATATGTACACTGTAAGTGATGTAAAAGAATTAAGAGAAAAAACAGGTGCTGGAATGATGGATTGTAAGAAAGCACTTGAAGCATGTGAAGGTAGCATGGATAAGGCAGTTGACTGGTTAAGAGAAAAAGGAATTGCTAAGGCTGCTAAGAAAGAAAGTAGAATTGCTGCTGAAGGTTTATGTAAGATTAAAGTTGAAGGTAATACAGCTGTTATGGTTGAAGTTAACTCAGAAACTGATTTTGTTGCTAAGAATGCAGAATTTACTGGATTTGTTGATTACTTATTAGATGAAATCTTAAAGAATGATGTTAAGACTAATGAAGATGTTTTAGCAATCAAAGATGGAGAAGAAACTATAAGCGATAAATTAGTTGCTTTAACTGCTAAAATTGGAGAAAAATTAAGTTTTAGACGTTTTGAAAAAGTAACTAAAGCTGATGATGAAACATTTGGTACTTATATCCATTTAGGTGGTAAGATTGGTACTATTATTGTTGTAAAAGGTGCTAATGAAGAAGTAGCAAAAGATGTTGCTATGCAAGCTGCAGCAATGAGTCCAGTTGCTTTAACTAGAGAAGGTGTTCCAGCTGAAATGGTTGAACATGAAAGAGAAGTAGTTACTGAACAAGTTAAGAATGAAGCTGCTGGTAAGCCAGAAAATATTATTGAAAAAATGGTTAATGGTAGAATTGATAAGTTCTATAAAGAAATCGTTTTAGAAGAACAAGCATTCATTAAGGAAAATAAGTTAACAGTTTCTAAATATGTAAGTGACAATGGTGGAGAAATCAAATCTATGGTTAGATTCGCTGTTGGAGAAGGAATTGAAAAGAGACAAGAAAACTTCGCTGATGAAGTTATGAGTCAAATTAATGATGCTTCTAAATAATATTTAGTAAGTAATTATAATTAACTAACGATTATCGTTAGTTTTTTCTTTCTAATGAGGAGTAATATATGAAAAGTGAAATTATAAAAAACGATAAAAATGATGATACTCGCATAATTTATATAGATAGATTAGATTTAAAAAAAATAGAAAAAAATATAGAAAAAAATATAGAAAAAATTGATAAAAATAATGACGAAAATAAAAAAGATAAAAAGTAGTGTAAAAAAAATTGTAAAATAAAAAATTATTTTCATCTAATTTTATTTTTTCTTGAAATTTGACGTTTTTTTGGTATAATAAAGCGAGTAATAAGGGGATGATTTTATGGCAAAAAAGAGTTCTAATAATGCAGTTAAAAAACTTGATAAACAAATAAAAGATTTAGAAAATTCAATAAAAGAAGATAAGAGTGAGACTTTACCTGTTTTAGATAAGAAAAAAATAGAAGAAGAAATGAAGAAACCAGTTACTACAAAAAGTAATAAAAAAGGTAAATTTGAAAAGAAAGAAAATTCTAATAAACAAAAAAAGAGTAAAGAAAATAAAAAATCATCTAATATTAGAGAAAATATTATTGTAAATGATAAAAAATATAAGAAGAAAATGAAGAATAATAGACCTATTAGAGATACTATTGTAGCAGTTGATTCTAATAAGAAGAAAGTTGATAATACAAAGACTATTGATAAAGAAAAAATAAAAGAAGAATTAGAACTAAAAAAAGATGCAAAAGAAGATATTCCAGTAGAAGAAGGTCTTACAAGTGATGAGACTGTAAAGTTAAAAAACATAGAAGAACAAATGAAAACTTTATATGATAGAGTAAATGATGTTGTAAATGATCTTGATTATGATGATTCTGGTGTTTTTGATATAGACCTTTTATCTGAAGAAATAGAAAAGAGCAATATAGATAATAATCAAAAGAAAAAGTATAAATTTAAAAATCTAAAATTTAATAAAATAAATGAAAAAATTAGTGATATTGGTGGAGAAGCTATTAATAAAATAAGTGATATTAGTAGTGAGGCTGTCAATAAGATAAGTTCTAAGTTAAATGTATCTAATGATGTTTCTTTAAATAAAATAGGTGAGAAGATTACTGATGTTAGTAATGATACTTTTAATAAAATAAATGAAAAAATAAATGAAGCAAATGATGATTCTTTAAGTAGACTTGCTTATTGGTTATTTTTGGTTTTCATGGGATTATTTATATTATTTATAATATTTGTTATTTTTGTAAGCACTTTTTAGTGCTTTTTTCTTTATTTTATTTAGTTAATATAATATAATATTTGTAAGGAGAGATGAATTAATGGATAGTGATACTATAATATTAGATATAACTGAAAAGATGGATAAGACTATTGAAAACTTAGAAAAAAGATTTACTACAGTTAGAGCTGGTAGAGCCAATCCTTCAAGTTTAGATGGTGTTAGTGCTGAGTATTATGGAGTTTTAACACCTCTAAAACAATTAGCAACTATTTCAGTGCCGGAGGCTAGACAATTACTAATTAAGCCTTTTGATAAACATTCTTTAGGAGCAATTGAAAAAGCAATTTTAGCATCAAACCTAGGATATAATCCAAGTAATGATGGAGAAACTATTAGAATAATTATTCCAGAACTTACTGAAGAAAGAAGAAAAGAACTTGTAAAACAAGTAAAAGCAATTTCAGAAGATGCTAAAGTTTCAATTAGAAATATTAGACGTGATGGAATGGAAGATGTTAAAAAAGCAGAAATGCCTGAAGATGAAGAAAAAGGTATGGAAAAAGATATTCAAGATTTAGTTAATGAATATAATAAAAAAGTAGAAGCAATTTTAAAGGAGAAAGAAGGAGAGTTACTTACTGTATAAGTAATTCTTTTTTAGAATATTATGTTATTAGATGGTAAATTAGTTAGAAATAAATTATTAGAAAAACTAGAAAATGAATTTAAAAATATTAAAACAACGCTTGTGGTTATTCAAGTAGGAGATGACTTTGCAAGTAGTAAATATATTAAGCAGAAAGAAAAGATGGCTAATAAGTTGGGTGTTCAATTTAAATTAGAAAAGTTTGATAATGCTACAACAGAAGAAGTTAATTCTGTAATTTCAAAATATAATGAAGATAAATCGGTTTCTGGAATAATTGTGCAATTACCACTTCCAGATAATATTGATTATGAAAGTATAAGAAACAATATATCTTCAGTTAAAGATATCGATGGAGTAAATGATACAAATAGAATTAAGTTAGTTGATGGTAAGAGTGATGCTTTAATTCCATGTACTGCTTTAGGTATTATGAAGATATTTGATTTTTACAATATTGATTTAGCAGGAAGTGATGTTGTTATTATTGGTAGAAGTATACATATTGGGAAAGCATTATATAATTTACTTATTAATAGAGATGCTACTGTTACTATGTGTCATTCTAAGACTAGAAATTTAAAAAAGTATACAAAACATGCAGATATTATTATTACAAGTGTTGGTAAAGCTAATTTTATAACTCAAGATATGGTTAGAAATAATGTATGTTTAGTAGATGTTGGTTTTAATTATTATAATGATCAAATATGTGGAGATGTATCTAAAGATTTAGTAAAGTATAAATATTTAACACCAGTTCCTGGTGGAGTTGGGCAAATGACTGTTTATTCTATTTTTGAAAATCTATATAAGGCTTATAATTTGCAGAATAAATAAACATTTACAAAAAAATTAGTATTGTGTTATAATACGTTTATCGACTTTGATTAAGAAGTAGTAATATAATGATTATTTTTAGAGAGTCTGTGGTTGGTGGAAACAGATAATATAGTTATATGAATTCGTCTTAGGAGTTCTTATTAATAATAAGCGTAATTCTTGCGTTAAGAGATTTGAGTGTGTAGTAAAATAACTATGAATTAAGGTGGTACCGCGAATAGTCGTCCTTAAATTTATAGTTATTTTTTTGTTAGGGTGGTGAGTTATGAAAGAGAAAATTATATTTGATTTAGATGGTACATTGATGAATGTTGATTTTTCTTTAGAAGATGATTTTTTTAGTGAAAGACTTGAAAAAAATGATGCAGATAAATTTGTTCCTGTAAAACATGATTTACTTTTAAAATATGAAGATTTATTTTCAAGATATGATATTAAATGTTTGAGTGAATTTTTAACTATAGGAAGTGGAGTAAATATTACTGAAAAATTAATAAGAGAGTGGATACTTATAGGCTCAACTTTTAAAGATGAGTTAGTTCCTGATATAGTAGATGTACTTGAATATTTAAAAAGTAAAGATTATGAATTAATTGTTTTATCTAATTGGTTTAAATCTACCCAGGTTAATAGATTAAAAAAAATGGGATTATATGATTATTTTGTTGAGGTATATGGTGGAGATGAATTCTTAAAGCCTAATCCTATTAGTTATTTGAATGTTTGCGATGATGTTAGTAAATGTGTAATGATTGGAGATAATTATCATAAGGATTTTTTAGGCCCTAAGAATATAGGTATGGGAGCAATATTATATGATCCTAACGATAAGATTTCAGAAAAGTGTAAGATAAAAAGAATGAATGAGTTAAAGGAGATGTTTTAAATGAGAATTGAAGAAGTAAAAGATTTACTTTTAAATGATATGAAAAGTGTAACTGACTTAAATAGTTTAAATGATTTAAAGGTAAAATATCTTGGTAAAAAGGGTTTAATTACTGAACTTAATCAAGAGATTAAAAATATTTCAAATGAGGAGAAGAAAGAGTTTGGACAAAGGGTAAATGAAGTTAGAAGTAGTTTTACTGAGTTTTATGAAGAGAAAAAGAATGAGTTTGAGACAGCAATTTTGAATGAAAAATTAAAGAGTGAGGCAATTGACATTAGTTTACCTAGTTATAATATAGTAACTGGTGCTCCTAATATTCTTGAAAAACTTATTGAAGATGTTGAGGAAGTATTTATGTCTATGGGATATGATGTTGTAGATGGACCTGAGATAGAGGAAGATAAATATAACTTTGAGATGTTAAATATTCCTAAGGGACATCCTGCAAGAGATGCTCAAGATACATTCTATTTAAAAGGAGAGGAGATTCTTCTTCGCAGTCAAACTTCTCCTGTTCAAGTAAGAACAATGTTAAAGGGTAATGGTGAAGTTCCTATTAGAATGATTTGTCCAGGTAAGACTTATAGAAGAGATGATGATGATGCGACTCATTCACATCAATTTATGCAAATAGAGGGATTACTTGTTGATAAAAATATTAGTTTAAGTGATTTAAAAGGTACTTTAGATATTATTTGTAAGAAGTTATTTGGCAATGATGTTGAGACTCGTTTCCATCCTAGTTATTATCAATTTACTGAACCTTCAGTAGAGGTTGATATTAGTTGTTTCAATTGTAAGGGACATGGATGTAATATTTGTAAAAATAACGGTTGGATTACTGTTTGTGGAGCTGGTGTTGTTCATCCTAATGTTCTTAGAATGAGTGGATATGATCCTAAAGTATGGAGTGGATTTGCTTTTGGTTTTGGAGCGGAGAGACTTGCTATGCTTAAATATAATATAAATGATTGTAGAGTTTTCTATAATACAGATTTAAGAGAAAGTAGAGTATTTGATAGAAAGGAGAGTGAATAGGATGATTAGTTTAGAATGGGTAAAAGATTATATTGATATTAGTGATCAAGATTTAGAAGAATTAGCTGTTAAAATTACACAATCTGGTATTAATGTTGAGAAAGTTATTACTAATCATATTGATAATCTAGTTGTTGGAGAAGTAATTGATTGTGTTAATCATCCTGATAGTGATCATTTACATGTATGTCAGGTTGCTGTTTCAGAAAATGATGTATTACAAATTGTTTGTGGAGCACCTAATGTTCGTAAAGGATTAAAGGTTGTAGTTGCTCTTCCTGGAGCAGTACTTCCTGGAGATTTTGTAATAAAGAAGAGTAAGATTCGTGGAGTAGAGTCTAATGGTATGCTTTGTGCTTTATATGAGTTGGGACTTGAAGAGAAGACAGATGAAGCATATGCTCGTGGAATTGAAGAACTTGATAGTAGTGTAAAAGTAGGAGATGATCCTATTAAGGTTTTAGGACTTGATGATACTTTATATGAACTTGATATTCATAAACATAGAAATAATGATTGCTACTACCATATTGGATTTGCTTATGAAATTGGTGCTATTTTAAATAGACCTGTAAAGCTTCCTGAACTTTCTTTTAATGAAGATAAAGATAGTGTGGAAAATCATTTTAGTTTAGATGTAGAAACAGATAAATGTCCTTTCTATTTGGCAAAAATGGTAAAGAATGTTAAGATTGGTGAGAGTCCAGAATTTATTAAGAAAAGACTTGCTGCTGCTGGTATGAGATCAATTAATAATGTAGTAGATATTTCTAATTATGTTATGCTTGAATTTGGTCAACCTCTTCATTTCTTTGATAAGAATAGTTTAGGTAATCATATTTTAGTAAGAGATGCGAAAGATAATGAAGAAGTAGTTACACTAGATGGAAATAAGCAAATTCTTTCTCATAATGATATAGTTATTACAGATGGAGAAAAGCCTGTTTGTATTGCTGGGGTTATGGGTGGAGCAAATACTGAAGTTGAAAATGATACAACTGATATTTTAATAGAGGCTGCTATTTTTGATTCAGTATCTATTCGCTATACTGCTGCTAATTTAGATCTTAGAAGTGAAGCGTCTATTAGATATGGAAAAGGTTTAAGTTATGAGTATACAGAGATGGCTTTAAAACGTGCATGTCATTTACTTGAGAAGTATGCAGGTGCTACAATTCTTTCTGGTTGTGTTAGACATGATGTTATTGATAAGACTCCAAATGTTGTAGAGTTTGTTCCTGATGATGTTAATAAGCTTCTTGGTATGAATATTAGTGTAGAAGATATGAAGGTTGAACTTGGTCGTTTAGGTTTTGATTATGAATTAAATGGAGATAAGTTTATTGTTACTATTCCAAGTAGAAGACTTGATATTGATCCTAATGTAAATGATATTGCTGAAGAAATAGTTAGACTTTATGGTTATCAAAATTTAGTATCAACTGTTCCAACTGTTCCTGTAAGACGTGGTGAATATGTAGGAGATGTTAAATATAGAAAATTAGTTTCTAAAAGACTTAGAGCACTTGGTCTTAATGAGACTAAGACTTATACTTTAGTTTCTCCTGATATGGCTAAGTTATTTAAATATCGTAATGTTTCTAATGCAATTCTTCCAAATCCTATGAGTATGGATAAGAGTGTTGTAAGAACTACATTAATTCCTTCACTTTTAAATGTTTATCAATATAATAAAAAGCGTAAAGTTAAGGATATTAGTTTATATGAAATTGCGAAGACATATGATAGTGAATATAATGAGACTAGTTTAATTTGTGGACTATGTTTTGGTGACTATTTAAATAATGGTTGGACTAAACCTGTTAAGTATGATTTCTATATTGTAAAGGGAATTGTTGAGAATGTTTTAGATTATATGGGATTTAAAAACAGATATAGTTTTGAAGTATCAGATTGTTCTGATTTACATCCTGGAATTAGTGCCAATATTTTACTTGATAGAAAAGTAATTGGTGTTATTGGTAGAGTTCATCCAAGTATTTTAAAAGATGAGGTTTATGTATTTGAAATGTCACTTAATGCTTTAATGAGTAATGTTAAGCCAATCAAATACAAGGAAGCTCCTAAATATCCTGGTATTTCAAAAGATATGGCATTCATTGTTTCAAAAGATGTAACTGCAGGAGAAGTAATGGATACTATTAAAAAGGCTGGTAGTAGAATGCTTGATAGTGTTAGTGTATTTGATGTTTATACTGGTGAAAATGTAGATGCTGATAAAAAGTCAATTGCCTTTACACTTAACTTCTTAAATCTTGAGAGAACACTTACTGAAGAAGAGGTAATGGAAGTATTTAATAATATTATTTCTAAGGTTGTTGAAAAACACAATGCAGTTTTAAGAGATAAGTAAAATTGGACAGCTTGGTGCTGTCTTTTTTTGTTTTTTAATTACAATTTTTATTTTTTTTGTTAATATTATAATAGAGGTGAAAAAGTGTGAGTAAGGAAATAAAAAAAAGAGTAAAAGATAGTGAGATTGAAGTTGCTAAGTCATCTAATAAAAAATTGTTTATTATTACAATTATTATTTTAGTACTAATAATAGTTGGATTAGTTTTATTTTTATTATATGATTATAAAATTATATTTCCACCAAAGGATACAACTCCAGTAGTTGATAATAACAAGAAGAAAACTACAACTACTAGACACGAAGATAAGTATGTTGATGTAGATGTTGATAGTCCAAGAATTATTAATTTATATAATAGTGTCTATAGTGGAAAGATTGATTCTTATTTATTTGATTCTAAAAAAGTAGATGTTTCTGATATGAGTGATGATTATAAATTCCAAGTTGCGTTTAATACTTATGTTAAAGATATTACTTATCTTCCAACTGCGTATGTTTCTGAGGTGAATGTAAAAAACGCTTATGAAAATGTATTTGGAAAAGATACTTATAAAAGACCAGAAAAATTAAGCGATGGATGTAATGATATGGTATTTGATAATCTTAGTAAGGCATTTATTAGTGAACAAACAGGATGTGGTGCAACAACTTCATTTGGTTCTCATAGTAAAATAATTAGCGCTAAGAAAAACTCTAGTGAATTATTAATTACATCTGCTTATGTATTTGATTATATGTTTAAACTTTATAAAGATCCAAATGGTAATGAAGAACTTACTGAAAATGATGGTGAATATACAACAGTTAGACATTATAATTCTTATATAGAAGAAAATAAAGATAAACTTATGCAATATACATTTAAGTTTAATTTAGCAGATGATGGATTCTACTACTATTCAGGTTTTGAAAGAACTAATGGATAATTTGAAGTGATACAATAAAAGTAGACAGATAAAAAAAGAACTGTTTACTTTT
>ERZ827168.3695-NODE-3695-length-15278-cov-3.443539_pt1 | contig 15278 bp, 20 predicted proteins | sample MGYA00519868_ERZ827168 | MGnify/ENA primary metagenome ERZ827168 (study PRJEB31778, sample SAMEA3449271) | human gut metagenome | biome: human gut; feature: human-associated habitat; material: faeces | place: United Kingdom | collected 2010/2012 ...
GTCCACAAAAATGTGTGCGGTAAAATGTTGGACTATAAGGAATTAAACAAAAGGGTAGTCGATAGTCTTACCGACCGATACCACAGCCCTATTGACGCTATTCTTAACGGAATGAACTCTTGTATTACGCTGACTTGTTTGGACTACGTTCGGGAAGTGAAGGTGCGCGAATTATGATTGTGAAAGTTAAAAGTAAATGCGAAACGTGTGCTCACGAGAAAGTTTGCGTTAAAAAGGATGGAATGCAGACTATTGAAACCGAGCTGGACAATGTTCTTGGCTCCAATTCGTATGCTGGTATACAAAGTTATATGGACCAACTTGGATTGGGGATTGATATTGTATGCGAAGATTACCTTGAGAAATATGATTCGATGATGAAGGACATCCTATCATGTAAGGAGCACCGAGATGTCGATTGACTATAAGCTTGATCTCGAGACATTGAACGGCATTTGTCCCGGCGGATATTTCAGTTCTACTCGCTGCACATGGAACCCGGATGACGAACATGAGGCAATCAACGGCATTGGATATATGATGTGTGAGCACCTCAACGAATCCCAAAAAGATGCACTCCGACAGTATCCGAACGTTGTGCTCACGGTAGCCAAGTATCGCTATGGACCGGAAATTACACATGATATGGTGTTCATCGGTGACAGTTGGAGGCCGGATAGGAGGTGAAAATCAATGGCGAATAGCTCGGTAATCACGGTCAGATTGCCGAAAGAAGACCGTGCAAAACTGATTATAAAGAGTGCAAAGACCGGAAAATCGAAGTCCGAAGTCGTCCGTGAAGCGCTTGAACTGTATTACAAAAACGACAAAGCTGGATGAAAAAAGTGTATTACATGTATTACAAAACGAGCAAAAAGTGTATTACGTGTATTACATGTATTACATTTTTTGAGGCGGTTTTAGGGCAAAAACGCAAAATTTGTAATACACTAGGCCAAATGTAATACACTTTTTGGTCAAAAACGGCCAAAAATCGCAAAAAATCAAAAAATATGTGTTTTATCTATATATGAGGTTAATTATTATATTTAATAATTATAGCTATATATAAATAGAAAACTAAAAAATTTTTGATTTTTTGCGAAAAAGTGTATTACATGTATTACATTCTTGAAAAGGAGATAGACCAATGGACTATGAATCAACTCTTGAACACGCGCGGATGAATTTCCCGAAAGTTTTGATTGATATTGTCAAGGTTCGAGAAATTGCATTTGAGTTAATTGAAATCCAACTTGCAGACGGACGGATATTCCTATATGACGATTTCGAAGATACATTGCGACGTATGCCGGATAACCCGAATAGCATGAGTCGTGAGCAGACAAATAAAGCGTTTGGCGTGATGCTTCGTCATGTTATGAACAGAAAAGGATTTACTCAGCAGATGCTATCAGAAGCAACAGGAATCCAGGAGTATCTGATTTCTAATTATATACACGGAACCAGTAGTCCAAGATTTTACAATCTCGATAAAATTGTTCGAGCACTCGGTTGTAGTGCAGAGGATTTGCGGTATGTAAGATAAAAGTTTACAATTTACTTCTTGCGGCTTAGAACCTTATATGCAATAATGAGGTTATCCTAGAAAGACACAAGGAGGTATAATTACATGGGTTTATTCAAAAAGAAAAAGTCTTCTGTTCCAGAAATCATAGAGAAGGAAGTACGAAAAGATGAAGTCGGTCGTGACGTCCATGTTTTTGATGGACCGGATGGCGAAGTCGAGGTAACTCGCATCAGCGCGGCTAGTCGTCTTCCTACCGGGGAAGAATGGTGTCCTCGTTGCCACATCCCTTGTGTGCATCACGATGAAGATAAATACTACGAATGCCCCGACTGTGGTTGGACCACAGAAGATTGGGAAATCGAACAGTGGGGTGGACATCCTACTGAGGAATCCTCCTACGATGACCCTACTTACAACTGATATTTTTGAATCCCATGGGAGCCTACGCAATTTGTGTGGGCTCCTTTTCTTTTGTCTTTTGCCGCAAAATCTCTTTTTAGGTTCGCGAAAATTTCATACTATATTATGAGAGAAGAGATAATATAACGGGACCCAAAAAGTCATGTTATATTGCGTTTTGCAAAGGAGAATCACATGGCTAAAGAAAGTCAATTCCAGAAAGGTCTCATTGACGACCTGAAGAAGCGGCTTCCTGGATGCATTGTTTTGAAGAACGACCCTAATTATATTCAAGGGGTTCCGGACCTGTTGGTTCTGTACAATGACCGATGGGCCACTCTTGAATGTAAAAAAGCAGAACACGCGAACCATCAACCAAATCAAGATTATTATGTCGAGAGGATGAACGATATGTCATTCTCTCGTTTTGTTTACCCGGAAAATAAGGAGAACGTGTTAAATGAACTTCAACAAGCATTCCAATCTGGTAGGCCAACACGCCTTCCTCGGCGCAAGTAAATACCACTGGCTGAATTACGATGCCGCTAAAATCGCCGAGGCCTTCCGTGCCGCCCAAGCTGTACAAATGGGCACACGGTTACATGCTTACGCTGCCGAGAGCATTGATATTCGGCAGAAACTTCCAAAGTCCCATAAGACGTTGAATATGTACGTGAATGATGCTATTGGGTTCAACTTGAAGCCTGAACAAGTTCTGTACTATTCTCCGAACTGCTTTGGAACGGCCGATGCGATTGATCTGCGCGGTAATACTCTGCGCATTCATGATTTGAAGACCGGGAAGATTCCGGCTCATATGGAACAGTTGATGATCTATGCTGCTCTGTTCTGCTTGGAGTACAATATCAAACCTCATGATATCGAAATGCTCCTGCGTATCTACCAGAATGATGACGTACAGGAGCTGAAGCCCGAGGCCAATGATATTTCAGCAATCGCAAAGAAAATCATTGAAGCCGACAAAATTGTAAATGAACTTAGGGAAACGGAGGGCTAATCATGTTTTACGACGACAAATCGAGTTTAGAAGATGTTATTGCCCATTATGGCGTCGGCAAAATGGATGGCGCTCCCGGTCGTGGCTCTGGAAGATACCCACTTGGTTCTGGCGAAAATCCGTATCAGCGTGGAGATGAACTGTTGGCGCGTTATGAGGCTTTGGAGAAAAAGGGATATTCTGAAAAGCAGATTGCCAAAGAATTGGGAATGAGCACCACGAAGCTGCGTGTTCAGGCATCCTATGCAAAAAGTCTGAGGCGTATGCAACAGGTGTCCAAGGCCAAGAAGCTTCGTGAGGAAGGTAAGTCTCTTAATGAGATTGCCGAAATTATGGGATTCAATAACGATTCTTCTGTGCGGTCATTGCTGAATCCCCTGGCAGAGGAGCGAATGAAGCAGTCCTCGGCTACTGCGGAGAAGCTGAAAGAGCTTATCGACACTAAAGGATATTTGGATGTCGGTGCCGGCGCAGAACGTGAACTCGGAGTATCTCGAAACAAATTCGATCAGGCTCTTTATATTCTCGAAATGGAAGGGTACCTCACTTACAAGCGCCGCATTCCGCAGGTCACCAATCCGAATCAGAAGACCACCTTGCAGGTTCTTACTCCTCCTGGTACTGAATACAAAGATATTTACGATACCAGTAAGATTCATTCCGTTGGTGACTATGCTATTTCATACGATAACGGCGAAACCTTTCATAAGCCGTTCGAGTATCCTTCCAGCTTGGACTCGAAGCGTTTGTCTATCAACTATGCCGAAGAGGGCGGTATCAATAAAGATGGTGTGATTGAGCTTCGGCGCGGATGCAAAGATCTTGATTTGGGCGATTCTAATTATGCCCAGGTTCGCATCATGGTTGATGGCACGCACTATCTTAAGGGCATGGCGGTCTATGCTGATGATTTGCCTAATGGTATTGACGTTCGCTTCAATACTAATAAGTCGGTTGGCACGCCATTGGAGAAAGTTCTGAAGCCTCTGAAAACAACGAACACTGGTGAAATCGATCGCGATAATCCGTTTGGTTCGCTTATCAAGGAAAAGGGCGGTCAGTATTACTATACTGACGATAAAGGCAAAGAGCGTCTCGGTCTTATCAACAAGCGTGCTGAAGAAGGTGACTGGGGCGAATGGGCTGACAAAGTTCCGTCTCAGTTTTTGGCAAAGCAGTCCATTACATTGATTAAGCGTCAGCTGAACCTCTCTAAGGAAGACCGTAAGGTCGAGTTCGACGAGCTTTGCTCTCTGACCAATCCTACTGTCAAGCGGAAGTTGCTTGAAGATTTTGCTGACGGATGTGACAAAGCATCTGTTACTCTAAAAGCAGCAGCACTTCCTAGACAGAAGTACCAGGTTATTCTTCCTTTGACATCTGTTAAGGATACAGAAATTTATGCCCCTAACTATGTCGATGGCGAGACAGTAGCGCTGATTCGTTACCCTCACGGTGGTACGTTCGAGATTCCGATTCTGAAGGTTAACAATAAGATTGCCGAGGGCAAGCGCGTTCTCGGTACGAATCCTAAGGATGCTGTTGGTATCAATGCCAAGGTTGCCGAGCGCTTGTCTGGTGCTGACTTTGATGGCGATACTGTCATGGTCATCCCCACGAATGGTAAGAACAAGATCAAGATTACCTCGACTTCCGAGCTGGATGGACTGAAAGGTTTCGACCCGAAACTGGAATACAAGATTCCTGAAGGCAATCCGAATCATGTCCAGGTTATGACAAAAGCTAACACTCAGAAACAAATGGGTGTTGTCTCGAATCTGATTATGGACATGACCCTGAAAGGCGCGACTACGAGTGAACTTGCTCGTGCGGTTCGCCATTCGATGGTTGTCATCGATGCAGAGAAGCACAAGCTGGACTTCAAGCAGTCCGAGATTGACAATGGTATTGCTCAGCTCAAGCGAAAGTACCAGGGGCAGTATGATGAGAATGGACAGTACCACGAAGGTGCATCTACTTTGCTCACCAAGGCTAAGAGTGAGCAGTCTGTCCCGAAGCGGCAGGGTAGTGGCTACATCAATGTTCCAGGTGTAAAAGTTAAGGGTAAGGATGCCTATGACCCGAGTCAGCCCGAGGGTAAAAAGATTTATAGCACCGCGGATGACTTGTACTATGAGACCTCCCGTATCAATAAAAAGACAGGCGAGGTAGTTACCAAACAGAAGATGCGTACCCAGAAGTCTACCAAGATGGCTGAGACCGACGATGCGTACTCTCTAGTATCTGATTACCGTGCCCCTGCCGAGTTGGCCTATGCTGACTATGCCAACTACCTTAAGAGTATGGCTAATGCCGCCCGTAAGGAAATAAAGGTCACCGGGAAGCTCAAGTACGACGCTGCGGCCAAGAAGGCCTATGAACCCGAGGTTAAGCGCCTGAATGCCGCCCTCAACCTGGCCGAGGCTAATAAGCCCCGCGAACGCCAGGCACAAGCCATTGCTAACACTCGCATCAAGGAGAAGATGGACCAAGACCCTGGACTTGCCAACGATAAGAAGATGCTGAAAAAGGTGTCCCAGCAGGCCATTGTGTCGGTCCGCACTGAGGTTGGCGCTAAACGCACACCTATTATTATCAGCGATAGGGAATGGCAAGCTATTCAGGCCGGTGCAATCAGTGATAATGTATTGTCTGAGATTCTAGATAATACTGATGTTGACAATTTACGTGCTCGAGCGACACCTCGTTCCACTAATGAATTGAGTTCTGCAAAGAAGGCACTGATTAAGTCTCGCGCTGCTGCTGGTTACACAAATGCCCAGATTGCAGAAAGTCTCGGCATTTCTCCGTCTACCGTAGCTAAGTACCTGTGATAGGAGGTGAAGTTACTATGGCTCAATGTATGTTGACTACATTTGACAATCCTTACAATCCATTTGATGACTTCACTAAATGGTGGCTTTGGGATGTTACTCATGGTTACAATTCATGTGCTTTGCTTGCTCGTGTTTCTGGAAACAAAGATGAATTGACTGATGAAGAACAAAGCGCTTCGATTGAGAAAGCAATTGATTCAATTATTGATTGCGATTTCTTTCATGTTTACAAGAAAGTAAAAAATGAAAGTTCTGATTCTCAGAAAATCGTTGCACAAACAAAAGAAAAAGAGGTTGTTCCGGCCTAAGGACTGCGATTAAACATAGGGGAGGGGGTCGTGAAAATTACACCCCCTCCCTACATCGCGGTGGTCTTTGAAATTTCTCCGGGGGAGATTTTTGAAAAAACAGTTTAAGGCCCTCCCGCATTGAATTGCGATTCTATGATATTTCCTCCGGCTTTTTGCAGGGGTCTGTGGGTATTTTGGTGAGTACAGCGCCATTAACCTGCTTTCGATTCTCCTTTCAAGGTCCGGCTATGCCTACGGACCTCTGCAAAAAGCCGGAGAAACTGTACCGAAAGGAGCCGAAAGGGATTGAAAAGAGCAAAGGACCCAATCAATTCTGGCAAGAAGCGTTCTGTTCGCCCGGCTCTTACGCCGGAAGCACGCGAGAACCAGATGATTGCGCTGGCTATGGACCTTGTGGAGAAGCGGATGCTCGAGGGAACCGCCTCGTCGCAGGAAACAACACACTTCTTGAAGCTAGCAACAACAAAAGCGCGCATGGAAAAAGAAGCCCTGAGTAAGCAAATCGAATTGCTTGAAGCTAAGACTGAAAACTTAAAGTCTCAGGCTCACGCCGAAGAGCTTTACAAAGAGGCTTTGGATGCCATGCGCAGATACAGCGGGCAGGGCGGCGACGATGCTTAGGACGTACACCGAACTATGCAGATATTCTACTTATCTCGAACGGTATGAGTATTTGCGGTTGGATGGCGAGGTTGGTGTCGACACTTTTGGATTTGACAGATATCTGAATCAGATATTTTATAACTCCTATGAGTGGCGAAAGTTCCGAGATAAGATTATTGTTCGCGATGGAGGATGCGACCTTGGTGTTGAAGGGTATGAGATAAATGGGTATTGGAAAGACGGTAGATATATTGGACCGAAAGTCATTATTCATCATCTCAACCCTATTGCCAAAGAAGATCTTCTGAATCGGACGGAGATTCTTATGAATCCGGAGTATGTGATTACAACTGTGCACAACACCCATATGGCCATCCACTACGGTAATTCTAAACTTTTAAATCAAGGGCCTACTGTCCGAAAGCCTAATGACACATGCCCATGGCGATAAGGAGGACTTTATGGACAGTATACTTACATCCACTAAAAAGTTAATTGGTATGAGCGAAGATGATACCAGCTTTGACACTGATGTTATGATTCACATTAACACTGCATTGTCATTTCTCTGTCAGTTTGGAGTTGGCCCGGCGGCTGGTTTCCGTATACACGATGCCACTGCAACATGGACTGATTTCCTTGGTGACGACCCGAAGCTGGATAGTGCCAAGGATTATGTCTACCTAAAGACTAAGCTGATCTTTGACCCACCAGCCAGTAGCGCCGCAATTCAATCCATGGAGAACCTTATTTCGGAAATTGAGTGGCGTCTTACTCATGCTGCTGAATCGGAGGTGTGAGTTTTATTCGAAAAGCAAAAGAAAGCTATTGCCGCTTGTGCTGCTGTTGCTTTCACAGAACGTCATTTATTATGCGCTTATGATATTGAGGGCCTTTAATCAGGCTCTATTCTTTCTACTCTTAATAAAAAGCCCCTAGATTCCTTTTTACAGAATCTAGGGGCTTTTTCGTGTGAGGTAATAAAACAATGTGGACATATGAATCTGTAAGTTCCGGCGATGATTACTTAGCGCATCACGGAATTTTGGGTATGAAATGGGGCGTTCGTAGATACCAGAATAAGGATGGTACTTTGACTACGGAAGGAAAAAAGCGGAAATCCATCAAGGAAATGAGCGATTCTGAGCTTTTGGAAGATAACAAACGACATGCCCTTGAAGCTCAATATAAGAAAAACCATAAAACGAAAACATCGTTGGAAAAATCTAAAGAGGCTGTTGATTCTGCTCAAAGAGCTACTCAGCAGATGCGAGATTTTAATCGGACTATTCGAAATAGTCGAAAGCAGAGCGGAAGAGATTTGTCCAAAATGTCCGATGACGATTTGCGAAAGGTAATCAATCGAAAGAATCTTGAACGACAGTATCGGGATTTGGTATATGAACCGGACAAAATCGACAAGGGCCAGGCTAAACTTGACGAGATTCTTAGCTACGGCGGCGTTGCACTTGGGGTTGCATCTTCTGCTCTCTCTATCGCACTAGCTATTCGTGAGCTTAAGAAAGGTTAATCAAGTTCTCCTTTTCCGAACACTTTAATTGCTTTATCTGCAATTATTTTTGTACCCGCAAAATCAAATGCCCCGCCTACAACACCGCCAACAATCGGAACCATTTTTGTTATGTTAATGATTCCCTTCGACCCCGCTTTTGTGATAAAGCGGAAACCTACTGCTTGATTTATTTTAGTGAGCATTGCTCCCGGGATTTTCTTTACAAGGGCTAATGTAAGCTTATTTCCAAATTGTACTCCTGCGTCCCGGCAAATTTTGGAGATTGATGTTCCAGTTAAGCATAGATAAACCAGCGTTCGTACAGAATCATCAAATGGATCAAAACCGTACATTACGGCTATTGCCCCAATCATTCTGATTTGCATATACCATACAGTGGCTAAATTAGCTGGCAGTGCAACTGGTAAAGTTATTAGTCCACCAAGGCTTGTTAAGAATCCAGAAGTTGTACACATTGCAATTTGGTTGTTTACCATATTTTTTATCGCAATTCCTTGATTGCAATATTTATCTAAGTATTCATTTGCAAGCTCGGTGCAATTTTTGCTTTTTGCAAGACCTTTTACAGCAATGTCGTAGCACTGGTCGAGAACTTTCATTACTTGCTCTTGACTGATTTCAGGTGCTTTCATCTGCTTTCAACTCCTCTTTACTAAATTATACCATAAAGCATAAAAAGGGCAATACTTTTTATTGTACCTATAAAGGAGAAACTATGGCACTCTCTAATACTGCCGTGCCTAAGTATTACGGCCGGTTTAGAGAGGCCGTGCTGAGGGGCGAGATACCTGTTTGCCGAGAAGTGGCAATGGAAATGAATCGCGTCGACGATTTGATTGCTGACCTGAACATCTACTACGACTCTGACCCTGTGGAAGGATGGATTGCATCTTGCGAGGGCGAGCTTACTCTTACAGATGGCTCTGATTTCAACATGCTTGATACGTTTAAGCTATGGGGAGAGCAAATTTTCGGTTGGTATTACTTTATCGATCGGAGTGTGTACGAGCCAAATCCTGATGGACATGGCGGCCATTATGTGAACAAAAGAATCAAGAAACGACTTATCAACAAGCAGTACCTTATCGTTGGACGAGGTGCTGCTAAATCTTTGTACGACACTTGTATTCACAATCACTACTTAAATGTAAACACCATTACAACATTACAAATTACAACCGCCCCAACTATGCGCCAGGCAGATGAGGTGCTTTCCCCACTTCGTACTGCAATTACTCGAGCCAGAGGTCCATTATTTAAGTTCCTTACCGAGGGGTCTTTACAAAACACAACCGGTTCTAAGGCTAATCGTGTTAAACTCGCGGCAACGAAAAAAGGCATTGAAAATTTCATGACCGGTTCGTTACTCGAGATTCGCCCAATGGTCATCGATAAACTTCAAGGTTTGCGTGTGGCCTGTGCATCAGTAGACGAGTGGCTTTCTGGTGACATCCGCGAAGACCCTATCGGCGCTATCGAACAGGGTGCGGCTAAAGAGCAGGGTGGAGCTTATAACAATGATTACATCATCATTGCTACGAGTTCTGAGGGTACGGTTCGTAACGGTAGCGGCGATACAATCAAAATGGAATTGATGAAAATTCTAAAAGGAGAATACGTCAATCCTCATGTCTCGATTTGGTGGTACAAACTCGATTCTGTTGAAGAAGTTGGAAATCCAGATATGTGGCTCAAGGCTAATCCTAATCTAGGAAAGACTGTGACTTATGAAACGTATCAGCTGGATGTCGAGCGTGCTGAACAGAACCCCTCGGCGCGCAATGATATTTTGGCAAAGCGGTTTGGTCTGCCCATGGAAGGATACACCTATTTCTTCACCTATGAGGAAACTTTGTGCCATCCGCACCGGGAATACTGGAAAATGCAATGTGCCCTCGGGGCTGACCTTAGCCAGGGTGACGACTTCTGTGCATTTACATTTATGTTTCCGCTTCCCAACGGTTGCTTCGGTATAAAGACCAGAAACTACATAACATCGTTGACATTGATGAAGCTACCCGCAGCTACACGAGCACTTTACGAGAAATTCATCACCGAGGGAAGCCTAATTGTGATGGAAGGCGCTGTTCTGGATATGATGCAGGTCTACGAAGACCTTGACAATCACATTTCCAGGTGTCAGTACGATGTTACAGCTTTTGGTTATGACCCGTACAACGCAAAAGAATTTGTGGAACGCTGGGCCAGCGAAAACGGCCCCTTTGGAATCGAAAAAGTTATACAGGGTGCAAGAACAGAATCCGTTCCCTTGGGCGAGCTGAAGAAGCTGGCTGGGGAGCGGATGCTTTTGTTTGATGAGGAACTCATGACTTTTGCCATGGGTAACTGCATCACTCTGGAAGATACCAATGGTAACCGTAAGCTGTGGAAAAAGCGTTATAGTGAAAAAATTGATGCTGTTGCGGCCATGATGGACGCTTTTGTGGCCTACAAAATCAATCGCGAAGCTTTTGAATGAGGTAATAAAACAATGTGGAACTACGTCGTTGTAAGTTCTGGAGATGGCTATTTATCCCATCATGGAATTTTAGGCATGAAATGGGGTATTCGTCGGTACCAGAATGAAGATGGAACCCTTACGGCTGCCGGGAAGAACAGATACGGAAATGTTGACGTTATTCGTTCCAAGAAAACGGGAGACAAACTTTATATGGCCGAAAGGCGACGCAGTAAAGTCGAAGATACTGACATAAATTTCGATGTAATTCGGAACGGAAAGAAAGTCGGAAATGTTTGGCTTGAAGACCAAGGTGATAATCTGTATTTGAATTGGATTGATACCAAGAAAGCCGAACGAGGTAAGGGCTATGCAGATTCGGTTATGAATTATATTGTAAATTACGCTGACAAGAATGACTATAAATCAATGACTCTTGAAGTCCCCGGACATAGCCCTGACGCACGCCACATTTACGAAAAATACGGTTTCGTAGCTGACTCAAATAAAACGGTGGTCGATACCGATGATGTATGGGATGGGTTGACTTCTATGAAACGAAAAATTAAATAATGTGAAATCATTGCGCAAACGAGGTAATAAAACAATGTGGACATATGAATCTGTAAGTTCTGGAAACGACTATTTAGCTCACCACGGCATTCTTGGAATGAAGTGGGGTGTCCGTAGATACCAGAATAAGGACAGTACTTTGACTGGCGCTGGAAGGAAGCGTTACGGCGATTCTTTAGTTGAGTCAAAAAACGACAGCAAGAAGAAATCTAAAACACTCTCCTCTAAAAACAATCTTATCAAATCTGAGCTGAAACGACAACAACGGCATTTGTTTACGAAACACACCATAAATGCTGGAGCAAGAGCTGTGGACGATTATCTAGTTCGGCATAATTACACTATGAATGGAAAGCCAATGCGAGTTCGTCCTGCCGCCGCCAAATTGGTGAATGGGATGCTCGACTATAAGTATATGAAAGACACATTTAAATAATGAGGTGCGCTCATGGATGAAAATCAGACTTTCGGTTCTAGGCTGAAACACGCTTGGAACGCTTTTCTAAATCGAGATCCCCCGATGGCGTATCGCGACTACGGTGGCGGCTATTTCTACCGGCCAGACCGAGTGCGCTTCAGCCGAGGTAACGAGCGAACAATTGTAACTTCGGTTATTACCCGTATTGCCATGGACTGTGCTGACATTCGAATTGTACATGCAGATATGGACAAAAACGGACGCTTTAAGCAAGAACATCCCGGCGGTCTTAACAATTGCCTGACACTTGAAGCCAATGTTGACCAGAGTGGACGAGCTTTTATCCAAGATGCCGTAATGACTTTGCTGGATGAAGGGCATGTTGCCATTGTGCCAGTGGATACAAGCGAAGATCCCGAAACTGGTGCGTTTGAAATCAATTCACTCCGAGCCGGCAAGGTTATCGAGTGGTACCCGTCCGATGTGAAGATTGACCTTTACAATGAACAGAACGGAAGGCATGAGCAAATCATGATGCCCAAAAATGCTGTCGCGTTGGTCGAGAATCCGCTCTACCCCATCATGAACGAACCGAACTCTACAATGCAGCGACTTGTTCGTAAGCTGGCATTGCTTGACGTTGTTGATGAGCAAACAAGCTCCGGAAAGCTGGACTTGATTATTCAGCTTCCGTACACCATCAAGACGGCCGCCCGTCAGGAACAGGCTGAACGACGCCGTAAAGACATTGAACAGCAGCTTACTGGCTCCAAGTACGGCATCGCCTACACGGATAGCACTGAACACATTACCCAGCTGAACCGCAGTCTCGATAACAACCTCATGAAACAGGTCGAGTATCTTCAAGAGGTTTTCTGGGGGCAACTCGGCATGACTCAAGAAATCCTGAACGGTACAGCCGACGACAAAGCAATGCTGAATTACAACAATCGTGTTGTAGGTGCCATTATCTCTGCCATTGTGGATGAAATGAAACGAAAGTTCATTTCTCCAAATGCACGCGGGCGCGGACAGTCAATTGTATACTTCAGCGAGCCGTTCAAACTTGTGCCTGTTTCGCAGATTGCGGACATTGCAGATAAGCTGCGTCGGAACGAAATCCTTACCTCTAATGAATTGCGTCAGATTATCGGCTTCAAGCCGAATAACGATCCGAATTCTGACATTCTGAGCAATCCGAATATCAGTGCAAGTAAGGACGAAGTGGCTGCTCGATTCGGCACAGAAAAATTTAATAAGGAGGAAAATCAAAATGGCAAAACATAGTTATGACTGCTCCGGTATGGCCACCAAATACGGTGTGCTGTGCAGCGACGGCCGAACCATTATGCCCGGGGCATTTAAGGACCAGGATGGTACTGAAGTTCCCGTGGTATGGATGCACCAGCACAATTCCATCGACAATGTGCTTGGCCATGCTCTACTGAAATCCTGCCCTGAGGGTCTGCGAGCATATGTCACATTCAACGATACGGAGAAAGGCCGGATGGCTAAAACCGTTGTGAAAAACCACGACATCAACTCGTTCAGTATTTGGGCGGATGGTCTGCGCTATTCAGGCGATCGTTCCCGAGGGCATGTCTCCCATGGAATCATCCGGGAGTTGAGCCTCGTTTTGGCCGGCGCAAATCCTGGCGCTCACATTGAGGAAATCATGGCTCATGGTGTAGAGGAAACGGACACCGGGGTTATTTACAGTGACCTCGATTCTATCGATTATGACAGTGGCGAGTTTGAGGATGCTCTCGAGCATTCCGCTGATGAAAAGGAGGATTCCAAGATGGCTGAGGAAAATAAGCCTGCTAACAAGGAAACTGCGTCTAAAAGCGAAAAGACCGTTAAAGACGTTGTTGACAGTATGACCGAGGAACAGAAGAATGTCATGTATGCTCTGATTGGAGCGGCGATTGATTCTGAGTCCAAGGACCTTGAGGAAACCAATAAGGAGGAACCCGAAATGATTAAGCACAATGTTTTCGACCAGAACGGTCAGACCCAGACTGAAGATGTTCTGAGCCACGATGCCATGGCCACCATCTTCAACGATGCCCAGAAAGGCCGCCTGACACTGAAGGAGGCAACCGAGGATTACCTGAGCCACGCTGAGGGTGATTACGGTATCAAGGACATCGGCACTCTGTTCCCTGAGTACCACGAGCTGAACAAGCCCCCGAAGTTCATTGATCGCGACCAGACTGCGGTTGCGGTCATCATGAACGGCGTCAAGCATGTTCCGTTCAGCCGTGTCAAGACTACCTTTGCCGACATCACTGCCGATGAGGCTCGTGCACGAGGCTACACCAAGGGTAAGAAGAAGATCGAGGAGGTCTTCACCCTGCTGAAGCGTACCACCGACCCCCAGACCATTTACAAGAAGCAGAAGTTCGACCGCGATGACATCATCGACATCACTGATTTCGATGTTGTTAGCTGGGTCAAGGCTGAGATGCGTGGAAAGCTGGATGAGGAACTGGCTCGTGCCATCATGGTTGGTGACGGCCGCTCTTCTGCCGATGATTCCAAGATTTCCGAGAGCCACGTCCGTCCTATCTGGAAGGATGATGACCTGTTCGCCATCAAGCGCGTTGTCGAAGAGGGCACCGGTGCTTCTGATCTGGTCAATAACATTCTGGATGATGCTATCCGCGCTCGCAAGGAGTATCGCGGTTCCGGCAATCCGGCCTTCTTCACCACCGAGGATGTTCTGGCCGAGATGCTGCTGCTGAAGGACAAGAACGGTCGTCGCATCTTCAAGAGTGTCGAGGAGCTGGCTACCGCTATGCGTGTTTCTCGTATTGTCACCAGCCCCCTGCTGGAGAACCAGACCCGTGAGACCGACCCGACCGGTGGTAACAAGGATGTCTACACCCTTCAGGGCATCATGGTCAACCTGAGTGATTACACTGTTGGTGCGGACAAGGGCGGTGCTGTGTCTCTGTTCGATGACTTTGACATCGACTACAACCAGTACAAGTACCTGATCGAGACCCGCTGCTCCGGTGCCCTGACGGTTCCGAAGTCTGCTATCGTCTTCGAGACCAAGAAGACCACTGCCGCTTAAGTTTGTCCGGTGGTTAGGCTAAACTAATCAAAATGGAGATTTGTCATGGCTAAATACTATGGAACAATCGGATTCTGTATGAGCGTGGAAACAGCCCCTGGTGTTTGGTCGGATGATGTAATTGAGGACCGCAAATACTATGGCGAGCTTATCCGTAATACCAGAAAACTTCAGAGTAGGGAATATGTGAACGATGGAGTGAACATTTCCAACCAGGTCAGTATCATAGCTGACCCTTACGCCACGGCAAATTTCCATATGATTCGTTATGCCGAGTACATGGGCGTGAAATGGAAAGTCACGGATGTTGAGGTTCAATACCCGAGGCTTATACTGACACTTGGAGGTGAATACAACGGTGGGAACGCGACTTGAACTTCACAATGCACTGTGCAAAGTTATCGGATGCCCGGATACAGGGCCTAACTGCCGTTGCTATTATCAGCCGCCTACAAGGTTGGAGTATCCATGTATCGTCTATTCTCTCGAAACCGCAGATACAAAATTTGCGGAC
>ERZ827168.3698-NODE-3698-length-15270-cov-5.484588_pt1 | contig 15270 bp, 9 predicted proteins | sample MGYA00519868_ERZ827168 | MGnify/ENA primary metagenome ERZ827168 (study PRJEB31778, sample SAMEA3449271) | human gut metagenome | biome: human gut; feature: human-associated habitat; material: faeces | place: United Kingdom | collected 2010/2012 ...
AGACGCCACCCTCTCAAGGTGGAATCATGGGTTCGATTCCCGTAGGGGTCACCAAATTTTATTGACAAAAAATATTGGTATATAAATTAAATAAATTTAAAGGGGAGTAGCTTTAAATTACTAGTCAACAGTCGCGATACAATTAGTATCTGGTTAGTAAGCTTTAAAAAAGTAAGCGAGACTTTTAAAGAAAGGTTATAAATAAATTATAATTTTTCTTTAAAAGTCTTTTATTATATAATAAAATAACAAAGATAAGAGTTAGTAAAGTACAATTTGTTATAAATAAAAACTATTAGATTAATTATAAATGGTTATAATAATATAAGGAGGATTATTATGGAAAAAAAGTGGTTTAATCAAGAAATTGAAGAGGTTGAGAAAAATTTAAAAACAAACTTAAAAAATGGACTAACAACTGAAGAGGTGAAAGCAAGACAAGAAGAAAACGGTTTTAATGAATTAAAAGAAGGAAAAAAGAAAAATTTATTTCAAAAGTTTATAGAACAATTTAAAGACTTTTCTATAATAGTACTTATAATAGCAGCAATTGTTTCTGGTGCAGTAGGAATTGCAAATGGAGAAGGAATTACAGATACAATAATAATTTTAATAGTAGTTTTGGTAAATGCAATAATAGGTGTTGCTCAAGAAGCAAAAGCTGAAAAATCTTTAGAAGCTTTAAAAAAGTTAAGTGATCATGCTGCAAAAGTTATAAGAGATGGAAATATTACAGTAGTACCATCAAGAGAATTAGTACAAGGAGATATAGTTGTATTAGACACAGGGGACTATATTCCAGCAGATTTAAGAATAATAGAAGAAGCAAACCTAAAATCACAAGAGTCATCATTAACAGGTGAATCAGTTCCAGTAGAGAAAACAGCAGAAGTAATAGAAAAAGAAGAAACAGGAATAGGCGATAGAGTAAATATGTTATTTTCTTCTAGTTTAATTACATATGGAAGAGGAAAAGGCGTAGTTGTAGAAACTGGAATGAATACAGAAGTTGGTAAAATTGCAGGAATAATAAATTCAACAGAAAAACAAGAAACCCCACTTCAAACAAAATTAAATAGTTTAGGAAAAACATTAGGAATTGTAGCATTAGCAATATGTGCTTTTATATTTGTAGTAGGTTTATTACAAGGAAAAGAACCAATAGCAATGTTTATGACAGCAGTATCACTTGCTGTTGCAGCTATACCAGAGGGATTGGCTGCTGTTTCTACAATAGTATTAGCAATTGGTGTTCAAAAAATGGTAAAAAGAAATGCAATTGTTAAAAGATTACCAGCTGTTGAAACATTAGGAAGTGCAACTGTAATATGTTCAGATAAAACAGGAACATTAACACAAAATAAAATGACAGTAGAAAAAGTATTTTGGAATAACAAATTAGAAAATTTGTCAGATGTAAAAGCAGAAGATGATGAAATAAAAAAATTAGTATTATCAAGTATGTTGTGTAATGATACAAAGATTTCATCAGACAATGAGTTAACAGGAGATCCAACAGAGACAGCATTAGTAGATATGGCATTTACTCTAGATTTTGATCCAAGTATATATGACAGAATGCCTAGATTAGACGAAATACCATTTGACTCTGATAGAAAATTAATGACAACAGTAAATGAAAATAATGGAAAATATATTGTTTATACAAAAGGTGGAGTAGATGAATTATTAAAAAGATGTAATTCATATATTATAAACGGAGAAATAAAAAATGATATAGAAAATTACAAAAAAGAAATTGCTAAAAATAATGAAACAATGGCAAAAGAGGCATTAAGAGTTTTAGCAATGGCATATAAAGAAATTGATCATATTCCAAATAAAGAAGAAATGAAAACAATAGAAAATGACTTGATTTATATTGGAATGGTTGGAATGATAGATCCACCTAGAGAAGAAGCTAAAATAGCTGTAGAAAAATGTAAAACTGCAGGTATAAAAACAGTAATGATAACAGGTGACCATAAAATAACAGCAACAGCAATTGCAAAAAAATTAGGCATATTAGAAAATGAAGACGAAGCAATAACAGGTACTGATTTAGAAAATATGACAGATGAAGAATTAGAAAAAAATGTTAGGCATTATTCTGTATATGCAAGAGTTTCACCAGAACATAAAGTTAGAATTGTAAGAGCATGGCAGAAAAATAATCAAATAGTTGCAATGACTGGTGATGGAGTGAATGATAGTCCAGCCTTAAAAACTGCTGATATAGGTTGTGCAATGGGAGTTGTTGGAACTGATGTTGCAAAAGAAGCAGCAGATGTTATATTAACAGATGACAATTTTGCAACAGTTGTATCTGCAGTAGAAGAAGGAAGAAGAATATATGATAATATCTTAAAAGTTATACAATTTTTACTTTCAAGCAATGTTGGAGAAATTATAGTATTATTTTTGGCAACATTATTGACACCATTATTTAGCAAATGGTTTGGAATAACAGATGTATCACAATTAGAAATATTAATGCCAATACACATTTTATGGATAAATTTAGTAACAGATTCATTGCCAGCATTAGCATTAGCATTTGATCCTGCAAATGACAATATAATGAATAGAAAACCTGTAAAACCAAGTAAAGGAATATTTACAAAAGGCATGACATTTAGAATTGCATATCAAGGTATTATGATTGGATTATTAACATTAGCAGCATTTATGATAGGATTAGGAACAACAACAGAGCCAATTGGAAATCTTACTTTAGATGAAACAAAAATAGAAGTTGGACAAACAATGGCATTTTGTGTATTAGCTTTATCAGAATTAGTGCATGTGTTTAATATTAGAGATAATAAAAAATCAATATTTAGAACGAATATATTTAATAATTCAAAATTAGTATTAGCAATAATAGCATCTGCTGCATTAATGTTTGTAATATTATTGGTTCCAGCTTTAAGAAATATATTTAGTATACCATTATTACCAACACAAAACATAGTAGAAACAGTATGTTTAATATTTGCTCCTATTGTAATAGTAGAAATATTTAAATTATTAAAAATTAATACAACTAAAGATGAGTAAAAGATAAAAACAATGCTTTTTAAATAGCATTGTTTTTTAAAATTAATTTACATAACTATTGCTAAAAATGGTAAATTATAGTATAATTATAAAGTGTCAGGGAGGATGTATAAATATGAAAAAACATTTAATTTCGATTTTTATGATAATATTTTTTATTTTTATTTCAAATAATGTTTTTGCAACAGATGAAAATATAAAAGATATAAAATATTATGAAGAATTAGCAGCAAATGAAAATGTTGTTACAATAATATTAGATAAAAATACAGTAACAAGAAAAACAACTAAACAAGAGACAATGAAATTTGACAAAAAGATAACACAAATAAAAGATGGAAATAATAAACAATTAAATGAAAATGATTTAGTAAAAACAGGAGATTTAATAACAGTAAACGGAAATGATTATAAGGTTATTTTGTATGGTGATGTAAATAAGGATGGTTATATATGTTCTGAAAAAGATATAGAAATGATTCAAAATAGTTATTTAGGAAATATAACATTAGATTCACTACAAAAAATAGCAGGTAATTTACAAAATGAAGATGATACATTAGATATAGAAGATATAATGAAAATGGTAAATACATATTTAGGACAAGCAAATAGTGAAATAGTATCAAATATTCCTTATGGAAGTATAGAAGATTTTGATAATTCTGGTGATCAAGATGATGATATAGATAATGATATGACACCACTAGAAGAACATGGAGCATTAAGTGTAAATGGAACTAATATAATAGATGAAAATGGTGAAAAGTTTCAATTAAAAGGTGTAAGTACTCATGGATTACAATGGTATCCTCAGTATGTAAACAAAGAAACTTTTGAATACATGAGAGATAATTGGAAAATAAATGCTGTAAGGCTTGCAATGTACTCGGATCCTAATGTTGGGTATAATACTAATTTACACAAAATTGTAGAAAATGGTGTAGAGTATGCAACAGATGCTGGTTTGTATGTAATTATAGATTGGCACATATTAAGTGATGGTAATCCAAATACTAATAAAGTAGCAGCTATAAATTTCTTTAAAGAAATGGCAGAAAAATACAAAGAAAATAATAATGTAATATATGAAATATGTAATGAGCCTAATGGAGATGTTCAATGGGAGAGAGATATAAAACCATACGCACAAGACGTAATTAAAGAAATAAGAGAAATAGATGAAGATGCAATTATAGTGGTAGGAACGCCTACGTGGTCACAAGATGTTGATGTAGTTGCAAAAAGTCCGATAAATGGATATGGAAATATAATGTATACATTACATTTTTATGCAGCAACTCACAAAGATTACTTAAGACAAAAATTAAACACAGCTTTAAATGCTGGTTTACCAATATTTGTAACTGAATTTGGAATATGTGATGCTTCTGGCAATGGAGCAGTGGATATAGAAGAAGCTAATAAATGGATAGATTATTTAAATAGTAATAATATAAGTTGGATGTGTTGGAACTTGTCAAATAAAAATGAAAGTTCATCAATTTTAAAAAACACAGAAAAATTATCTAATTGGACTAAAGAAGAATTATCAGAAGAGGGAAAATGGCTACTAGAAGCCTTAAAGAGATAATTGGAGGAAATAAATAACATGAAAAATAAAATTTGTATAATAAGTTTAGTTACAATGATTATAATAGCAATATCAACAACAAGTTTTGGTTTTGGATTAAATATGAGTTTTAATAAAATAGATAAAATAAATGTTGGTGATGAAATTATACTAACAATAAATTTTAATCAAAAAATAATAGGTGCAACTTTTAAGATAAGTTATGATACTAATTTAGAGATGTTGGATAGCCGAACATCCAATTTGGCACTTTCAAATAGTAATGGAAAATTGGCATGTGTATATGTGGATATGGCTAAAAGAGGAACAAATACATTAAAGTTTAAATTTAAAGTTAAAAGTATAAAAAACAATATAATGTCTTTTAATATAGAAGATTCAAAATTTGTAACTAAATCAGATGAAAAGACATATACTCAAAACAAAGAAATAGAGACAAGTATAACAATAAATAAAGGTGACAACTCAGAAAATGATAATACAACAAAAGATGATACTAATAAAGATAATAATTCAAATGATGATGTAAATAAAGATGATAATTCTAATAACTCAAATGATAATAAGACACCTGATAAAGATATAAGTGATGATAATAATGGTGATACTGATGATATCCCGGATACAGATATAGATGATGATAAAAATAATATTGATGACGATACTGACGATGATTTACAAGATGATACAAATAAAGATAACACAACAAATGACAATAAAAAAAATAATAATAATAATACTTCAAATAATAATGGAGAAAATAAAGATAATAATTTGAATGATAATAACAATGTAAAAAACAATAACACAAATCAAAATAATGTAAAAAATAATAATTCTAATACAACGAATACCAATAATATTAAAGGAAATGATTTAACTAATAGTAAGTCTAATACAAAAGATAATAATTCAAATAATAAAACAGTATCAATAAAAAATATGCCATTTACAGGAACTTATGCTATATTATACATTGCTATAGTTTTAGCAGTAATTGCTACTATAGTTGCAGGATTAAGGATAAAAACTAAAGCAAAAGACTTTGAAGATAAGTATGATAAATAAAAGAAAAATTTAAATATAAAATGTAATAAAAAGTGGATGTAATTATAAAAGAGTTACTTCCATTTTTTTGCTTAAAAATCTATTTTAATATTGTAATTACAACACATTTAGTGTAAAATATGAAAATGAAGTTAATAATAATATCGGAGGAATAAAATTATATGAGATTTGTAGAAAATGAAAAAGATATACAAGAATATAAAAAATTTTTAGAAGGACATGAAAGATGTAATTTTCAACAATCACCAGAATGGGCAAAAGTAAAAGATCATTGGAAAAATGAAGTTGTACTTGCAGAAGACGAAAATAAAAATATAATTGGCTCATTAAGCATATTAATAAGAAAAATACCAATATTCGGAAATATAATGTACTCATCAAGAGGTCCAGTATGTGATATACATGATGAAAAAGTATTAGAACAATTAACAGAAGGAGCAAAACAACTTGGAAAAAAATATAAAGCAATTGTTTTGAAGATAGAACCAGACATAAAAAGTGATGATAAAGAATTTAGAGAGATAATAACCAAAATAGGTTATAAAATTAAAGATGATGCAAAAAACTTTAGAGAAGAAATACAACCAAGATATGTATTTAGATTAGATGTAAAAGATAAAACAGAAGATGAAATATTTGCAGGATTTCATCAAAAGACAAGATATAATATTCGTTTAGCAACTAAAAAGGGTGTAGTTGTAAAAGAAGGAACAAGAGAAGATTTAAAAGATTTTCATAAAATAATGGTAGAAACAGGAGCAAGAGATGGTTTTATAATAAGACCATTGTCATATTTTGAAAAAATGTATGATGAATTAGCACCAGAACATATGAAATTATTAATGGCATATTATGAAGATAAGCCTATTTCAGGAGTAATACCTATTATGTATGGAAATAAAACATGGTATTTATATGGAGCAAGTAGTAATCAACATAGAAATCTAATGCCAAATTATTTATTGCAATGGGAAATGATTAAAATAGCTATAAAAAATAAAAGTGATATATATGACTTAAGAGGGGTATCTGGAGTTGTAGATGAAAATCATCCACAATATGGATTATATAGATTTAAAAAAGGATTTGGAGCAGAATTCACAGAATTTATTGGAGAAATTTATATACCATTTAAACCATTAACATATAGTTTATATAAATTCTCAGAAAAGGCATTTAGAAATTTAAGAGGACTAAAAACCAAATTCAAGAAAAAATAGGGGGAAAAATTGAAATCTCTTGTTATAGAAAAGAATGACTTAAAAAATAATATTAAAATTATAAAAAAGATTGCAAATGCAAATGAACCAGATGATAATGGGAAAAAAGTACAAATAATTGCAGTTGTAAAAGACAACGGGTATGGTTTAGGCTTAATAGAATATACCAATTTTTTAATAGATAATGGGATTAATTTCTTTGCGGTGTCAACAGTGGAGGAGGCAGTTAAATTAAGAGAAAGCGGAATAAAAGAAAGAATTTTAATGTTATCTTCAACAGCTGTAAAAGAAGAAGTGGAAGTATTAGCAAAAAATAATATTATAATAACAATTGGTTCTAAAGAAGCGGGACAAGCAGCAGAAGAAATATCTAATAAGCTAAATAAAAAAATACAAGCTCATTTAAAAATAGATACTGGATTTGGAAGATATGGATTTATATATAGTGAAAGAGAAAAAATGGTAGAAGCAATTAAATCTTGGAAAAATATAAAAATTGAAGGAACATTTTCTCATTTTTCATTAGCATTTTATAAAAATAATAAATATACAGAAGAACAATTTAAAAGATTTATAGATTGTATAGAAGTATTAAAGATGAATGAAATAGAAACTGGAATGCTTCATATATGTAATTCTTCAGCTTTTATAAAATTTCCTAACATGCATTTAAATGCTGTAAGAATTGGATCAGCATTTTTAGGTAGACTTGCAATTCCAAATGGTATTGGAGTAAGAAAAATAGGATATTTGAAATCTAATGTTACAGAAATAAAAAAATTACCTAAAAATTATAATATAGGATATTCTAATTCATATAAAACAAAAAAAGAAACAACTGTAGCAATTATTCCATGTGGATATGCAGATGGATTTAATGTGAAAGTGGATAGAGATATGTTTAGAGCAATAGATAAATTGAGATATATAGTAAGAGATATAAAAGATAGTGTAAAAAAACAGCAATTATATGTAGAAATTAATTATAAAAAATTTAAGGTTTTAGGAAGAATAGGAATGTATAATGTTGTTATAGATATAACGGATCAAAATATAAAAATTGGAGATGAAGCTAAATTTAATATTAGTCCTATATATATAGATAGTAGTATAAGAAGGGAGTATATATAATGACAGAAAATAATGATGATATAAAAGAATATCGAGAAAATAATAAATTAGGTTTTTTTAAAAAGTTATGGTATTCAATAACGAAAATAGAAAAGTATCCTGAAATGACAACATTAGGAGTCAAAAGTAGTATTGTATATTTATTTAAATTAATGGCAATATTTTCAATTATATTATGTTTCTGTTTGACAATAAAAACATATTTTACTGTTAATGAAACTATAAAATATTTTGAAAATGATTTTCCAAATGTATCATATAAAGATGGAAAAGTTAAAGTTGATACTGTAGATGTAATTAAATATGGTGAAGAAAATTCAATTTTTGGAGAAGTAGTAATAGATACAAATTCGGAAAATGAAGAAACTATAAATAAGTACAAACAAGAAATAAGTAATAAAGATTCGGGAATTATAATATTGCAAGATAAATTAATAGTAAAGAATCCAGCCTTATCACAAACAACAGAATATAAATATGAAGATATTCTAAAATCTGCTGGAGTAGATAAAACTGAAATTACGAAACAAGATATTTTGGATTTTGCAAAAGGAAATGAGATAGTGTCATTGTATACGGTATTTTTTGTAATAATATTTATATATGTTTTGACATTATATTTTATTTCTGTATTAGTAGATTCATTAATGCTTGCAGTAATTGGATATATAACAGCAATATTTGCAAAAATAAAAATGAGATTTTTAGCAATTTATAATATGGCGATATATAGTTTAACGTTATCAATAATATTAAATTTAATTTATTTAGTTGTAAATGTATTTATAACATTTAATATTAAATATTTCCAAGTAATGTATACATCAGTTGCATTTATATATTTGGCAGCAGCAATATTTATTATAAAATCTGAGTTTATAAAGAAACAAATGGAATTAATGAAAATTGTTGAAGAACAAGGAATTGTAAGAGAAGAATTAAAAGAACAAGAAACAAAAGATGATAATACAACGGATGATCAAAACAAAGAAGATGAAAATGATAAAGATGAAAAACAGGAAAAACCAGATCAAACAGAGGGATCAGAAGCATAAAATAAAAAAGGAAGTGTAAAAAAATGAGCAATAACTCTAAAAAGAAAAAAAATAACAATAAAAAACAAGATAAAAAGATATATGCAATTATAACAATAATAATAGCAATAGCCATAGTAGCAATTATTGCAGTAGCTATGTACTTTAATTCTAATGATCAAAAAGATAAAGAATTACCTTATACAGATTTAATTAAAGAAATATCTTATGGAAATATTGAAAAGGTAGAAATGACAGTAGGAAGTACAAAATTAAAAGTTAAAATAAAAAATCAAGATGAAGAAAAAACAGCAATAGTTCCAAATACACAATCATTTATGGAATTAATACAACAAAAAGTAGCAGAAGGAAATGAAATAGAATTAATACAAAAACCACAAAAAGCAATAACAAAAATACCATCTGCAATAATTTCTCTTTTACCTACAGCTATAATGGTTGCATTATTTGTAATGATATTCAAAATGCAAGGATTAGGTGAAAAAGGAAAAGTATATGAGGAAACAGAAAGAAAAACAAAAGTTACATTTAAAGATGTTGCTGGACTAGATGAAGAAAAACAAGAATTAATAGAAATAGTAGATTTTCTAAAAAAACCAAAAAAATTTTTAGAAATGGGTGCTAAAATTCCAAAAGGTGTTTTATTATATGGAAAACCAGGTACAGGTAAAACATTAATTGCAAAAGCAATAGCAGGAGAAGCAAATGTTCCATTTATTTCTATGAGTGGATCAGAATTTATAGAAATGTTTGCAGGACTTGGAGCGTCACGTGTTAGAAAATTATTCGAAAAAGCAAGAAAATTATCACCTTGTATTGTATTTATAGATGAAATTGATGCAATTGGATCAAGAAGAACGTCTAATAGTGGAGCAGAATCAGAAAATAATCAAACCTTAAATCAATTATTAGTTGAAATGGATGGTTTTGAAAGTGAAGAAACAATAATAGTTTTAGCTGCAACAAACAGACCAGAAATGTTGGATAAAGCTCTTTTAAGACCAGGTAGATTTGATAGACAAATAACAATAGCATCACCAGATTTAAAAGGAAGAGAAGAAATATTAAAAATTCATGCAAGAGATATGAAAATTGCAGAAGATGTATCATTTGAAAATATTGCAGAAGACACAGCTGGATTTACAGGAGCAGAACTTGCAAACATATTAAATGAAGCTGCAATAATAGCAACTAAAAAAGGTCATAAAGTTATAGAAAATATAGATATAGATGAAGCTACAAAGAAGGTAACAGTAGGATTAGAAAAACATAGTAGAGTAATCTCTGACAAAGATAAAAGATTAACAGCATATCATGAAGCAGGTCATGCAATAGTTAGTCAATTTTTACCAACACAAACAGCAGTAAAAGAAATATCAATAATACCAAGAGGAGTTGCTGGTGGATATACAATGTATAAGTCTAACGAAGATAAATATTATATTTCTAAAACAGAAATGGAAGAAAAATTAATTGCATTGCTTGGGGGTAGAGCTGCAGAAAAAATTGCATTAGATGATATATCAACAGGTGCAAGTAATGATATAGAAGTTGCAACAAAAGTAGCAAAAGATATGGTTACAGTTTATGGAATGAGTGATAAAATAGGACCTATATCATTAAAAAATGATAATGATGATCCATATGCTATTCAAATGTTTGGAGAAAACATAGAAGATAGTGTTGGACAAGAAGTTAAAAAATTAATAGATACAGCATATAGTGATGCACAAACAATTTTAAGAGAACACATGGATTTATTACATCAAATAGCAGGAGCTTTACTAGAAAAAGAGAAAATAACAGAAGAAGAATTTAAAAAATTTTTTGGAGAAAACTAAAAAATAAAACAATATAAGATTGGAGAGGATAAAATGAGCAAAAAATATTATATAACTACACCAATATACTATCCAAGTGGAAAATTTCATATAGGAACAGCATATACAACAGTATTAGCTGATACAATGAAAAAATATAGAAAACTAAAAGGATATGACACATATCTTTTAACAGGAACAGATGAGCATGGACAAAAAATCCAAAATAAAGCGGAAGAGCTTGGAAAAACACCACAACAATATGTTGATGAAATGGCACAAATGGCCAAGGATTTATGGAAAACAATGAATATAGATTATGATCAATTTATACGTACTACGGACGAAAAACATGTGAAAGTTGTAGAAAAAATATTTGATAGATTTATGGAATCTGGGGACATATATAAAGGGGAATATAAAGGACTATATTGTGTACCATGTGAGACATTTTTTACAGAAACACAATTAGTAAATGGAAAATGTCCAGATTGTGGAAGAGAAGTTGTTCCAATGAAAGAAGAAGCATACTTCTTTAAAATGAGTAAATATGTTGATAAATTGTTAAAATATTATGATGAACATCCAGATTTTATAAAACCAGCATACAGAAAAACAGAAATGATAAATAATTTTATAAAACCAGGATTAGAAGATTTATGTGTAAGTAGAACAACATTTGATTGGGGAATAAAAGTATTAAAAGATCCAAAACATGTTGTATATGTATGGCTAGATGCTTTAACAAATTATTTATCAGCATTAGGATATTTATCAGAAGATGATAGTTTATTTAAAAAATATTGGCCAGCAGATTTACAAATAGTTGGAAAAGATATAGCAAGATTTCACTTAATATATTGGCCAATATTCTTAATGGCATTAGATTTACCATTACCAAAAACAATATTTGTTCATAATTGGATAACAATGAAAGATGGAAAAATGAGTAAATCAAAAGGAAATGTGGTATATCCAGAATTATTAATAAATAGATATGGATTAGATGCAACAAGATATTTCTTATTAAGAGAAATGCCTTCTTCAACAGATGGAGTATTTTCACCTGAAGAATTTGTAGAAAGATTTAATTTTGATTTGTGTAATGACTTAGGAAATTTACTAAATAGAACAATATCTATGGTAAATAAATACTTTAATGGAGAAGTTCCAGAATATTCAGGAAAATTAAATGATGTTGATGAAGAATTAGAAGAATATTGTTTGAATCAATTAAAGAAAATAGAAGAACTTATAGAAAATATGGAAATAGGATTAGCATTACAAGAAGTATGGGCATTAATATCAAGAACAAATAAATATATAGATGAAACAATGCCGTGGGCACAAGCAAAAGAAGAAAATAAAGATAAATTGAAATCAACAATATATCATTTAATAGAAAATTTAAGAAAAATAGCAATAATATTAACTCCATTTATGGGAGAAACTTCAGAAAAAATGTTTAAACAATTAGGAATAAATGAAGAAAGTTTAAAATCATGGGAAAGCCTAAGCAAATATGATCAACTAAAAGACATAAAAGTAATTGAAAAGGGTGAACCATTATTTATGAGATTAGATGCAGAAGAAGAAATAGAATATATAAAAAATGGTATGAAAAACAAATAATAATAGGGTGAAAAAATGGATCTAATATATATAAGAAGAATGTACTTAAAAAGAGCAATAACAATGATAGTAATATTTATATTAGTAATGATACTAGTTGCCATAGTGATTATAAATCATGTGAAAAAGGTAACTAGTATGAATTTATGCCTAGAACAAACAGAAATACAAATAGAAACAATATTACCGAATAATACAAAAAGAGAAAAAGGAATAATAACAGCAATTGTAGAAAATAAGATAAATCTTCCGGAACTTACAGAAAAAGGAAAAGAGAATATGGCAACAATATATAAATCAGATAAAAAAAGGGTGTTTTTAACATTTGATGATGGACCATCAAAAACTGTTACAATTCCAATACTTGATTTATTAAAACAAGAAAAAATAAAAGCAACATTTTTTGTATTAGGAAGTAGAGTAGAGTTGTATCCTGATATAGTAAAAAGAGAATATGAAGAAGGGCATTATATAGCAAACCATGGTTATTCTCATATGTATTCACAAATATATTCTTCAGTTCAGTCTGTTTTAGATGAATATAATAAAACAAATGATGCAGTAAGAAGTGCTATAGGAGTAGAAGAATATAATTCACATTTGTTTAGATTTCCAGGAGGAGTGCCAGGAGGCAGATATGCACAATTAAAAAAAGAAGCTGTAGCAGAGTTGGATAAAAATAATATTGCTCATGTTGATTGGAATGCTTTAACTGGTGATGCAGAAGGAAAAACATCAGTGAATGAATTAATTGAAGAATTGCAAAAAACAATGGGAGAAAAGAATAGTTTAGTAATTTTAATGCATGATGCAGGAAATAAAAAAACAACATATGAAGCATTGCCAACAGTTATATCAATGTTAAGAGAAAAAGGATATGAGTTTAAAAGTTTTTATGATATTATAAAATAATTGTACAAAGGAGAGAAAAATTTTGAAAAACGGTACAAATGTAGAAAAAATCGATATAGAAAAAAAATTAGAATATTTGGAATTAAATTTAGATAAAATACCATCAAATTTAAAAGAATTTGAATCATTAAGTTTTAGAGCAATAGAAAATTATGATGAAAATAAATTTAAACAATATAGATATCTTGATCCAAAAGATATACAAATATTGTTATCACCAACTAATAGATTAAATGATTTAAAAGAAAAATATTCTAAATCAGCACCAATTTATTCATATTTAGTACCAGAAAATGAAGAAGATATAGCAAGACATACAACATTTTTAAACATGTTAAAAAACTTAAACATAGCTAATATTGAAGAAATAGAAGAAGAACAAAAAAAGTTAAATAAGGGGATTCCATTTAAAGTTAAATATCCAGGCAATTATTTATGGCAAATATATTATTCACAAGTAAAAGACAAGTATTTTATGTTGGTACCAACAGAAGATTCAAATTGTTCGGCATTTTTCTATTTGCTAAAAAAACAACTAAAAAAAAGAAAATCACCAAAAATATTTGTTCCAATAAGTAATGTTGAATATTCAAGTACATATTTAAAAAAATCACAACATGAAGATATAGAAAATTATTTGTGGTTATTTACAAAAGATTGGCCATTAGTGTATGAAGTATATGATAAAGATGATGCTTTAAGTATTCAAATTGTAGGAGAAACTGAAGTATATGAAAAAATAAAAACACCATATAAAATAATACTATCAAATAAAGAAGAGGCAGAGAAATTTTATAAATTATTAAAAGCAATATTTGTATTACAAACAGAATTACCACATTATTATAATTTTAGAACAAATATAAATGAATATGGAAGTATAGAATTTTATTATAATGATATAAAAATGGAATATACTCAATTAGCAAAATTTATTAGAGATCAATATGTTGAATTATTAGACAAAAATGAAACTATAATTTCAGAAAAAGAGAGATTGGCCAAAAAGTTAGAAAATATAAAAAATGAATCTAAAGAATTAGAAAAAGAATATATAGCAAAGGAAAAACAAATATCAACATTTTTAGAATGTAGAAAAACATTTTTTGGTAAAGTAAAATATTTCTTTAAATATAGTAAAAGTTCGAAAAATAAAAATTCACAAGAGATAGAAAAGGAAAATGAAAAGATAGAGGAAAATAATCCAAAAGAAGAAAAAGCTTTTTCTAAGGGAAAATTAAAAAATTCTTATACAATAGAAGAATTAGTGGAAGAGTATAAAAAATTTGAACAAAAAGAAATAGAAATTACTAATTTAAAAATGGATATAAATGCATTAAAGTTAAAAAACAAAAACTTAACTAAAAAGATAGAAAATGCAATAATGTATATAGAAGAGATTGATAAACATAAAAAAAGTATATTTGAATTTTGGAAATATAGTAACAAAGATGAAGTAGCAACATTACCAGAAGGAGAACAAGAAGAGGTAAATGTAGAAAGAAAAATTACAAAAGTATTTGATTATAACGAAGATTTAGAGAAGCTAGGAAAAGAATATGATAAAAAATACCGAAAAGAATTATCAAATGATGAATTAGACAGTATCTATATATCAACAACAGATTTAATAGATGTTTTAAATAATATAAAATGTAATAAAGTAAAACCAAAAGAAATAGAAAATAGCTTAAAAACAATAAAAGAAGAATTGAAAGCGGATTCATCAAAAGAAGATGTAGATATTTTTGGTGGAATATTAGATGATAATAGAAAAG
>ERZ827168.3700-NODE-3700-length-15267-cov-5.868656_pt1 | contig 15267 bp, 12 predicted proteins | sample MGYA00519868_ERZ827168 | MGnify/ENA primary metagenome ERZ827168 (study PRJEB31778, sample SAMEA3449271) | human gut metagenome | biome: human gut; feature: human-associated habitat; material: faeces | place: United Kingdom | collected 2010/2012 ...
ATTCTTCGCTGTTCTCAAGGGTGCATCCCTGTGACTTCAATGCAAGACGGCGTTCATTCAGAATACCGATGGCGGTTCTGACCTGATAGCCGGTAAGTTTCATGCGGTAAACATAGTTGGTAGATTTCATATATTGGGCACCTCGCTTTCTCTTCACCTATATTATATAGGAAAGCAAGAGGATTAGCAAAGGTATGATGTCACAGTACGGCAATGCGGACAAAATGCACCCATTTTTCTTTGAGTGAAATTTTCTCGACACAGTATCCGTATTGTTCAGCTTCCTGTTTGTAACGGAGGAAAGAATGATCCAATGGAAAACCAAGAATCTCTTCTGTCCGTTCAAGGGAAAATTGAATACACCCACTTCCGTCACCGGAAAGGAATCTCCAAAGCGGCTCATATTTGCTCAATGAAATAGCCTCCGAATCAAAGAAAATTACCCCGAAAGGCGAATGACTGTAAACAGGTAGTGGTCAGTGCCGGATGGTCTTTTCGGCGGTATTTCGGCGGCATTTCGCCTGATTAACAGTCATTCGGTTTAATGAGTGTGATTAACAGATATTTGCCCGTATTTTCGGTTTAATTGTCGTGAGTTCAAGTCATATAGACTCCAAAAAAGTTGCACTGTTTTGCAAACATCATTTTTGCTCCGAAAATAGCAAAAAACCCTTGAAATTCAAGGGTTTTTCGCTAAGTTGCTTTTTTGTAGCATCTTGATGGCTATCACATACGAAATAGCTACACTATCAAGATATTAGGCTCATGCGATTTTCCACCTTAAACTTATCAAAAGCTGCAATATCAAACAATGCCATGTATTCTGTATAATTCAATTTGCAGTAATTAAATAAATCATCCCTACATCTTTTCATCCATTTATCATAGCTTTGCTTAGATGATAAAACCAAATATCTATACATTTCAAGTATTCTATCTTTTTCAATTATTTTTTTCTCCCTTTGTAATATTTTAATGTCATTGAAATATACGAGTGCACAGAATGTCCAATATTGTTAGAAAACCTTGGACTTTCGAGCAATGCAAGTAATTCTCCAGCGCCTTTTTCATATAAAATATCGCCTTCGTTTGCTAAGCCATTGCCACAAATATATACCGCCTTTTCCAATTTGTTTTTAGCCAACGCATGTCTAATTTGATATGAGTTAGGTCTTATAGCTAACGCTTGATTTAAAAAAGTATCCGCTTCATCGTATTCTTTACATAATTGCTTAAGCAAACCTCTTTGCATCCAGTAATAACTCGTATGGCTATAGTATCTCTCTAATTTAGTAAAAAGATCTTTTACATCTTTGATGTTTATTCTTAAATTATATATAAGATCCCTGCTTTTTAAAAGCTGCTCATATATGTTTTTCCATCGATTATTTGCATCCTCTCTAAACATATTAGAAATTTTAACAAGCGCATTGTAAACAAAACGAACACGCTCCGAAGATGTTAATTCAAACAAATAATTATCATACGAATCCGCACACCTTAATGTTATACTTCCCGTTAAATCTAAGCCTATAACTACATCTGACAGCTCTTCCGTATCTATATTTCCATACATTAACCGAACAAGAGTTTGATTAACATTATGTATCCCCATCTTAGACAACACGCACAAAAACTTGATTATTTCCACGCTTTCTTTTGAGGATGAAGACAATAACTCTCTCAACTTTTTGTTGAAATAATTTGAAAAACCTGTTCCGTGTGTGTAATCATAGAAAAACTCAACCAACTGCTTTGAACTTTTTATTTTTTCTATTGCTTGCATTTGTGTCAATGCAGACAGGGTTCCAAGTCTTTCTTTATCAGCAAGTTTTCTATAAATTTTTCTAGGCAATTTATCATCAAAGTCATCTTTCAATTCCCATTCGCAACCATATAGCCCAACTAATTCATGCTTTTGACTTAAGTGCTTTCTCTTATTAGAAACCAAGATAAAGACTATTGATTGAATATGTTCGGGTAAATTATTTAGTAACTTTGCTATAGAGCCATATAAATATGCAGCATCATCAATTAAAACGGCAATTTTTTTAATTTCCTTACATTTTTTTAAAATATTCATTTATTGCAAACAATTCATTTTCGCCATCACAATTATATGAATAGGCACTGTACCCATTATTATACAATTCGATGAGCAACCGAGTAGCCACAACAGATTTTCCTGAAAAAGCCTTTCCAAACAGCGCTATAATATATCCAACATTTTTATTATTCTTCAAGACCTTGTTTACTACCGTAGCCGTCTTAGAATATACGATGTCCCATTCGTCAAAAATATCATAGTATGTGACTTTATTTCCATAGTACAACTTACTCTCGTATGTAATTGGAACAATGCTATATTTTTCAATATCCTGAAAATTTCCATATTGTTCCAAAATCCTCGTTTGATCCTCTATGCTTTTTTCTGCCTTCTTCAAAGTACTGCAAAATCTCAAAAATTCTTCTGTCGAATACTGTATATAATAAAATTTCTCATTTGATTCAATCAATGTTTTTAATTTGTAACTAATTTTGGGAGACACAAAGAAAAAACTATTTCTTTTTACAAAGCCAGCCCTTTTATTTTTTTCAATTAAAACACTAATATCAGTTTCATTAAACTCTGTTCCAAGAAATATTATGTCATTTGAAAAGCAATCCTGACTAAACTCTTTGAGTCTGTAATCTTCATTTGCAATACTTGAAATATACTCATCTTCACTAAAGACAAAACCCTCTTCGCTATTGTTTACACATCCGTGCAACTTAATAATTTGTCGCTTGTCTGCGTATGGCTTTTGTGTTTTCTCATTTTGGACAACAAATTCAATATGATTCGCAGAATAAATATTTTCAACGAGATCATCAATATTCAGTGTGTAAATTTTATCCCAATAATAGTCGCATAATAAATCATGAAAAGAATTATCAGGATTCGGCACAGCGTTTTGGAATCTATCTATTAAATATTTTTTTAAATCAGCCCCTCTCCCCTCTCTTTGTATAACCTTACAAAGTTCTGGCAATGACATCTCTTCAACTTCTTTTTTCTCTTCATCTGATATACTTTTTGCCTTATAAAATATATCAAATATTTCCATTCTTAATTCTTCACCAATCGGCAACTCTTGTCCTTTGCATAGAGCACCACGGGAAAAGCCAGCTCCAATAAACAAAATTGGCTTTCTAACTATTAAAGAATCTTTCAACTTTTCTATTTCAGATGGCATAATGACCTCCACATATATATAGTATATAGGCTAACATTGGCTTTCATTTTATTCAATAGCGAATAGTTGTATATTGCTTAACCATCGCTGTTATCTTGTCCCTTCGTTCTTTTTCCCCAAGAACAACCGAATAACTCTTCACCGTTAGGTGCCAATTTTAAAACAGAATATTTTTCTAATAATTCTGATGTTTTTTGTGTGTATGATTGTTGTTTGTCTAATGCAATCACTGTTTGCTTCCCACTGGCAATATATTGCTCCATAATACTTTCAACCGCATCGTCTGAAATCTGCTTTAATACTATCGAATCATGCGCTACAATCGGCAGCTTTGTTAAATGAAGAATAGCTAAATCAAAAACGACCAGTCCCTTATAAGCAATGCCTGTCCCAGTATCATTAGGTGTACTAAACTTATAACCAGTTTCTGTAAAATGAATCAATGGTGCATAATACTCTTCCTTATAAAGTAAATTGTTAATCCTTCTCATTTCATTATTCAGCAAGTTTTCGACTATTCCCAATTGCTCATTTTTAGCATTAGCAAGTCGCTCTTCATCTTGTTTCTTTTGCCTTTTAAGATCCTCTGCATTTGAATACGCATCATTTTCTCTGCGCATTTTTTCTATACTTTTTAATGCATCTGCGTAGCGCTGTAGTACGATTTTAGACAGTTTGGGGTTTTGAATCAATTCCTTAAGTTGAGTTTCGTAACTTTGGATAATGGAAGTGTATTCATTAATTGCATTGAGCAATTTTTTCCTTTCGGCATTTAACTCCTGCTTAAAAATAGTTGATATTTTCTTGTGAAAAGCTTCAATCTCCTCAATATGTTTTAAGTCAACCTGAGGAAAATACTTTTTTAACTCCACATATGTATCGGTAGCGTTTGAAAATTGATAGTTTCCGTTTTCATCAATTGTACTAAGTTTACTATACAAGTTGCTACGCAACCGCCTTGCCCGTGACAACTCTTTTTTTATATTTATTGCTTGTTCAGATATATCAGCGTCAACATCATGCGAATCGTACTCCAACCCGAAAGAAATATCTTGAATTTCAGACTCCAGCCTTTTAATTTCAGCTTCATTTCTTCGATATTCGCGAACACCAATCTTCGAAACAAACGCCAATGCTTGCGCTTTATTGTAAACCTTAAGTGCTTCCTTGGATTTTTCGGTTTGTTCTTCAATTTCTGCGATTATTCCATATCGGTTAAAAAGTTTCAACAAAGCGATGATTGCTTTATTTTCCGGTTCAGAAGCAACGTAATGAAGAGGGTGCTTTTCGTCATAATTCTCCTTGCCATATACACGTATATATCTGCCAACCGCATCCCTGAATGACAAAAAAGGCAAATCAAGCCCATATTGTTTAGACAGCCAAGAACAATACTCCGTCAAAGACATTGAATCTAATCGTTCATTATTTTCATCACATTTCCATACGGTATTTACATCAATATTATTCCGGCAAAAACAATAGTTCTGACCATTAAAAATAAATTTGAAATAAATATCATGGGAACCTATATGGTTCAATATATCATTTTCTTTTGCATATGTTGTACCACCGAAAGCAAAATCAATAACGAGCATAAAAGTTGATTTTCCTATTGAATTATCCCCCGTGTTGGTACCTAATACGACATTTAGCGTATCGGAGAAAACAATCTTTTTCTGATGAAATTTTTCACAACATATTTCAGCCAACATAATGCAACACCTCCAAATCTTCATTGTAGTCAACCTTGTTTAATACAAACAAGCACTCTATTGCATCTATAAACTCAGGCATATCAATAAAATATTTTTGTGTATCATAATATAGCTTAATTAAGGACTCGTCTTTACGGCTCAACACATTAAGGATTACTGTTAGTTTGCTTAGAATGCTCTCTTCATATGAAATGACTTTATTCGGAAACTTCATAAAACACCTCACAATTCTGAACAAAAAAAGAAACAATCGCTTCGCAGGATTCCACAGAATCTGTCTGCGTTTTAAACTTTATCCATTCCACGATTTTTGAAAACACAAGAGTTTTATTTTGTGAAATGCTGTTCATTTTTATAAAACAACTTCTGATCTGCTCAGATAGCACTTGTAAATTAAAACCATTCGTTCCATCTATTTTTCTAAAACATTCTCTAATATAAGGATAAAAAGTCGTAACATTTGCCGACACTTTAGATTTAAGCAAAAGATCTTGATTGGTAAATTTATTAGCAATAGGAACAGGATCATAGTTTAGATCAGCTAAATCAGCCTCATTTAAAGCAGCCAGTTTTGAAACTACTTTATCAATCTCGTCTTCAAGTCCTAAAGTTGTTGTTGCATCATGCAATGCTGTCTGTTCCAAGTATTGCTTTTTTAGATTGAGCAAATGATTATATTCCGCAACGGTGGTATGATAATCTTGTGTTTGATGACACTCTATGCACAGTGCTATTTTGTTTTCAAAGTCCTCGCAATTTGAACCAAGGCGTTCCAAGTTGTGTAATAAAACATATTGTTCAACATTAGGACTGTTGGGATAAATATGAGCAATTTGAAATCTTTGTTGTTCCGGTTTCTTTTGTCTTCTCGATTGCAATTCTTTCCCACATAATGGACAATGATAATTCACTTCCCTTAAATACAACCTCACATCTGAAGCGGAAGGGTTGATTCTGTCCTTATGATACGGATCATTTTCAATAATTTTTTTCAATTCGTCTTTAGTCATAAGAATCATCCCTCACTTAATAAGTCGCAAAATTTTATAGCATTAATAGTCTTGCAAATATATTCGCACAGCAAAAACTCACAAGATCATTTAAGACTAACTTCATTATTCATATTATACCATATTTCGTCATATTTTTCAAGCCGTTTTGCCTATATGAAGAAAGAAGTCTGAAACAGATGTTTCAGACTTCCCCGCTTTTAGATGATTTCTTGTATTTGCATTCCGCCTTTCAGAACGATGATAATCGAATTGTCTTTCATAACGCGGATGTATTCCACAAGCCGACGAATCGTGACGTCGTTATATTCCGTAAAATCGAGACTGTCGGCAGATAAGCATTGTTTGATACTCTCAATCTCCACGGTTGCCCTCTCGTTTGAATCAATCCTCCCCTTTATCATTTCAAGTTGCTCTCGCAAAACAACCATTTGAGAACTCAGCAACTTCATTTCTTCCTGAAACCGTTTCCCGTCGCCGGTCGAACTTGCGGCAAGTTCCATGGTTTCGTCCATAATCCCGCTTAACGTTTTTAACTGCTTTTCGATCGCATACATTTCCAGCGTATCGTCCTCACCCGTTACCGCATAAGCAAGGTTGGACAAAATCAGATTCAGAACGTCCTGTTTATCCGAAATCGCTTTACTGATACCTCGAACGATAGCTTTTTTCAGCATTTCGTCATCGACGGTTATCGAATCGGAACAAAATTCTGTTCCGTGTTCCAAACGGCTTAAACAACGCCAAACACGTTTATTTTCTCCGTTTCGGCTATATGTTTTTCGTCTATAAGGACTTCCGCACTCACCGCATACGAGTATGTCCGTTAAAGCAAATTTGCCGCTATACTTCCCTTGTTCCGTAATTCCCGAATCAGTCTTTTTTCTAACGCTTCCGCGCCGAGCCATTTCCATTTGCGCCATTTTGAACGTTGCGTGAGTAATGATCGCCGGGTGATTGTCCCGTATCAAATATTTCGGCATTTCGCCACGGTTTTTCTTAACTTTTTTCGTAATGCAATTTTCCGTAAACGTTTTTTGCATAAGCAAATCGCCACAGTATCTTTCATTTGTCAAAATGGCTTGAATAATACACTTGTTCCATACGGTTTTTCCTGTCTTTGTCAATACGCCCTCGCCTTCAAGATATGATTTTATCTGATCAAGACTTTTACCGTCGAGATACATAATGAAAATCGCTCGGATATATTTTGCTTCTTCCTCGACAATTTCGGGTTCGCCGTCCTCACCTTTTCGGTAGCCGAGAAGATTATATCGGAACTTAAATGTCCCCGACTGCATACGTTGACGAATACCCCACCGCACGTTTGCGCTGATATTCTCGCTTTCCGCTTGGGCAAGAACACTATATAAACCTAACGCCATTTCGTTTTCGGTTTTAAGAGAATCAAGGGCTTGTTCTTCAAAATATACGCCTATTCCTTTTGATTTCAGTCGTCTTACATAATTCAAACTGTCAACGGTATTTCTCGCAAAACGAGCAACGGACTTTGTAAGGATAAGATCGATTTTCCCTTTTTCGCAATCGCGCATCATACGCATAAAATTTGTTCGTTTTTTAGCCATTACACCCGTAATGCCTTCGTCTGCGTAAATGTCAACGAATCTCCACCGGGGATTTTTTGCTATTGCGTCGGTATAATACGCAACCTGCGCTTTGTAACTTTCAAGCTGATCTTCGCTATCCGTGCTGACTCGGCAATAGGCGGCAACTCGCAACAAACTATTCTCGTCATTCTGCTTGGCAAGAATCGGATTGGCATCGATCTTCGTTACAACTCTTCTCGCTTGTGCCTGCATCGTTTACCTCCCTATTACTTATTTTCGCACCGTTAATCATTGCTACGGTTACAGTACCGTCTTTTTCTACTATGATTTTCGATACGACATCGGATATATAATCAATATCGTATTTTTTGTTCTTTGTCAGTTGTAAAATCCTATTTGTATAAGACGCTCCCTTGTTTTCGCGGCAAGCCTGAAATTTCAGACTCGCACATTCCAAAATCAATTTCTTTCCCGCCTTAAAACTCGGACTTGGCGAAGCCGTCAATCGAGCTATTTCGTTTGAATATCGCATTATCTCTTGCGTTCTCTTATATGTACTGGTTTCATCTGCCGTCAATACCGTCGGATCGCAGGATATTTTTTCGCCCGCTTTTTCAACCGCCGTGTAGATGACGCTATCGTCGATATACTTATCACATTTACAGCCGTTTTGACAATACCACTTTTCTCTTGTTCTCCACTTCGTTCTTCTATGTAACAGCCTGCCGCATTGACCGCAAAAAACATATTTTTTTAATTCCTCCGTTTCCCGCGGTAGCGATGTTTTCCTACTTGCCTTTCTGCCCTTCCTGACATTTGCCGCTTCATACTGTTCAAATGAGATAATTTCAGGATACCCGTCCTCTCCGATATATTTCTTATTTTCAATGATACGGAATACCATATTCTTATTCCAACAGCACTTTCCATTAAAAAAGTCAATGCCTTTAATGGTCAATTCGTCCGCAATTTCTTTCAAAATTTTTCCGTTTATATAGTCCGTAAAAATGCTTTTTACAATTTCGGCTTCCGACTCCACAACAATCAGTTTCCCGTCTTTATAGCCATATCCGAAACTAATCATTCTGTTCATCGTTCTCACCTCCTACATAAACTTTCAATTCTAAATCGCCCTTGATTACGAAACTTAATGCACCGTCCTCTTCCGCATAAATCAGCTTTACGATTTCTCTGAACAGTACGGTATCCATTTCATCAAGAAAATCGGGACTTTCTTCTATAATTTTTCTTAACTGCCGAAGTTGCTCTATACACGTTTCCTCATCGTCGTCGTTGATGATTTTCATACGCCGACTTCTGAGTTCTGTTATCTGACCTTTAAGGTTATCAGCTTTTTCGTGATACGTTACCTCGTCTATCACTCCGTTTGCAAGCATTTGTCCGTAAAGGTTATTCTGCCTGCCAAGCATTGCTATTTTCTCGTCAATTTCTGCAATAACGTTATTCCCGCAATTTGCTTTCACTTTAAGCGTTTGCAACTGTGAAATCGTTTCATCAAGCAATACCCGCTTGTTTTGTTTCAGGATGTTATAAACCTTTATGAATGAACGGCACAACTCTGTATCCGTATAACTACGGGAACTACATTCACCGCCGATCATTCCTTTTCTTGAACAAGCCCAAACGTAACCGTTTTGAATTTGCTTCACACGATACGACCAACCGCAATGGCGGCACATAATCTTACGGTAAAACAATTTCTTCTCGTTTCGATACTGTTTATAGTGCTTTTCTTCACGCTCGCGCATTAAATTTTTTACCGCTATAAAATCTTCTTTTGAAACGATTGCTTCCTGCGTTCCCTCACAGTAATACTTCGGCAATTCCCCACGGTTCGGACGATTCCGTAGCGGCAATACCGCCGGGGTAAAACTCTTTTGCCACATCGTATCCCCGATATACTTTTCATTCGTGAGAATATATTTTATTCCTTGTCTGTTCCATACTCTTTTATCCCCGTCCGTATCACGTATTGTTTTTGCAATAACGTTTACGCCATACCCTTGCAAGTAAAGCGCGAAGATTTTTCTGACGACTTCTGCTTCTTCGGGGACAACGGTATACTCCCCGTCTACCAACCTGTATCCGAAAGGTGCGCTTGTTGCCACATAAGTTCCGTCCTCCATTTTCATACGGATAGACGTTGACATACGTTTCGACGCCGACGTTGCTTCGCTCTGCGCAAACGCACTTTTTATGTACAACATCATTTCGGAATTCATCGTTTCCGTATCAATATGGTCGTTTTCAAATAATACGCTTACACCGCACGATTGCATAGTTCGTATGGTTTCGATACATTCGAGCGAATTTCTTGCAAAACGAGTAACGCTTTTCACAAGCACACGGTCTATCTTTTTATGCTTGCAATCTCTGATAAGCCGTTTCATTTCATCGCGTTTTGTTAATTCCGTTCCCGTAATACCTTCATCTGCGTAAATATCCACAAGTACCATTTTATCGTTGCCGCGAACGTAATCTCTGTAATAACGCATTTGCGCGAAAAACGAATTGAGTTGATCGTCTTTATCGGTACTGACTCTGCAATATGCCGCCACTCTGATTTTTTCTGTTTTTTCGCCTGTTATGGTTGCTTTTATAACTTGCACTTCTTGGACGGCAGTATTCATAGCCACACCTCCTTAATTATAGTTTATAAACTCCGTTGGAACACACCCCATCGCTTCGGCATTCTTTCTATTCAATCTTTCAAGTATTTTTACGTCAACGCCTTTCAGATACAGTCGCCTTAAAACGGCAACCGACGCCAAATAGATGATTTCGTTTTTGTTTTTTTCTTCTACGCTAACCGTATTTCCCTCCTTTCCGGTAAAGCGCAGATAGATTATTTAGTTTCTGAAAGGCATAGCCACCGACGCTTCACCAATATCAATTGATCGTTGTTCGTGTCTATGCCTTTCGCATACACAATTAAGTTTTAGATTCCGTTTCCTTTTCGTACTCGGCTTTCAAAGATTCGTATCCTCTGAAAATCAACTGCACTTTCGTGATATGGTTCTTTGCCAAAAATTCGTTGATTTCTTCATATAAATCCCGCGGAATCATCGTTCCGAAATTGCCGCTTGCCTGCTTACGCTTATCCTTGTTGCGTTCCTCGTAACTTCTTCTTGCCACTCTGCGCGGCGTTGTTTCTTTCTTTTCCATAAAAAGCTCCGTTTTAACCTTGTGAAGTAATGGCACAAATCAACGCGCCGATGATGTTCATTACGAAATGCCCGATAATAAGCGCACCCGCTAATGCAAATCTGCCGACTGTTCCTACGATTTTTAATGCTTTCATACCGATACCTCCGTTATTTTACATAAACGATTTCGTTCAAGATTTCTTCTTCGATAAGCCTTTGCATTTCTGTTTCCCTTTTCAGGTTTTCCATAAAGTCTGCCGATCTTTTGAAACGCTCTTCTTTTGAGAACTTTTCATACATCGTTTCGTACAATTCGTCGGCGGCTTTATCTACGCCGTGCAGGTATTCGGGAAGATTTGCAATCGTCCAATCGATTCCTTTATCCTCCAAATACTGTTTAGCAAGCGTTCCGTACTTGCCGTAAACTTGCTTTTCGGGTTTAACGGTTTTCTGATAAACCTTGATTTCCGCTACGGTCAATCCCTCGCCCGCTTCTGCTTTTCGCATTACTTTTGCTTTGTTCATAGTTCCACCTCCGATTTTCTTTCGTCGTATCAATACGATAACATACGATTCCGCATTTGTCAAGCTGTTTTTTCGATTTTTTCTATTTTTTTCTGTGAAAATTTAAGCTACAATGCAGGATTTTATCGTTTACCCCGCAATCAATGCCGCGATACCCTTAACGAGATACGGAGAAGCGACGAGAATAGCAAAGATGACGACAAGTCCGATGACGTAATTTTTAATCATTTTTCTCGCCTTTTCTTTATCTTCGTTCTTCTGCGCAATCGCAAAGAATACGCCCATCACGATACTCCATACTCCCGCGGTCGCTAAAAGCACCCACCACATATACGGTCTGTATTTCTCGAACAGATACTCTATATAAGAAGAAACCTGCTCGTACTGCTCGCCCATATTCTGCGTGGTAATCGCTCCGCAGTTCGTGCAAACGTAAGTACGAATATTTTCGCCGTTTACTTCTTCCGTTCCCGTGAGTTCGTAGTTATGCCCCGTTGCGGGAATATCCGAATAGTATTCTTTCTCGCACTTACGGCAGTGGAATTTTCTTTCCCCTTCCGTTTCGCAATGCGGTTCGCGCACGACTTCCGTTTCATAATCGTGTCCGGTTGCGGGGACGATGTTGTCTTTATATTCGTTTCCGCAAGACAGGCAGGTATGAAGCGTATAACCTTCGTCCTCGCAAGTTGCGATGAAATACGAATCGGTGAATTTATGTCCGACCGCTTTCAGGATTTCCGTCTTTACGCAATCTTCGCAGCGGCGGCATTTCTTTCCGCGATAGCCTTCTTCCGTGCAAGTCGGCGCAACTTCGATTTTCTCATAGTCGTGTCCAAGCGGCGGCACGAACGTATCGTTATATCCCGTCCCACAACGCGAACAGATATGCGTTGTATAGCCTTGCTCCAAACAAGTCGGTTCTATGAGTTTCGCCTTATAATCGTGTCCGAGCGGACTTACGATTTTCGTTTCGCTCTGCGGACAATCCGCGCACTTTCTTTGCATAACGCCGCTTGCCGTACACGTCGGTTTGGTCAAGTCCACCCATTCGCCGAAGTTATGTCCTGTGGGTTCGGTATAACCGTCCGTATAGGTATAGCCGCAACGCTCGCACTCGTGAACGGTATTTCCGCGTTCCGTGCAGGACGGATCAACAACGGTATCTATATAACTATGACCGAGCGCGTCCGTATCCCGTTCTTCAATGTAAGAACATACCGAACACGTTCTCTCGTCTTTTCCCAAGTCTACACAGGTAGGTTCTTTTACGGTTGTCCACTCGCCGTATTTATGCCCTTCCGCTTCTACAAAATTGTCCGTATAGGTGTTGCCGCAGGTTTTGCAAGTATATCTCGTATAGCCTTGCGCCGTGCAAGTCGGCTTTACGATTTTTCTCTCGTAGTCGTGTCCTTTGGCTTCGGTATAATCTCCGTTATAACTGTCGCCGCAACCCGTGCATTTATATATTGTATAGCCTTTTTGCGTACAGGTCGGAGCGATTATCGAATACCTTGCGTAATAGTGATCGACCGTGAATTTATACGTCGATGAACGGTTGGCGTCGTTGGTGATTACGAAAGTGTATTCGCCCTCCTGCTCAATCCAAGTCCCGCTTATATAACTTTTCTCGTTCAGCGTTGCATAGCAGTTATTCGCCGTCCAAATCACACAAACCTTATGGCTATTATCCGATTTCACTATCGTTGCTTCGGGTGCGTCGATACTCATATACATATAATTAGTATCGCTCTTGTTGCCGAACCCGTCCACCGCATAAAACGCATAAGTGCCGTTTACCGCCGTTTTCGAAAAGACGACGCTCGAAGTTGTGCTTGCCACAAACGAAGTACTGTTCGGCGTTTTGTAATACAGCGTTACGCCGCTGTAATTATCCGAAGCGGTAACGGTAAATCCGTCTTTCAACGTTTTCCCGAACCCACCGACCGAACTTGTAAGCGTAGGCTTCGTGTGATCCATTGAAATCGTATAGGTTTGCGAAGTGTTCCCCGCATTATCCACGCAATAGAACGAGTACGCGCCGTCTGCCGTCAATTGCGTTCCGCTTGTATATTCGGTATAACTTGACGCGCCGGGCTTCTTAACGTAAATCGTTTTCACACCGCTTCCGCTATCCGTCGCCGTTGCCTTGATATATTTTGCCGTGCTTTTATATCCGCTCGATACAGAAGCCGTTTCAGAGTATAAAGTCATAGTCGGCTGTTTGGAATCAAGTACGATACTTTTCGTTGCGGATATATTTCCCGCTTTATCTACGGCTCTGAACTGATACGTTCCGTTGGTAAACGTAGGCGGAATTGTATATCCGTCCGTATAAGTTGACCACGATGAACTTCCCGGCGTTTTGTATTGCAAATAACTGATACCACTACCCGAATCGCTCGCCGTATATGAAAAGGTTTGATTGATATAGTTGCCCGAATACGTCGTTCCCTGCATTCCTTTTATAATGCCTGTGGGTTTCACGGTATCGAGATACAGATAATACGTTCTTGATGTATTGCCTGCCTTATCTTTGGCGTAAAAATAATACAAACCATTTGTTCCCGTGGATGATACCGTCGTAGACGTTCCCATATTAGCGTAACTACTGCTGCCGGGCGTTTTCATATAAATACACTCCACGCCGCTCATCGAATCGGAAGCCGAAACGTATGTAGACGAGTTTGCATATTTCCCCGTAGACGAAGTCGAAACGTTATTCATTGTAGGCGCGGTGCTGTCTATCTTAAACTGAAACGTGAACGAATATGATTTGCTGATACCCGAACGCGGGCTTGTTGCCCATCCTGCGCTAAAACTCGAAGTTACCGTATATGTACCGTCTGCAAGGTTAGAAAGCGAAAACGAATTATTGTTTCCTTTTGCCACCGTTGTACCGTTGCCCGAAATGGTTGTCGGGATTTTTACAGAAGAATTTATAATGACGTTGACCGAGTTTGAGCCGATATAACTGCCGCTTTCAAACGTTCCCGTTCCCGACGACGAACTGCCGTAAAGCGATACCGAATAGTCCGCAAAACTATATTGTCCTGTTTGCATACTGTAACTTACGCCTGAACCGCTTGCCGTATTGCCTCCCGTTCCACCGCCCGTTCCCGTTGTGGTTTTCGTAGACCAATTAAACTTAACGGTATATTTTGGCGTGGTTGCCGCATACGCCGTCGTGCCGTTTGCAAACAGACTTGACAAGCCTACCGCAAAACACAATGCGAACACGGCACACAACAGCGTTCGTAAAATGCTTTTTCTTTTGGTTTTTACCACTTATACTTCCTCCTTATTGTAATTTTCGCCTGTTTTATCTTCAAACAGGCTCTTGATATATTCGCCCGTCGTAATCTTTACGTTGGTGCGAAGTTCGGTTGAACCGATGAAAAACACCTGCCCCGTTACCGCCGAAATAATCATTCTTTGCTCGTCCGCATTGAAGCTATCGCCCGCTTTGTAAACGTCCAAAACATCTTTCATATCCGGTGCGGACAGTTTGAATATAAAGGTATACTGCGAGTTTTTAAGAATTGCCGAAGTCTTGCTGCGGAGTTCTTCATTCGCGTTCCAATCGGCTATATTCTGCGTTGCCGGAATAAAAGAGCCGTTATATTTTCTAATACGTTTGCTCATCGAGAAGAAAAAGTCCAATGCTATCGGGAATTTTGCGTCGATGAACAAGTGCGCCTCGTCAGCGATGATAAGCGTTCGCAAATTCTTTCCGCTTTTATTTGCTTCCCTTGCGTTGATGACTTCCTGTTCGATAAACCGAAATACAAGCAGCATTTGCGCGTTCGCAACCGTATTATTTTTGTTTGCAAAGAGCGATTGAAAGTTGAAATCAATCAAGTCGGCGTCCACTTTCAAAGTAGACGGCGCGTTCCAGATGTCCGAATATCTGCCGCTTACAAACTTTTGCAAATACAGTTCCGCCGTCCGCATATCCCGCAAAGTCAGGCTGTCCGTTTCTTCCTTGTTCTTTTCCCGTAAGACCGCCAATAAGTCGGTAAACAGCGGAAAATCCTCGGCATTGA
>ERZ827168.3708-NODE-3708-length-15247-cov-2.748618_pt1 | contig 15247 bp, 9 predicted proteins | sample MGYA00519868_ERZ827168 | MGnify/ENA primary metagenome ERZ827168 (study PRJEB31778, sample SAMEA3449271) | human gut metagenome | biome: human gut; feature: human-associated habitat; material: faeces | place: United Kingdom | collected 2010/2012 ...
TAAGGAAAATATCTCGTTCAGATCTGCAGAGATTAAGATAATCGCACATCCATTATCCCGGAATTCCAGCAGTTTTTTCCGGATAAACTCCGTCGCCCCGACATCAATACCACGCGTCGGCTGATTCGCTATGATGACATCCGGTCCGGTTGAAAACTCCCGCGCCACAATGACCTTCTGAATATTTCCGCCCGAGAGCATGCCGACCTCCTGCTTCTGAGACTTACATTTGACCAGATACTCTTTGATCAGCTCCTGTGCCCGCGCCTGAATCGCCTTCGTTTTCAGCAAAAATTTTCCGGAAAAACGCGGATCCGTATATTGATTGGCAAACATATTTTCCTGAATATTCAAATGTGCCGCACAGCCGGACGCCATCCGATCCTCCGGGATATGTGCAAGCTTCTTTTCCCGGATACTGCGAATACTCTCTTTACGGATATCTTCTCCCTTTAGCAGAATCGTACCCGTATATCGGCCGGAAAGCCCGGTCAGTACATCGACCAGCTCTGTCTGTCCATTTCCTTCGACACCTGCGATCCCGAGAATCTCTCCACCGCGCACCTCAAAGGAAAGGTTTTGCACCTTCTGTACTCCCTGCGCATTATAGGCAACCAGATCCTTCACCTCCAGCATTGTCTTCTGCAGCCTGGGCGGATCCTTTTCAAATGTCAGCACGACCTCACGGCCGACCATCAATCTAGACATGTCGTTCGTACTGATCTCGCCGACCTCATAGGTACCCATGCTCTTTCCGTTGCGCATGATTGTCGCACGGTCACAGATGCGCTTGATCTCATCCAGCTTATGAGAAATAAAGATGACCGTCCGCCCATCGTCCCGCAGCTTCTCAAGCTGAATGAACAGTTCTTCTGTCTCCTGCGGCGTGAGCACTGCCGTCGGTTCATCCAAAATCAGAATATCTGCGCCTCGATACAGCGCCTTTAAAATTTCGACCTTCTGTTTGATGCCGACCGGGATTTCCTCAACCCTGGCTGTCACATCAATCGCAAAATTGTATTTCTCTGCTATCTCCTTTGCAGCCTTCTCTGCCTGCTTCATGTCAATAAACAGCTTCTGTTTACGCGGTTCCACCCCCAGAATGATATTTTCTGCCACCGTCAATGACGGTACAAGCATAAAATGCTGGTGCACCATGCCGATTCCTTTTTCGATGGCATCCTGTGGCGACCGGATTACTGTCTCTTTCCCATTCAGCAAAATTTTTCCCTGATCCGGTGTCTCAATCCCAAACAGTACTTTCATCAGAGTACTTTTTCCCGCGCCGTTCTCTCCCAGCAGCGCATGGATCTCTCCCTTTTTTAATTCGAGACTGACATCTTCATTTGCAACAACACCATTGGAATAAATTTTCATGATGTGCTGCATTTCCAGAACCGTCTGTTTCTCCACCCTGCCTCACCTGCTTTCCCTCTTGCCTGATTCGTGTGAAAGCGGAAATTCGCAATCCGCTTAATGGAATAGCTTCGCAGCTTATCAGGAGTGGCTTGCACTACTCCTGATACAAGCAAGTCCCATCCCACTGCTTATTGCTTTGCGCAATTGAAACAGGGGACTTGCCTGATTCGGTTAAAAAGGGCCGCTGTGTATCTCCATACAACAGCGGCCCTGACGGCGGAAACATTCATCTATGTCAAACCTGCTTCCGCCTTACTGCCGATTTCTTCTATCTCCCTACTTTTACAGACTCTTTAAGCGCTTCGATTGCTGCCTGATCCATGTCTGCAGAAGTATTTACCACGATGTCTCCATCAATGATAGACTGTTCCAGCTCATCCAGCTTCGTGCGGATATTCTCCGGAAGCATCTTCTCATAATGTGCATCCTTTACGAGTGCCACGCCGCCTTCCTTGAAACCATAGGTCTCTTCGGTACCATATTTCAGCTCATCGAGCATATCCTTCTGGATTGCCAGATACAGGGACTGTCCGACGTTCTTCAGAGCAGAGGTCGGAATATAGTCTGCATAGTCCGGAAGCAGAGCTGCCTGATCAGAATCTACGCCAAATGCATACTTTCCTTCATCCTTTGCCGCCTCGATCTGTCCAAGTCCTGCATTTCCAGCAACATTAAATCCGACGTCAGCACCGCTCTGGTACTGTGAAAGTGCGATATCCTTACCCTTTGTAGAATCCACGAAATCTCCTACAAATCCGACTGCCACTTCGATATCCGGATCGATGTCTGCCGCACCCTGAATATAGCCTACCAAGAAATCATTGATAACAGAATTGTCCATTCCGCCAAGGAATCCGATGATATGATTATCCGGATCGATTCCTTCGATAGAATCATCGGTCGTCATCATCGCTGCTGCCGCACCTACCAGATAAGATACCTCATTCTGTTTGTACATGACATTGTATACATTCTCCGGATTTCCGTTGCCCTCGAAGTCAAATTCTTCGTCGAAGAAGATAAACTTCTGATCCGGATACTCCTCTGCAGCACGTGCCAGTGCATCTGCCATCTGCCACGTACCCATAATGATGACATCATAATCACCGGTGTCACAGTAATCGAGCAAGGTCGGCTCCCACTTGGCCTCATCCGCGGCAGTTCCGCCCATCTGCTCTACCTTAAAGTCAAATACGTCCTCGCCCAGCTCGTCACGCAGACGCTCCAGTCCTTCATTTGCAGAATCATAGAAAGACTTGTCGCCAAGGTTTCCATTCAGAAGAAGGGCTGCCTTATAGTGTGTTCCCTCCGGAGCCTCGAAAGCCTCGGACTCGGTCTGTACTTCTACCGGCTCTGTTGCCTTTTCCGTTGCTTCTTCCGTCTCCTCCTCGGTGCCGGCCTCTGTAGCAGCTTCCGTCACTTTTTCTGTTTCGGTTTCTGCCTCAGTTGCTTTCTCCGTCTTGGCTTCTGTAGCAGCTTCCGTTTCTGCCTCAGTCGCTTTTTCGATTCCCTTTTCCGTTACCTTTTCTGTCTCGGTCTCTGTCTCTACCTCGGTTTCGCTCTCAGACTCTGCCTTGGTTGCCTTCTCCGTCTCCGTCTCGACCCCGCTCTCTGGCTCAGTCTCTGTCTCTACCTCGGTTTCGCTCTCAGACTCTGCCTCGGTTGCCTTCTCCTTCTCCGTCTCGACCTCGCTCTCTGTCTCAGTCTCTGTCTCTACCTCGGTCTCGCTCTCGGACTCTGCTTCGGTTGCCTTCTCCTTCTCCGTCTCGACTTCGCTCTCTGTCTCAGTCTCTGTCTCTATTTCGGTCTCGCTCTCGGACTCTGCCTCAGTTGCTTTCTCCGTCTCCGTCTCAGACTCTGCCTCGGTTACTTTCTCCGTCTCTGTCTCAGACTCTGCTTCGGTTGCCTTCTCCGTCTCCGTCTCAACTTCGCTCTCTGCCTCGGTTACTTTCTCCGTCTCTGTCTCAGTCGCTTTCTCGGTCACAGCTTCTGTCTTGGCTTCCGTCTCCTTCTCCGTTGCAGCTTCCGTCTTGGCTTCTGTCTCTGCCTCAGTCGCTTTCTCTGTCGCTGCTTCCGTCTCTGCCTCAGTTGCTTTCTCCGTCACTGCTTCTGTTTTGGCTTCTGTCTCTGCCTCAGTCGCTTTCTCTGTCGCTGCTTCCGTCTTGGCTTCCGTTACCTTCTCCGTTGCAGCTTCCGTCTTGGCTTCTGTCTTAGCCTCTGTAGCTGCTTCCGTCTTCGGCGCCTCCGTTTCTTTCTGGCTGGATCCACATCCGGTCATAGAGATCGTCAAAGCGGCAGCAAGCACAAACATCGTTGCTTTTTTCATTCTGCATTTCTCCTCTCACTGACTCTATAATAGAAGTATCTGGAATGATACCCATTCCCACGCAACAAATCGCCAGATAAATCCATCTGTCCATGCGACTTTTATTACATCATCATAGCACACTCATATGGAAATTCCAATATAAAAAAGCAGAAAGAACAGATTTTTTTATAAACAGAAAGATTTTTTGTGTATTTTGCTGCTTCCGTACAATTCATTTCCTATGGTCGCACTTCGTTCCCTGAAAAAGAAATGGTGATCCTCTTCTGTTATGACATTTATCAAAAACTTAACCATAAATGCATTGCAAAGGAGTATCTCAATCATGACATCACGCAAATTAGGATCTCTGTTCCTGATCGGAATGCTTACCGCAGGAATTTTCACCATACCACACACCACACTTTGTCCTACCTTCCGTTCACAGTCAACATCCGCATGGACGTATAGCCGTCAAAAAATATATCCAGCATATAGTAAAACTGCTTTTTCACAACCGGCTTCACAATATAGTGAAGCGTCTCAATGTCAAACACTTCCGCGCCAGCGAATAAAATGGAGCTGCCACTTCATGAATGATTTTTCTCATCCATTTTGCAGCAGCTCTCTATCACATTACACGAACCAAAGTTCTTCCTTGTCACGTTTGCATCCACGCACCCATGCTTCCGTTACTTCGATATACTTCACACATCGGCGATCACCAAAACTATACGCACAGGCAATGATCCCATCTGCTTTTTGCATCATCACCGGATACTCATATCTGCGATTACTCTTCCTGTTAGATATTCCAAGGCAACCTTCTCCATGCTCCACCAGACGAATATACGGCCAAGTTCTTCCATTATCATCTGAAATTGCGATCGCTACAGGGCATCTAAGTCTCGGCCATACCGTTGTATTTACATCGTCATTCATTTTCACTGGATTATAAATAACTGCAAGCGCTGCCGATTGAAGCTTTATTGCCGAAATACTCGAATTATTATTCGGCAATTCTGTCCGTACTGGCGAAGACCATGTATTCCCATTATCATTCGAAAATGCAATATATATATGATCTGCGCTTCGACTTCGGAATAAGGCTGTGAGCTTTCCCTCTGACATTTCAATTATATTGCAATGTACTTTTCCTCTGCTGTCCGGCACTTCTACTGATCTCCAGGTCTGTCCCCCATCATCAGATATTTGGATCACAGTAATATCACTGCCATTATGCGTGTCATCATTAAAGCACATCCAGTTGCCAAATATCCATCTTCCGCTTTTTAAAATCTGAATTTTTTGTCTGCAAAAAGATCCTGGTTCTGCAAACATCGTTTCTGTCTTTCCCCATGTTTCACCATTATCTGTAGAAATTTTTCTTCGAATCTCAGCCGTATACTGCAAATTAAACTTAGAATCTGGTCTTGCATTTCTTGACACCTGCGCTGTATACATGATCCATACTTCACCTGATGGTGTAAGGAATAAAGATGGGTTCTGTTCCGAACGCTCCGGATCGTCTGATACAATTACCGGCTGTGTCCAGGTACTCTCGCCTGCCTTTAACCTTGAAACTGCGATGCTGATATCCGCGTTTCCTTCGTCAGAACCCGCAAACCAGCAACAAAGCAAATCTCCATTCGGCAACTCCAGCAGATCCGCCGCATGACAGCTATTATACGGATTTGGTATCAATGCCTCAACCATATCAAGCCTGCTATTATAATACACTTTTCCATTTTCTTCTATATCCTGAAGCCTTATATATTCTCTCATATTCATGTTCTCCTTACTTTAACCTTTTACCGCTCCGATTAAAATTCCTGATTTAAAATACTTCTGAACAAACGGATATACACATAAAATAGGAACCATTGCAATGACCACGGCCGCCGCCTGCATATTATACTGATTAATGGCAATCCCTTCTTTCATAATAGTCTGCATGGTTTCACCAGCACCATTTGAGGAAAGAACCACACTCTTCAAAATCTGCTGGATTGTTTTCAAATTCGCAGACTTTAAATAAATCTGTGGCATCAAATACTGATTCCATATATTTACCGCATAGAATGTACTGATTGTCGCAACAATCGGTTTTGAAATTGGAAGATAAATCCGAAATAAAATATGAAATTGATTTGCTCCATCTACCGTAGCTGCTTCCTCCAACTCATATGGTAACCCTTCCAGATAAGTTTTACAAATAATAAGATACTGCGTATTGATTGCCCCTGGAACTACCATGACCAGAGGATTATCAATAAAGCCAAACACATTATATACTATATATGTTGGGATAATACCCGCCTCAAATACCCATGTAAGTGTAAATAAGCCCATCAAGATGTATCTTTGTTTGATCTGCGGTCTGGAAAGGGCATACGCTGTTATAAACGTTGTCACCACTCCGGCCAGAGTACCACCTGCTGTATAAAGGAAGGAATTCCGCATGCCAAGGACAATATCCAACTTTGGATTTGATAATATGTATTTAAATACTTCTAAGTTTATTCCCTTTGGCAAAAATGTTACCTGCCCTGCTGCAAGAAATCTCCCATCACTGATCGCAATAAAGAATTCATAGAGGAAAGGATAGATGCAAACAAACGCGATCAGACATAATATTGTATCGTTTATGATCTCAAACCAATCCAATTTTTTTCTTCTTTTGGTTTTCATATGCTCTCCCCCTTTCCTAGAATAATCTCGTCTCTGAATATTTTGTTGCGAGCTTATTTGCCGCAAGTACAAGTATAAATGCAATCACTGATTTCAGCATATTTACAGCTGTACCATAGCTGTAATCCGGAAATCCTGGCGATTCAAATGCGATTCGATACACATAGGTCTGAATCACATCTGCTGTGCTATAGACACTGGAATTATACATTAAAAGAATACGATCCAAATCTACGGAAAAAATATTTCCTATACTAATAATCAACATAACGATAATAGAACTTGAAATAGATGGCAATGTAATATACCACATCTTCTTCCACCGCGTCGCTCCATCTATATCTGCTGCTTCATATTGCTCTAAATCAATCGACATCATTGCCGCAATATAAATCACGGTAGAATATCCAAATGTCTGCCATATCTGAAGAATAATGTACAAAGGTCGAAACCATCCGGGTTCTGCCATAAAAAAGATTGATTCTCCACCAAAAAACTGAATAATCTTATTGATTAATCCTCTTGACGGCGATACCAGCGTATACAGAATACTTACCATAACGGCAGATGACATGAAATAAGGCAAAAAGCTCAATGACTGTACCGTATGCCTTACTTTGTTAAGTCGCACTTCATTTAAAAATAATGAAAAAAGAATCGGAAATGGAAATACTACAACAATTGATAATATTGCGAGAATCACCGTATTTGCAATCAGCTTCAGCATATACGGATCCTGAAAAATTTTAATAAAATTTTGAAATCCAACCCATTTACTTCCTACGATTCCTTTAAACGCACTAAAATTTTGGAATGCGATTACCATTGCCCCTACCGGTCCGATCTTAAAAAAAATCAGGATCAGAATTCCCGGCAGAAGCAGCAGATAGAGCAAATAATTTTTCTTCAGATCTTTCTTGATTCGCTGTCCCAAAGGTTTTTTAGGCATTTCCGGTGACAACGTTTTTGCCTTGCTCCTGCCAGCCATATGACTTCCTCCTTTGCTGCCTTCTTAAACACAGCAGGCCGCCGGAAATGCCTGCACTCCGCCGGCCTGTCATATCAAAATCTCATTTAACTCCTACACAATAACTGTTTTTCAGCTTATTCGCCATAAGTATTATTATAAGCTTCCAACTGCAGTTCTTCCATTCTCATATAACCCGCTGCATCCATTTCATCTAAGAATGCCTGCCAGCTTTCTTCATTTAACTCTTTCGTGCCTCTGATAAATGCTACAAGACCCGCATCGCAGCTCTCCTTTAATGAAGCAGTAATCGTAGCAAGCTCTGAAGATTCTGCATCCGTATAGATAATATTAATTCCATACTGAAGATGATCATCATCAAACAGGCGAAGCGCTGCATCCTTTACAATCTCAGAATTGAAGGAGAAAAATGCTGTGGTATCGATCGGTTTGCATACAGTAAAGCGGTCGCTTAAGAAGCTCCATTCCATTTCTCCATCCGGCTTTGCAAGCTCTTCATCATAACTTACCAGATACTGTTTTCCATCATCTGTCTCTTCGTAGCTCACGCCTTCTACGCCCCAGTTTGCAAGTGTCTGTCCTTCTTCGCTGTAGAAATAATCAATAAACTGAATAATATCTTTTGCCGTTTCCTCATCTGCATCGATATTAATCACGGTCGCTCTTCTCTGATTATATTTCGGAGCCGTCTGCGGTTTCAGGTTATTGCCATTTTCATCAACAAGGAAATCCAGAATTGCCATATTGTAATCCGGGTCATACTTTTTGCCTTCCAAGTTAAAAGCTGCCGGTCTCGTGTAGAAATCAAAACATACCGATCCTCTTCCTTCCCACATCGCAGACTCCCAGTCTCCTTCGGAGAACGCTCCTGCTACCCACTCTGGATTAATCAACCCTTCATCATACCAGGTCTTCATCGTCTCCACCATCTTATAAGCGCCGTCTGCATGAATATCATAGCCGCTGTCGATGTAATTGTAGTAAAATCCATTAGACTCCTCACTGGAAATATTGTTACTGCAGTTAAACCAGCTCTGGAAGATTAATGCTGCCTCGCGTCCCTGCAACGGATAGTAATTGTCAACATCCTTATAATACTCTTTCAGTTTTCTAAGTGCTTCTGTAAAATCATCTACTGTTTTGATTCCCGCCGGATCAACGCCTGCTTTTTCGAAGTGATCTACACGATAGAAAATAAAACTGCTCTTCTGTACATCCTCTGTCAAGAGGCCATAAATTGATCCATCATCATTTGTAACCAGTGCCTCGTAATCCGGGTTCGCTTCCAGATAAGCCTTAATATGTGGAGCATACTCCTCAATCAACGGCTTTAAATCATAAAATGCACCCTGCGCGCCATAAATATTAGCCTGATCCTGGCGACACATCGTCGCGTCCGTCAGCGTGCGGCTTAATACCATCTGGTCAATTTCCGGATACACTGCATTTTCTTCGTCCGTACCCTTCTGATATTCTACCTTAATTCCGGTTCTCGCTTCCGCTTCTTTATACCATTCAAGATCGTTAATCCAGTCGATAAAAGTTGAGCGTAAATACATAGAATAAGAACCACCGTCTCCTACATATCCATCTGCCGCTTCTTCAGCCAAAACATTGATTCCACCCGTTCCGATCATTGCTGCACACATCATAATTGCAATCACACTCTTTTTCATTTCTTATCCTCCTGTTTTAAAAATTTGTTATAATGGTGTCTGTATCCTCCAAGAAGCAATCCAATAAAAATATAATCATCCAATATGTTTCATTTTGCTACATATTATATTCATTTTTGTTAGCTTCTTGTTTATTTTTTCTATATACTATCAATTAAAGAACGCTTTTTCAAGCAAATCGTCTTTTGTTTTTCTTTTTTATGTTTCTGTTTGGAACGCTTTACACAATTCTCTTTACAGAAAGGAATATTCAAATGAAAAAATTACGTGTTCTTGGCATCGCACCGTATAATAATCTAGCTCTACTCATGCAGCAAGCTGCAAAAAAGCGAACAGATATAGAACTGACCGTCTATACCGGAGATTTGGAAGATGGCGCCCGCATCGCTTCTCAGTATACAGGAAGTGATTATGATTTTATTATTTCCCGAGGTGGTACTGCTCAGATGATCCGCGATATCGTTGACATCCCCGTTGCTGAAATCGAAGTATCACCGCTTGATCTGCTGCGCTGTATTCAGATTGCACAAAATGCATCTAAGCATTACGCATTGATTGGATTTCCTAATATCACAAAAAATTCTGAATTTTTAAAATCGCTCCTAAACTACCATATGGATATCTTTACTATCCACAGCCAGAGTGAAGCGGAAGTTCTATTAAAAAATTTTGCTCCAAATCAATATGATATAATTCTGAGTGACTCTATTATTAATTCCCTGGCAAAGGTTTATCATTTTCACACGATACTGATTACTTCCGGGCAGGAAGCAGTCGATGCCGTACTAAACCAGATTGTATTCTACGGAACCTTATATCAAAAAACCTACTGGCAAAATAATTTATACCGTTCTCTACTGAATACACATCCTTTTGATATTTACGTATTCTCATCCGAATGCGAACTTATTTATCACTCACGGGAAGATGTGTATTCCAACGAACTCGTTCAGGTAATGAAAAATATGGTTCCTGCTGTTCTTGTAGAAGGAAAGAAAAAACTATACCGTAAATATTCCGGTTTGCTGGCTTCTATATCCGGAACGCGAAAAAATATCTCCCAACAGGATATTGCGCAGTTTTACGTAAATTTTCGAAAAATGCCTCTTTCTCTGTTCAAAAACGGGCTGCAGTATAAAAACCGGGAGGAAGTCCTGAATAATGCAGATAATCTTTATTTAAATTTTGTCTCCTCTTCCCTCTTTGAACAGCTGACACGAAAGCTATACCTGACAAAAGCTCCCATCTTCATTCTCTCCGAGCACGGAATGGCGAGGGACGATTTTGCCGAGGCATTTTATGCCCAAAGTGAAGAATGTAACAATCCACTGACCTCTATCGACTGTGCCAGACTTGTAAATGACAAGAACTGGGATTATCTTATGCAGGATATGAATTCTCCGTTAAGCGATACAGAAACAACCATTTATATTAAAAATGTCGACATTCTTCCTGAACAAAAATTCCGGGAATTTCTCGCCAGTATAAGCGATACCAAGCTTCATTTGCGCAATCGGATCATTTTTGAAATGATGCATGCCCCTAATACTCCATACCCTGAACGTTGTATTATTATTCAAAACCGTTTTAACTGTATTTCTGTAGAAATCCCGCCATTACGCAAGATGAAAGAACAAATCTCACAGCTAGCCAGCCTGTTTATCAATGCATTTAATGTCGAATTTGGGAAAGAAATTGTCGGATTGAAGCCAGCCTCATTGAACCGTTTACTGGACTTTGACTGGCCTTACAATTATACACAATTCCGTCGTGTTATTTCCAAATTAGGAGCTATGTCTGAAATTCCATTTATTGAACCGGAAACCGTCGAACAGGTACTCCACTCGGAAGAACTTGTCTATCCTGCCCTCGCACCAGACAGTTCCTCACGGTCTCCTCAGACCATTTCGCTGTCTCTGGATAAGGATCTAGACACCCTAACAAAGGACATTATTGAAGCTGTTCTCCACGAAGAAGACGGAAATCAAAGTGCCGCTGCCAGACGCCTGGGGATCAGCCGCACTACACTCTGGCGTATTCTGCGCTGACAATCCCTATACAAGAAAAGGGTCTGGCTTTTGCCAGACCCCCAAAGTTAGCATCTTTTTTACCCAATTTCATTTTTACGACAGAACACTCTCAGTTCATACGCCCCCAGAATGCATGACAACACTGCCGTCAGATTATTGCTTACCATCATTACGATTCCTGCACACTCACTTCCAAGGGATGTATATCGCTGCAATATCCAAAGAAAGAATATCCGGAATAAAAACAGCCTGCATAGATTGATAAATAGTATCATTTTTGTCTTTCCAATCCCATACAAAAATGCTTCTACAGATGCAGATATCCCCCATGATATAATCGTCCCCGCTGAATCGTAGAGAAAGATTCCATGAATAATCTGCCGAAACGTCTCGTCCAATCCCTCTGAAGAGCTTGCATAAATCGTACTCACTGTATCTGCACCCAGATAGCAAAGAATGGTTCCCGTAATTCCGATCATTAGATTCACAAGCACAATCTTTTTCAGAATGTCCGGAACCCGTTCTGTTTTTTTTCCTCCCATATTCTGACTAATTAGCGCTGCTCCACCTGATTGAATTCCGCTTTGTGCATTTGCAAAAATACCAGTGACTGTGTTACTGATTCCAAGGGCTCCAACCGTTAATGCTCCATAAACTCCACACATAGCATTTACAATCACCTTGCCTGCTGAAAACGCAATCCGTTCTACGATCACAGGAAAAGAAATCAACAAAATAGGGATCAATATTTCTTTATTCATGCGGATGTTTTTTACGGAAAACCGAAATGCAGACTGATTAGATATCATATTCTTTATTCCGATTATTAAAAGAACTGACTGTGAAATAATGCTTGCCACCGATATCATCGTAATAGTTCCATTTAATGCATACACAAAAAATGCTGTAAGCAACAACTTTAAAACCGTTACAATCATATTCAGTCGGAAGATTCTCTTCGTATTTCCTCTTGCACGTTCAATGGAAATATAAGTATTGTTCATAAATACGACAGCCAACCCCACAAGTTCTATCTGAAAATACGGAACTCCCATTTCTATCAATTCTTTCGGCGTGCCTGCCCCGGCGAGAATCAGCGGTGCAGCCGGAATAAGTAAAAGAACAAACAGTGCAAGCAAACCACTTAATGCAAACAAACTGCTGACTCTCCGCCTTACAAGGGTATAATCACCTGCTCCATATGCTTCGCTGATCTTCAATCCGCCACCTACGGACAGCCCCTGTCCTACTGCAGAAATCAGAATGCTAATCTGTGCAAGATACGCAACCGTACTTACAGAGGATGCATTTATATGAGACGCCATCAAAGAATCTAATATTTTATACAAAGAATTCAACATCTCATAAAAAGCCAGTGGAAGTCCCATCTTCAACACCAGTTCCCACGTATTCTTTGTAAGTGCATCCTCACGAAATCTTTCATCCGCTATTATCGAACGATCTTTTTGTATTTCTGTCCCACCCTTCACAATCTTTTCAGTAAAACGTCCATCTTACCAATTCCACTTCTTTGAGCCGCTATCACTCCATCTACATACACAGAAAATTTTTGTGTATTCCTTTCAAATTCCACATCTATCCTATAATTCAGGACATGTAAATTCTTCATAGAAAAATATTCCAATCCTATATCAATGGGATCTACCGTAAAGATATCTCCTTCCACTGAAACACCGACTATGTATTTTACTACAAGGTCAATATAATACGAATGATTATAGTCTACCTCATCGCTGATGCATTCTCCGGTCTGGCTATTGTAATGCTCCACCAAATAAGGTATGACACCATCTCCGCCATAATAATGCAATCGTGTATATTTATTGAAATATGTTGCGAACTGATCATCCCTTTTGTGGCCATCCCTCTTACAGGTCGCACCGATCGCATCCAGTATAATACTATTTGCGAATGGCCAGGTCGGACCATCCCATACACAACCATTTCTTCCCTTAAAAAACCGACCTTTCCAGCCGCCTTCAGCAGTATACACCGGGCACGCTGTACTCACAGAAGGAAACGGGCAATTCGTATCAAACTCCGATGTCGACAATACATCTAAACATGTCTGATACTTTTCATATTTATCATTTTCGCATTCTATCAATAGCGGAAAGGCTCCCACTATATTTTTCACATATGCTTTTTCATTCGTTTTCCAATGAAGATCATAAAAATAACCAGTTTCCTGATCCCACATTTTTTCCAGCATATCGTGCAAAATCCCCTCTGCCAGTTCCTCATATTGATACTGTTGCGGATCTTTGCATAATTCGCAAATGTGAGCAACCGCAACTGCATTTAAATAATAATACACATTCCTGTCTACACGTTTCACAGGTGTATACAAGTCCATATCTTTACAGTCTTCTGGAAAGTTATGAAAATACCAGTAACTCGGCTGATACTCCATACCGGTAAGCTGATGTATTTGTTGTATAAGCAGATAATCCTCCGGATTCCCATACCGTTTTTTCCATGCATTTACCTGTTTTTTAATAAGCGGTAATGCTTCCCGTGCATACGCCATATCCCCTGACACTAGATAATATTGCCATACGGACCAGCCAAAAAAATTCGCATAGGCATTTCCATGCCAGTTTACTTTTGCACAGTGAAATTCTCCTTCTTCATCCTGATTTTCCCGCATGGTATGCAAAATTGTTTTTCCATAGTCTTTTTTTCCATACCACCGCAAGTCCAAAAGGTGCATCGGAACACTTAACGGTATTAATTTTGTAAATTCCCATCCGTCCGGCTCATAAGGAGTCTTCGTCATTTTATGTGAGCGCCCTTCACAGAAAAATGTATCTTTCAGATTTCCTCTTTCTGGTTTCATCATACTGTGGCGGTAAATAAACCAACGGTACGCCCATGTCCTATCCAGAAGCGCATTTGATGAATGGAATTCTGGTGCCTGATCAAACCATTTCTGATACTCCATTTTCTGGTTACTGATCGCATGATCCACAAATGAAAAACTTTCTTTTATTCTGTCACAACATGCTTCCATCCGTTTGCTCTCATCAGAAAAGCATACCTGTGCCGCAATACATAACTCCACCGTCTCATTCGGTTTTAATGTCCATACTTTTTCATATACCTCTGTTTTTTCTCCATTTAAAAAGTATAAGACGCTCAGCTTTTCATCATATGTAGTTTTCAGATTTTCCTGAACAATACCTTTTCTAAAATGAATTTCAAATTCCTGACCGGTAAAATTCTTCCATCGCATACAGGAAACCGCAATATCATCTTCCGTAATAAATTTATATTCTGTCAGCTTTATTCCCGAAAGATCATATTGAATGCATACATTACTTGGTTCCCACAAAACATCCGCCGGCTCATAATTTTTTGTTTTTTGAAATGCCTCATCGCCTCTCTTACAAAAATCTACAGAAAAGAGACTCGGAATGTTGATTTTATGGATAAAATCAATCCTGCCCGTAAATCCAGGTGCCACATCCAAATAATCTGCCCAAAGCCGTAATCCGGTAGCATCCATTAAAATTTTTTCAGGGCATGTCCTTAATCTTCTCCTGCCACCGTGCAAAGCCGTATCTATTTTTAATGTCATATCTGCCCCTCAATTATCACCTTATAATATCACGCACTGCTACACTGCATTTCCGTTACCAATTGCTCCAAAAAATTCTCTTCTCCAAATCCACCTGACTTGGTCGCTATATAATACTCTTTTCCCTGCCATTTCAGCCTGGCCAGTACACACCCCGGTACGATTTCCCGGACAGGAAGTAATTCATTTTCCCCGATTTGTCGCATCATCCCCAGAAGTGTATCTCCACCACTAATCAACATTAACGCCTCATCCTCGATCTGCAATAGTGCTTTTGCTATCAATCCAAAAGTCTCTGATATCGTCATTCGCAGATCATGAATATCTATTTTATTTTTTTTCGCATAGGTTTCTGTATCAAGTTCACCCTCTTTTTCCGAGTCATTTCCATCAATCATACAGCAGATGTGTGTGTGTATGCTCTGTTCGATCTGATCCAGCATTTCCTTCCCATTTTCAGATTCCATCCATTGTCGGTTCAGTTTCTGCTCCGGTGTCAGCTGTATTCTTTCATAGCCACAGGTTTCCCCATAACAG
>ERZ827168.3717-NODE-3717-length-15204-cov-8.223051_pt1 | contig 15204 bp, 20 predicted proteins | sample MGYA00519868_ERZ827168 | MGnify/ENA primary metagenome ERZ827168 (study PRJEB31778, sample SAMEA3449271) | human gut metagenome | biome: human gut; feature: human-associated habitat; material: faeces | place: United Kingdom | collected 2010/2012 ...
CTCACCCGCATAGCGGGTGGTTTTGTCCTGTTCCTATCCCGGAACATAATAATAAGATGATGTAAAAGGCACTTCATCTCCAAATTCAAATACAAAAGTATCTTTTTTCAATACAAGCTGATTTTTATTTAATAAAAGAAAAGAAATAACAGTTACAGATATTATTATAATAATGGAAATTAAAATGATAATCAATTTTTTTCGTTTCATTTGATACACCTCACACGTCTATGTAAATGTGGCAAAGCCACATTATATACTTCTAATTAATATGAAATTCATAAGTCATTTGATAAATATAAGACACTCTATTGTTATAAATTGCTAATAAATAAAATGCTCTAGGTTTATACTTTCTAACCGTTCTCTCTGCTATCTTCATTTTAGCAGAAATTTGTGAATCTGTCAGTCCATAAAATCCTTTCCACATTAATAATTCTCCCAACATAGCATCTTTACTTTGAATTTCACATATATTTTTGATATATTGTCCAACTTTATCTTTTTCATTATCCAACTTCTCTACTATTTTATTTTCAAATGAGCTTTTTTTTCTAACCTGATTTGAGAATTTTATTAAACTAGTAGAGTTCATTGGAATAGTTAGATTTTTTTTAATTCGTCTTTCAACTAATGGCTGATATTTCGTACAAAGTTTCTTACCATTTAAGATTGTTTTTTGTTCATCTATTTCTGGTATATAAACTTCAGAAGCCTCAATCATATTATGCCACAGTTTCTACTTCTTCTTGTTCTATTTTATAAACATTGACTGCTTTCTTTAATTCTGGATCATAGTCAAACTTAACTAAATCTCCTTCATCTAATGTTTTAAAACCACTCATCATAATTTCTGAAAAATGAACATATATATCATTTTCCACTTCCTCACTTTGAATAAATCCATACCCCAACTGAGCATCAAACCATTTTACTTTCCCTTTCATCTTCTTTTTCCCTTTCCTTTCGTCTTTAATTCATTTTCTCCTGTAGCAAGTTCATATAATTTATCAATTCTTACTGTAATAGAATTAACAATTAATATCATTGCTACGGTTACTACCAAATAATAAAAACTACTCATTAAACTACTAAATACTGCAAAATGTATAATTAATAAAACTATTTCTGGTATCAATAAAATTCCACATATAAACATCATAATAATTTCTTTTGTACTTTTTATATTTTTCTTTTTGATTGCAATTAATGTTATTGCAAATACAAGTGTAATAATACATATATTGTAAACATCTAAAATAAAAGCAATAAACTTATTAATATTTATGATATTAACACTTGTAAGATATATTAAACTTTGTGTAACCAGATTTACAAATATAAAAGTTGTTAATAAAAATATTATTTGCTTTACTACTTTTAAAATATTAGAAACTTTATGATATTTTTGCATCCTTTTATTATTTCCTTCGCCCTTCCAATACTCCATAGCACTTCTATCATATAAATCAGTATAAAACTGTTTTAGTTTTTTCATTTCTCCTCCTTCAATGATAGAGATATAGATATTGCTTCATCAATATCTTTCATAGTACTACGTTTTAAAGTATATTGGTAACAGATTATCTGCTCTTTTGAGATAGTAAAGATATGTTCACATAAAGCCATCTGCTTTGAATCAATCCTTACATGAATTGGTAAATCAGTTCTTTTAATTTTTGTAGTAATTGGCACAACAATTAGTGTTTTAGAAAAAGTATTAGCGTAATCATTCTGGACGATTATACATGGACGTCTTCCGTTTTGAATGTTAGGATAAGAATTATTAAGATTAACTAAATAGACATTGCCCTTTTTATAATTTTTCATAAAAAGTATATTTTAATTGGTGTTTTTACTTCAAGAATATAATAAGCGTTTAGAGGATATTTGGACTTTCTTTTGAATCTATCTTTAGGGTTTTCATAAATAATTCTTAATTCACAATTAAATCCAATCTTTTCTAACTGTTTGATTACATTTTCTTTTCCTACACGTTTTACAAGATCCCTGCCACAAGAACAATTACCAAATTTATCCAGATGATTGATAATCCATTGTGGTATTATTTCTTCATTAGATTTAGACATTTAGATGTCATCCTTTCAACATTACTATTCAACACTTCATAATACTGCACTTTGGAAACCAACCTGTCTTTTTGTTTCTATCTATCACTCCTCTCTTTTGTAGACTACAGGAAACATTTACTTTTTTTAAAAACACTAGTTATTAAGTGTAATTTTAAAAGTATTAGTTTGTAGACCACAGGAAACATTTTGCTTTAAAAAAATAAGTACTCCCTCTAGTTATGTTATGATTTCTCATCACCATCCTCGGTACTTCATCCTACACATACATATTAATCTTTTTTTTGAAAAAAGTCAACCACTATTTTGAAGATTAAATTGCTGTATAGATATTTTCTATACAGCTTGGTACTATTTTCTCATTATTGAGTCAGAATAATCAGATAATAATTTTAAAGTATTATCTAAAATGTCTTCATCCTCTATTGAAACAGTACCAATGATACCAACTGCATTTATTAAATTTTCTAATTTTACTGCTAATGAACTCGTACATAAAAGATCTTGAGTGGTAGTCTTATAATCTTTTATTATTACATTGAGTTTTTGGAGCAACATTGATAAGTCTTTATAATTCATACTTTCCTTTAATTCAATGTGCTTTTGTACTACGGTTAATACTTCATCTACTTCTTTTACTACTTTTACTGCTACAATTTCATTAGTCATACTTTTTTCCTTCCTTTTTTTGAGTGGTATTTGTGGCTTCTTCCCCCTTTAAATGATTAATACACTCTTCAAGAATCTGGATAGTTGTAGCTCGATCTAATTGTGTAGAAATTTTAATCTTTTTATCTTTCCTTGTACTTACACTAATCATTATACTTCTGACCTGACATGAAGACATCTCTATATTTATTCACCTCTCTTCCTTAGGGTGAAAAAACCACCCTTTTCAAACTATCGCCTCCACTTCATATACTACTAATTTAATAATATCAAAAAAAATTATGTTTGTCTACCACAGGCAACATAATTGCTTAATAATTAAAATTGAAAAGATATTTTTGTTACCCGTGGTAGACATTTTATAAAAAAAATAGTAAAATGATAAAGAAAGAGGTTGGATTATGACTAGAAATGAAGCAATAAAAAAAATTGTATCTGATTATATATCATCCAATGGATTATCACAAAGTGATTTTGCTAGGCGTGGTGGATTAACTAGAGTTTATGTAAATAAACTTATTAAAAGAGATCCATCAACAAAATATGGAATATCCTCTACCATGTTTGCTAAAATTGCTGATGCAATGAGAATGCAAGTGCAAGATTTAGAAGATTTAGTACACCTATATGAAGAAAATGATTCTATTCCAAAAGATTACACAGAAATTTCCAAGATTAAAAATGACATAATAAACATAATTAGAAATTCAAACCTTAATGAAAAACAATTATTAGAAATATATTACTTTATAAATCAATATAGCTCTAAAAATAGTTAGAGTTTTTATTTTGCTTTAATACTCAAGTTCTAATTCATCATTTTCTTTATACCATCCCGTTTCATCATCCCATTCTATTTGCTCCAAACTTTCTAATTTTTCAATATTGCTATACATCGAGGCTTTAAAATAATTATATTTATTTTCAATTAGATTTCCTTCTTCATCTTTAAATTTATTCTTAATAACTTTATTTGTAATATAATGACTAATTTTAATGAGTTCTTGATATGAATATTCAGATAATAATTTATTAAACATTTCATCATATTGAAACAAATCAATATCCATGTCCGAAACATAGTTTTTTTCAATTAAATCTTTTGTTAAAGGATTTAAATTATTTAAATCAAAAAAAGATGACTTTTCTTTATCATCTTTATCATTTTGTTCTTTAGTATTTTGTTTATTAGTATTTATTTGCGTTGGGTTATCCATATCTGGATTATCCATATATGGATTTTCCGTATCTGGATAAACTAATTCTTTTTCTATATGTGGTTCTTCATAAATAATATATGTATATTCAAATAATCCCTTATCATTTTTGCTCTTTTCTATTACCAAATAATTATTATCTTTTAATTCCTTAAGAGTAGATCTAATTGCATCCTTACCCTCTTTACAAATAGAACAAAGTCCAGCAAGAGAATAATCCCAGTCATCAGGTAAGGATAACATGAACGAAAGTAATCCTTTAGCTTTTAATGAAAGTGATTTATCTCTTAAATGATAATTACTCATTACTGTGTAATTCTTATTTTTTTCTACTTTAAACACCATATTCTCCTCCCCTTTCTGACATATAAAAAAGAGCTTAACGCTCTTTAATCATTAGAATCCAAATTCAACTCTACCTTATTTACTTTATAATCTTTATCAACTACATTTAATTGTAAATTTTCGATAAATAAAGTGGCTTTAAAATCTTTGATTGAATTTTCTATTGCATCCTTCAAATCTTCGTTAACATCTAAATCCAAAGTCTTAATCGGAGTTTTTAAAGAAACATTATTATTTGTTTTTTCTCCTCTTGCAATACTAATAATTTCAATAATTTGATCTCCTAATTTCATTTCTTTATCAAAACTATTATTTAATTCTTTAATTTCAGTTAAATGAATTGATTTCTTATTATGATATAATTCTTGATAAATTTCTTCAGTAATGAATGGGAAATAAATACTAAAATCTTGTAATAATTTATAAAGTAAAGTATAAACTGTTTTTTGTCCAGAATATCTTGCCTCATCACCAAATTCTTCAGGACGATATAATCTATGTTTTACAATTTCAATATAGTTGTCACAGAAGTTCCAGAAAAATTTCTCTAGGTGATTCAATGCAAGTCCTACTTCGTATTCATCAAGATATTTTAAAAATCCTTTTTCCATTTCTTGATATTTTCCTAATATCCATTTATCAATATATTCATAATTATTAAATTCTTTATCTTTATAATCTTGAAGGTGCATTTCAATGAATTTGGATACATTCCAAATCTTATTTACTAATTTACGTCCTCTCTGTAGTGTTTCTTCACTATAAACAATATCTGTTCCTAGACGTCCTGAACCAGCCCAATAACGAATGACATCAGCAGAATATTGGTTAATAAGATTCAAAGGTTCTACTTTGCTATTACCCTTACTCTTACTAATTTTTTCACCTTTACCAGCCATTACAAATCCAGAAATCATTACATTATCCCATGGTCTTTGTCCAAAGTGATAAAAACTTTTAACGATTGTATAAAAATCCCATGTTCTAATAATTTCTGAAGCATTAGTTCTTAAACTCATAGGTTTTAAAATATCTTCATAGTTATCTTTTTCACCATAACGCATATTGATTAATGGTGTTACTGAAGATGTTGCCCAAGTATCCATTACATCTGTTTCAGGAACAAACTCAGTACATCCACATTTAGGACATTTATCTACCTTTGGTGAATCCACTAATGGATTAACTGGTAAATCTTCTTTTCTTGCAAATATTGGCTCTCCACACTCTTTACAATACCAAACTGGGAATGGAACTCCAAAGTATCTTTGTCTTGATATACACCAATCCCACATGATATTCTCAACCCATTCATTATATCTATTTTGCATGTGAGCTGGATGCCATTTAATTTCATTTCCAATTTTCAAAAAGTCTTCTTTATGATCCATAGTATCAATAAACCATTGTTTCATAACAGAGTATTCTACTTCTTTACCACATCTTTCATGTGTTTGAACTTCATGCTCTAATTCTTCAATTTTTACTACAAATCCACCTGCTTGTAAATCTTCAATAATTTGTTTTCTTGCTTCTTTAATTTTTACTCCTCCATAATTTGGAACACTATCTATAATTCTTCCATCATTTGTAAAAATATATTTTAATGGTAAATTATATTTCTTCCACCACTCAATATCAGTTTGATCTCCAAAGGTACAACACATTACTACTCCAGTACCTTTATCAATAGCAACTTTCTCATCTGCCATAATTGGTACTTCTACATCTATAACAGGAATATGGGCTGTTTTACCAATTAAATGATTATGCTTTTCATCATTAGGATTTACAAAAACACATACAATAGCAGGTAATAATTCTGGACGAGTTGTTGCAATAGTAAACTCTTCTCCATCTTCTACAGTTTTAAAATTAATATAATTGAATGTTGTTTTTATTGTTTTTGTTTCTAGTTCTGCTTGAGCAATAGAAGTTAAACATTCATTACACCATAATGCTGGTGATTCTTTATGATAGCAATGACCTTTATCAATTAAGTCTAAGAAAGAAGTTTGACTGATTTTAATTGTAGAAGGACTAACTGTCTTATAATGAATATCCCAATCTGTACTTACTCCCATTTTACTAAATAATTCTTGAAACTCTGCTTCATATTTATCTGTAGTTTGGTAACATAATTTTGAAAATTCTTCTCTACCAATTTCATGAGCTTTTTTTCCTTGCTCTTTTTCTACAAGACGTTCACTTGGTAATCCATTATCATCAAAACCAAAAGGATAGAAAATGTTAAATCCTCTTAATCTTTTGTATCTTGCAATCATTTCTGTTTGTGAATAAGAAAAAATATGTCCAATATGAATTTTACCATTAACTGTTGGAGGTGGTGTATCTATAGAAAACACTTTCCTTCCATCTGGAATAAACTTATATATTTTATTCTCATTCCAATAGTTCAACCACCTTGCTTCTTTTTCTTGTGCATTATATTTTTTATCTAACATACTACATTTTCCTTTCTTTTTATATTAAAAATACTATTAACTGCCATAACTATATCCTTGATAACCCTTATAATTACAGGATTTGTACCATCGGGTGTAGTCTTAACTGCACCTGTTCCTTTTGTCATATCAGCATGCTCATCAGTAATTACTGGTATTTTTTTATTTACAATTGGAAGCATAACATTCTTTCCAACAAAATCTTTATACCTTTCATCTTCTTCATTTACGGCTACTGCTGTGTCTCCAAATAATGTTTCTGGTCGTGTTGTTGCGACATCTATAAATTTATCACTATCTTCTAGTTTATATTTTAAATGATAGAAGGCACTTTTTTCTTCTTTATAAATAACCTCTTCATTTGATAATGCTGTTTGTGCTGCTGGGTCCCAATTAATTATTTTTTCTCCACGATAGATTAGTCCTTTATTGTAGTAATCTACAAATACTTTTTTAACTGCTGTTTGTAATCCTTCATCAAGTGTAAATCTTTCTTTAGAATAGTCTAGAGAAATACCTAATTTTGCCCATTGTGCTCTAATAATCTCAGAATGTTCTTTTGTCCATTTCCAACATTCATCTAAGAATTTTTCTCTTCCTACTTTATGTTTTTCTTCTCCTCTATCTTTTAGTCTTTTAACTACTTTTGCCTCTGTTGCTATTGCAGCATGGTCCATTCCAGGTAGCCATAATGTATCGTATCCTTCCATTCTCTTATATCTAATAATTATATCTTGAATAGTAACGTCCCAGGCATGTCCTAAATGTAGAACTCCTGTTACATTTGGAGGAGGAAGAACTATACAAAATGGTTTCTTACTTGTATCTCCTGATTTAAAATAGCCTTTTTCTTTCCAATTTTCATATTTATTTTCTTCTACTTCGTCATGATTATATTTTTTTTCCAACATGGTTTTCTACCTCTTTTCTATATAAAATATTTTTTCTTCTTATTTCTTTATTTATTTCTGATAATCCATAAATTTGTTCTGATTCTTCTTCATCACTATTTATAGAAAATGCTCCAATTAAATCATTATGTAAAAGTTCGAATTTATTATATTCAAACCATTCTATTTGTCTATTTGTTACAACTTTTGGAATATAAAATATTGCTGTTTTTTGATCATCAATTGTTTTTAATATTAAGTGACCATCTCTTGCTAATTGTTCTGGTGCATACTGATAATCATCACTTGTAAAATTATATCCTAATTTAAACTTATTTGAAAAATCAATAAATGCCTCTAAATGGTTTTTTTTATCTCCTTTGTATATTCATCTAATAATATTTGATTTTCATCTGGTACTATTGTAACTTTTCCTCTTTCTATCATATTATCCCCTCTTTCAATATTTTTAATATATCAAGCCAATTGTAGACTCGTACTGCTCCAATAGTTTCTAACTCTTCATCTGTTATATTTTTATTATGCCATGCATTAAATAATATTTTTTTATTAAGGTGTGTTAAATTATTTAATCTGTCATCTATACCAATATCTGCTTCTATAATATTTTTATTTGTTGTGAAGATATATTTTTCTGGTTTAATAAATGGTAATTTTTCTTTTAAATAATTATATTTATTTGCTAGATTATTACCACTAGCATCAATCATACCATCTTTCCATAAGTAAGATGTCACTATATAAATATCATATATTTCATTTAATTCTTTTAATGTTTCATAACAATTATCTTTTAGTTCTGCATTCTCATATAAATTTTTTTCATTTAAGAATTTCCAAAACTGCTCTTTGTTTCTAGTTACTAAGTTTTGCAGGTAAAAATCTGTTTGTTCATCAAGTTTATAATTTGTATTTTTAAATTCATTTATATAATCTAATATAAGTGGGTCTGTTATACAATTATCCATATCTATTAGTAATCTTTTCACGATACATCTCCTTTCAAAAAATAAAAACTATTCATCCAAAGGACGAATAGTTCGTGGTACCACCTTAATTTCTACACAAGTAGCTTAATATTTTTAACGGAATTAACCGGAATTATTTACTTAGTTTCAATAACTATGCTCCTCTGCTACCTTCAATATTTTACTTTGTCCATTTACACCTACCATGAACTCTCTATAAAAGTAATAATATTTACTCCTCAGAATCACTGCATCTGCGATTTATTATATATTAATTTTCTTGATTTATCAATAGTTTTTGCCTTTTTATATTTTCTAAATACTTTTGTTCTTCTAAATTTAAGTAACCTTTAAATATTATTTTTGTTATTTCTGAATGATTAAATACACATATTGTGTCTGATCTTATTGTTCCTTCTGGATACATACAACCACAATAATCAAATATATGTTCTGGATATTCTGGTGTACTTACTAGGTATCCTGTAATCATTAATTTTTTTGAACCATTATTTAAAAGAACTACACTTCCTAATGGTAATAAATTTTTATTCATTATTCATCATCATCCTTATAAAAAAAGTCATCTGTTTCGTCATAAAATTTATCAAGATTATCTTTATCTCTTGAAGATGCTCGATATCTTTGATTATCTGCATAATCTATATCTAAATCTTGTAACGGTGTTCTTGTCTCACTTGCAAATGATGTATTTTCTAAAGAATTATCTCTATATTCCCCTTCTAATTCAATATCTCCATCATCACTATATACCCTATTCGGTTTTCTTTTTTTCTTTTTAGTTTTTTTGTCATCTATTATAACTGCTCCTATTGCTCCTGCAATTCCTGATGCAGCTATTCCAAGACCAATTGGTACAGTGTTGTATGGAGTATTTGATTCTAAACTTTGTGTCTGTTCTGTTCCATTATATGGTATCGTCGTAATATTTGAATTTGACTGTTCGGAGTAAACCGATGATATTCCTGAATCTCCAACAGAAGATGCCATATTTTTTCTCAAATTAATATTATATTTGTTTTCAATAACACTAAGTCTATTTGATACTGAATTAAATTCAGAACTTGTCCCATTATGCTCTTTTAAGAAATTTAGTTCTTCTTTTAAATTTGCAAGAGTATCAGCATCATTTTTTTCCATATTATATTTATTCATATATCTTGTTGATAAATCACTTATATTAGATTGTCTTTCAGCAATGCTACTTGATGCTAGTCCAGTTACTTTAGAACCAGTTTGCTCTTGTCTCCAAATAGACATATCTTTTTCTACCAATTGTTCTTTTTCTACTTGACTAATATTGCTATTTTCGTATTTATTAAATAAATCTTGTTGCCACTCTTCTTCTGATTTGTAATTTGCTGGATAATCACTTAGATTAGTTTTTACCATAAAGTTCTTTATTGAGTCATCTATGTTATTGTTAAATTCTAAAATATTATTAGATATTTTTAGATTAATATTTGTATTTAACAAATGATTTATATTTTGACTAGCTGAGGTATCTTTATAAAGATTAGTTAAATCTTTGATATCTGTATCCTTTATCTCTTCAATATTTGAGAATTTTTCTAATGTTAAATTAAGTGAATCTTTTAAATTAGTTATTTCTTTTTTTGAAGTTTCTAAAGTTTTATAGATTGAGTCTATGGAATCTTTGTAATTGATAATACAATTTCCATGTTCAAAGTTAGTATCATTTATTATTTTTTCAATATCTTCAATATATTGAGTTAAATCTGTATTGTTTATGCAATTTTCTATAGATGATAACGTTTCTAATGAATTAGATATTCTTTCTAAATCGATACATCCTGTATATCCTTTTGACATATTGCTCTCCTAAATAGCCTTCACTATTTCTTTTCTTTCTTCAAGTCTTCTAATAATTCTATTTGTCTGTTCTTTTGATGTTTCTTTTTCTTCTTCAATTTTTGTGTCTAATGCATTTACTAACTGATTTTTTTCTATTTTCTTTTGTTCTTCCGTTGCATTTTCTATTTGTAATTTTAAGTTTTCTATAATACTTTTTATTTCGTCAATATTATTTAAAATATTTAGAGCCATTTCATTTGCTGGGGAGTGGCCTAATATGTTTATTGATGATTTATCAAGGCCTCCATTAATTACTTCATATTTTAAATTTTCGTATATTACTGGATTCATATAGGAGTTGAATTCATTATATGAGTCTGTAACACTATCTATAACTTTTTCTGGATTAATTATATCAGTAACATCAGTTTTCCATGTAATCCAATCTACTTTAGACATTTTTACACCACCTCTTTATTATTCTATAATTATTATAGGTTATTGCGTTGTTTTAGTCAATTGTTCAAAAAAAGAAAGCCTATGCTTGGCTTTCTTGTGCTTTTTTACGTTCTAGTTCTTTTAAACCTTCTTTTACCCTTTCAGATAATTCCTTTTGCATTTCTGTTTCATAACCCTTGAAACAAATTCTTTGAATTTGGTCATGGTTAAATGCTATTACTTGTTTACTATTAATTTCGCCTTCTGGATATAAACAAGCTCCATAGTCATACATTTGATTAGCACCTTCTATTTTTCCACTCTTATTATAGATGTCACCATTTGGAATAATACAGTAACTTGTAATCATTACTTCTTTAGTACCTTCTTTTAATAATACAACTGTTCCGATTGGTAAAAATTTTTCTTCTATTTCCATTATAATCCTCCCTTATCTATTGTAAATCAGCTAGTTCATCACTTGATCTTGCATCATATTTTTCTGAACTATCTGCTGTTTGATAACTATAATCATCATCTGCGTCTAAATAATTTTCATTATCTGATGAATCATCATATTGAATATCAACTGAATCGTCTCCTGACCATTCATCTGTTTCGAATTCATCTTCATCTTCACCATTATCATTATTTTTCTTTCTGTCCATATATGCTTTTGCTCCGATTCCAGCAGCAGCTGCTGCTGATAATCCTGCAGCAATTGGAATAACTGCACTCGCTCCTCCGCTTGGTGATGATGTAGTTACAGGCGATGGTGTTGATGGTATCTTTGTATATTTACTTCCTTTTATAACATCTTCTATTGATGTAGTTCCATCTGATAATGTGTCTTTTATATCATCTAAACCAGAAGTTGTTTCTGTTGTGACATCTGTTGGCAATGTTGGATTATTTTCTGTATATCCACCAGTTCCAGAATATCCGCCACCTGTATGATAAGTTCCTCCTGTTGTTGTAGTTGTTGTCCCAGGATTTGTACTTGTTGGTGTTGTTATTGTTGGTGTTACTGTTGTTGGTGCTGAGGTTGGTTGTACACTGGTTGGAGGAGTTGTTATTGTTGCTGGTGCAGCAGTTGTTGGAGGTGTTGTCATTGTTGTTGGTGCTGCAGTTGTTGGCGGTGTTGTCATTGGCGTTGTTGGTGCAGCAGTTGTTGGAGGTGTAGTTGCTACTGTTGCTGGTGCTGTTGTTGATACAGAACTATCTCTATATTGTGCAACACCAGAGCCTCCAGATGAGTCTCCGCCGCCTCCAGGACTTCCTCCATTTCCTGATTGAGGAGAATATGGTTGATTTCCTGTTGATGTTTGTTGAGTAGCAGAATTATCATTAGAATTGTCATTATCGTCTGATGACTTGCTTCCATCATCTGTACTCTTAAATTGATTATTTGCTTTTTCATTATTCACAGCATTATATATAGCAGCACCACCTACGACTACGGCTGCGGCTCCTGCAATTTTAGGATGTTTCTTAACTGCAGCTGTAGCTTTATTTAATATTCCTTTAGTACCCTTTGATGCATCTGTTGTTACATCGGATAATACTTTCTTAGCAGCCTCAAGTTCGTCTGTAGGTGTTGATATTCCATTTCTTCTTTGATAATCAAAGAATTCTTTATCTGGAGTATCTGCTAAAGCTGAATTTTTTGAAGTTGGAGCTCCATTATCTGATGCTTTCTTAAATAGGTTTTCAGAATTTTTAGCATTTTCTGCAGCTTTTTGTTCTGCGGCTTTCGCTCCACCTTTTTGATATGCATCAAATACATCATCAGGTGTTTCTGCAAATGCTGAATCACTTGCACCTTTTGGTGCTCCATTGTCTGATGCTTTAGTTCCAAAACTTTCTGCATTCTTTGCGTTTTCTGCCGCCTTTTGCTCAGCAGCTTTTGAGCCTTTACCTCTATACTCTACCCATTCATCAGTTGGTGTATTTGCAAATGCTGAATCACTTGCATTTTTTGGTGCTCCATTATCTGATGCTTTTCTAAATTGTTGACTCGCCTTATCTTGATATGCTTTTAAATCTGTATCAGTTATATTAGAAAAGGCTGAATCACTTGCACTTTTTGGTGCTCCATTTTCAGACGCTTTATTAAGTACATTATCAATGGCATCAATATTATTATTCATCTGGCTAATTGTTTCATCGTATCCTTTTAGACTTTCAGATTTTACATTGTATTTATTATGCAATTCTGCCTTTTCTTTAGCTGCAGCATTTCTACTTTCAACATAAGTCTTTCTTTGAGAAAGTAATTCTTCATGTTGTTTTTTAATATCTGCTTCAGTTCTTCTAAATTGTTCTGTTGATTTTTTAGACATGCTTTGTTCTGTAGCTCCTGATGTTGAACTCTTTGTTCCAGCTTCTGATGTTTTTGTTGTTTTAGTTGCACTTGCCTCTGCTGTTTCTGATGTTGCTTTCTTTGTACTTGCTTCTACAGTTTCTGATGTTGCTTTCTTAGCACTTGCTGCCTTTAATGCATCCGCATCACTCTTAATTCCGTTCAAATTTTTTGTTGCTTCTTGTTTTTGTAAACTTGCTGTATTTCTTGCCTTTTTAGCAGCATTTTGCTCAGATACAGTAGTTGCATTTTTTAATCTTTCATCAGCAGCTTTGAATGCATCATCAGCCTTAGTAACTTGGCTTTGTGCTTTTTCAACTTGCTTGTTAGCTAATGAAATAATTTTTTCTTCATTACCTGATTTTAAAGTCTTTTCAATTAATTCTTGATTTGCTGTGGCATATTTTTTTTCTGCCTTTTGTACTGATCTACTTGCCATTTTATTTGCAAATGATCCTTCTGTTGTATTCATTAACTTAGTTTCTTTTGCAGCTAATTTTTCTTCTGCCTTTAACGCTTTTGTTTCTGCTTTTTGAAGTGAACGTCCTGCTAATTTTTTACCCACAGTAGTTTGTGATATTTTTTCTGTTGCAGCACTAACTTTATTTGTTGCTGCTTTAACAACTTTTGTATTTGAAACTTTTTCAGTTACTTTCCTGATACCTGGTGATGCAACTTTAAATACAACATTGGCAGCAACAGCTGTAGCAGCTTCTTTTGCCGCCGATTTCAAACCATCCTGTGACGCGGCTTGATTTAATGTTTTTCCAGAGCGTAAACCTTTTTGAGTTCCTTGTCCAAAACCTGAAGCAGCACCTATTGCGGCATCTACTGCCATAGAACCACCTGGTAAAGCTATATACGTTGCTACAGTTCCTGCAAATTTTCCGAATTTTGCTGCCCCACTATTTTCATTATAACCTTTTCCACCACTAATTGTATTACCAACTGCTTTTCCTACTTCGTATGACCAGTCTTTAGCAACAAATTCTGAAATTTTACTCTTAGCTCCATCAAAACCTAATGCTCCAGCTCCTAATCCAATTAGTGTTGCTCCAGCATCCATAAAACCTTCGAATACTCCAGAAACACCTTGAGCGAATCCTCCGAAAAGGTTTCCAAAAAAGCTTCCTTTGTCATCATTTGCGGCTCTATCATAATCTTCAAGTTGTGATTTTTGTGCAATTAGAGATGCATGAATTTGCTCTATAGAACTTGTATCAAAATTATCACATACTGATGTTGGTATACTTTCAACCAATGTTCCTACCCCAACTTGACTATTTATGTTTGAAATTGCACTTTTTAGTTCTGACTTAATATTTGCAATTTCTGATATTAAACTTTGTGCTGAACCTATTACACTTTCTAATTTCTCAGTATCCCCTGTTACAATATCTGCCATTGTATTACTCCCTTCTATATTTCTTGAACTTGTGTTACACCAGAATATCCTGCTGCACTCGAGTGAGCTTCTGTATTATATTTTACTTGTAATTCATCGTGTTTCTTTTGGGCAGCACTTGCTAATTCTTCAAATGAATCTGTTATTTTACTAGCATTATTAATACTTTCTTTCAAGTCTTCAACGCTATTAAATCCAGTTACACCTTCCATTTGTACAGCTGCACTATAATCACTTTCTAGTTTACTTATATTATTGATTAATGATGCTGTTGAACTTTCTATTATTGATCTTGCTGATTCAATAGCACTTTTTATTGCACTAGGGTCGATTTGAGAATTCGCATTTTTTGCTGAAACTCCACAAAGCGTTTCACCTTTTTCATTATACCCTTTATATGTATGTGGATATGTATCATTTATAGACATAGTTTTACACTCCTTTTTATACTTATGCAATGCATAAGAAACAGAGAAATAACACTAACTATTTCTCTTC
>ERZ827168.3718-NODE-3718-length-15204-cov-4.787907_pt1 | contig 15204 bp, 14 predicted proteins | sample MGYA00519868_ERZ827168 | MGnify/ENA primary metagenome ERZ827168 (study PRJEB31778, sample SAMEA3449271) | human gut metagenome | biome: human gut; feature: human-associated habitat; material: faeces | place: United Kingdom | collected 2010/2012 ...
TGCGTAGTTTCAAGCGTTATGCTCCTTTCCTGATTTTCGCACACAAGCGCTTGTGTGCGGTTTTGTTTGTTGGCGGAACAAAAGTCCCGCATGAATGTTATCCTCGCCACACGGGGCGAATTCGGCGGTGTTACGCTGCTATATTCTGCATGATGGTCGTCTCCTTTCACTCCGAATATGGGAGCAGTTTTTATAATTACAAAATTCAAAACCGAATCTCCTGCTGTTAGAAAAACGGCAAAAGAAAAAGACCCGCACCGAATCGGCACGGATCCAAAATCTGAAATGCGGCATCTCAAAAGAATTCCGGTGTTGTCGCCGCACCGACCGGAGTTGCAGAGATCGCGCAAGAGGAAGTTTGCATCGTCCCGGCTCCTCCGGTCTGCCTGCTTCCGGTATGTTCCTACGCTCGCTTGACCGCGTATTTCGGGATACTACCGACTCGCTTGCCAATCCTTCCGGAGCGTGATCTCACGCCTTCCTCCTCGGCACGAGGTGCCACCCTCGCTGTCTTGGCAAGTTCCGTATCCCGTATCCTCCCGGGGCAGGAGTATTCAATTGTCACCGCAATTGCGGCGGGAGTAGCATATTGCAATGCCCCCTCCATTGATATCCCAAGGTCAGAAATGCAAAATGTTCCTGACAGCAGAAATTTTTTGAAATTATTTTTTGCACAGAAAAAGCCACCCGACTTTTTACGGTCGGGTGGCGGTGCGTGTTTATTATAAATCAAACTTGAAAATACACTTTTCTGTATCACCATAGTTAACTCTCATATCGCTATTCTCAGGAAGCTCCGCGATTTCCAACAATTCGCCTTTCAGATATTCAAGGGTTTTCCTGGACGGAATATTGTCTGGATTGCAGGTGATATACAAATAACTCATATTATGCTTTTTTGCCAGTAAAAAAAGCAATTTACAGGCTTTCGCGGCATAATGATGCCCCCTGTATTTCTCATATACGCTGTATCCGATATGCCCAACGTAGTAAAGGCTGTCATTATATCCGATCCTTAGCGCACAACGCCCCACAACAGTTCCTTGACGGTCGCAGATCAAAAAATGATATGCCGGCACCCAATTCTTAACCGGATCAGCTTCAGTCGTTTTTTCCAAAATCAGTTTGATTTCATCGCTTTCCAAAAAATTCGTATCCAAAAACACAACAACCTCCTCACATTCCGATCTATCGATATCTTATTATATCATAAATCTTCCCATTTTTCAACCGCTTCCGCTTACATCCCACCCATGCCTTGGTTTGTACCCTGCGTAACTTTTTCCGGTGTATGGCTTAGAAGCAAGACCCTGCGGAGCTTTCCGAAAGAAAAACGGTGTCGGATTCAGTCGGCTTCTCGTTTTTGCAAAATGGACAAGCCAAATGTACAGAGAGCGGCAAAGGATACTCCGCAAAGAATGTATATCAGGTGGAAGAACAGCAGATTGATTGCGTACCGCATCGGCATCCGTGTAAAGAGTACCGCATACGGCTCAGTCCTTCCGATTGCCTCCATAACCGCCGTAACGCGCAAGGGGCTGATCCCGCACAGATATGCGCCGAGGAAATACAGCGTCAGCTTCTCGGCAACGGCAGGAAGCAGAAGTCCGAGTACAAAAAACCACGTTTTTTGCTTTTTGCAACACTTCCGTAAATACAGCGCACCGAAGACAAACGGAAGTAACACAAGACAAGCACCATGCGCGGCAAGGTGAAGCTGCAGCCCGAATATAAGAAAGACCATACGGATCAAAAGGTATCCGCCGAGAATGATCAGCCAGCAGATCATAAGAGAAACCCATTTGTTCTGCCGGCGTGCGGTTTTTTCGCTGTTGTACATATTCTTTCACCTCTTTTTTACAGATTTTCGTTTTTAAGCGCGTCGATGGGATTGTCCTTTTTTACCTTGCTCATTGAATACATCATAGTGGCGAATACGACAAGAAACACGCTCATCACGGCGATGCCGACAGCTGCCCACGGCAGGCGGAAGGAGGTTTCATAAGCCTGATTTACCGAGCGGTACATGAGATATGTGATTCCGCAGGATACCGGCAGTCCGAGCATAAGCGCTTTCGAGCCGTACAGCAGGCACTCATAGTTCATCATCCTGCGAAAGCCCTTCTGCGTCATACCGACAGATTTCAGCATGGCAAATTCTCTGCGGCGCAGGCTGATATTCGTGGAAATCGTATTGAACACATTCGCAGCGGCAATCAGGGAGATCAGCACAATGAAGCCGTAGGCAAAAACCTTGATAATCGTTATGATATTACGGTTTGCCTCGGCAAGTCGGGCAATGTCTGTAAGCTCTCTGGTGCTGAGTCCGTTCTCGGTCAGCATTGTTGCCAGCTTTTCAAAGCTTGCGGCATGATTGCCCGATGTGAGAAAGAAGCCTGTCTCCCTGAAGCTGTTCAGCCCTTCCTTCGGAATAACGCTTTCCATCATACTGTAAGGGTAGATCATGCTCAGCTTCACCGGCGTGCTTCGGCTGACGAAGAACGGGGCCTCTTCAATGGTTTTCTCGGCTCTCAGGGTGTACCTGACGAGCGACTCCTCATAAGGAAGCTCTATGATGTCCTTTTCATCCTTCCGCGACTGATATATGACAAACTCGTTGTCGTTTTCGTCGAATTTGTTTCCCTTCCGGAAGTATCCGTCAATCTCACGATACAGAAGACATTCGATCTCACAGCGGTCACCCTTCAGCGTATCCAGCGTGACATACTTTTCAAGTGTCCGGTCAAATTCAATATTTTTGTCAATTGCAATGCCCAAAGGTTTTTCTTTGTTATAGTAGTCCGCTTCGCTGAGCCTGTATTTTTTCAGCAGCCTGTTAAATTCGGCATCATCCACGAAGTACAGATATCCCGATATTCCCACGGTATCCGTGTCGGTTTTATCCTTTGCGGAGCCAAAATCGGCGAAACGGTTGATATAGGTATCCGTCACATATTTACGGGGGATGTCGCCCTGTAAAAACAGGCTTTTGGCATACGCACTGCCAGTAATATTCTGCTCGGACGAGAGGAGTGCCAGCAGCTCGTCCGGCGTTTTTGAATCGGGAGTATCAAGGTCTGTCGTGTATTTCAGGTCGAATTGTTCGGAGGATAATGCCCCCGTCGACGATTTCACCAGATAATCGGTGAAGGCAGAGGCGGAGATAAAGAGAACAATGCTCATAAACAGGCTGACAACGGTAGCCCGATACCTTTTACGGCTTCGTCTGTAATATTTTCCGGCTATGACCCCGGGAAGTCCGAACAGCTTATAGGCGAGCTTTGAGGTTTTTGTCGGTTTATTGTCTGCCCTGACATCCATGCTCTGGCGGATGGCTTCCACGGCAGATACCCTTGTGGCTCTTTTCGAGGGAATCCACGCCGAGATAAGAACCGTTATCAGTGCGATCACAGCGGCAATAACGACCGACTCCCACGATACGCAGAGCCGCAGGGGGATATGCGCTTTACCGACGATGGAGCTGAATTTATCGCCGAGCAGGAGAAGCGTTATGCCGATGCCGCCGATTCCGACAAGAATGCCCAGCGGGATGCCGATGGCACTGACGGTCAACGCTTCGAATGTGACCATCCTTCTGAGCTGTTTTCTGGTAGCGCCCACCGACGAAAGCAGACCGAACTGCTTTGTTCTTTCCGATACGGAAATGGAAAATGCATTGTAGATAAGAGAGACGGAGGCAAAGACAATCAGCCCTATCACAATAGCCGCAAGACTGTAAAGTGTGGCGGTAACCGAGTCAATCCGCGAAACGCCGGAATATAGCAGTACATCGGTATTGTAGGCATAACGATAGGCTTCCGCATAGCCGGTCTCTTTCATAAAGCCGTATACGGCGGAGGGCTTTTTCATTTTGAAATGGCAGTCGATCGGCGATTGCCCGTCCGCTCCTCTGTCGGCTGCGGTAAGCGCCGTGTATCCGGGAGCGTCTGTATTCTCAAATGCCGGTCTTTCATATATGCCGACGACCGTGTATGTCCTTGCCACTGTGTTTTCGAGCTTTTCGTCATTTTTCACCTCGACTTGAATTTCGCTGTCATAGGTGAAAAAAGGGTTGATTTGTCCCAGCCTTTTGCCGTCAAGAATTCTGTCACCGACCTCAAGAGTAACGGTATCTCCGATTTTATAGCTCACCTTTCCGTTAGTGGCAAGGTGTTCCGGCAAAATGATCTCCGAGGAGCTTTTCGGAAGCTCTCCTGCGGTAAGATGCACGGGCATGATTTCAAAATATCCGGACACCGTGTCGCCGCCGAGGACATACAGATACGGCTTGCGCTCGTTGGCGCTGTTTATCCTTGCATAGCCGAGAACCTGCGCATAGGTGGCGGACGCAACCTTTCCGGAGCCGCCGATATCCTCATAATCCTTGTATGCGGCGTCATAAACCGCACCGTGCCAGTCTCCGGTTTTGTAGATCGTATATCTCAGCACAAAGTTCTGCATACTTGCAACAAAGGTCGTTGAGGCGCAGATCATAGCGGCTGAGAGCATAATGCCGATGATCGTAACAACGGTTCTTGTCCGGTTCTTCTTCAGCGAAGCCAAGGTGACCTTGTTGAAAACATTCATCTGCGGATCACCTCGTCTCTCGTGATTTTTCCGTCGTCAATGGAGATAATGCGGTCCGCCTGAAGGGCAATGCTTTCGTCATGGGTGATGACAATAAGCGTCTGACCGTATTTCTCGTTGGAAATCTTGAGAAGGTCTACGATCTCCTTGCTGTTTTTGGAGTCAAGGTTTCCTGTCGGCTCATCGGCAAGCACCACCGCAGGCGCATTCATCAGAGCCCGACCGATGGACACTCTCTGCTGCTGACCGCCTGAAAGCTGATTCGGCAGGTGGTTTTCCCGATCAGTGAGCCCGAGCGTGGTTATAAGCTCTTTGAGTCTGTCACTGTTGACCCTCTGTCCGTCCATAAGCACGGGGAGCGTGATATTTTCCGTTACATTGAGTACGGGGATGAGATTGTAGAACTGATAGATCAGCCCAACCTGACGGCGGCGGAAGATAGCAAGCTGTTCCTCGTTTTGCGCATAGACGTCCCTGCCGTCCATAAGCACCCTGCCGCTTGTCGGCCTGTCCACACCGCCGAGAATGTGAAGCAGGGTGGATTTGCCGGAGCCGGAGGGACCGATCACGGCGATAAACTCTCCTTTATTTACCGAAAACGATACGTCGTCCAGCGCCCGCACCTCATTCTCACCTTTTCCGTATATCTTTGTAAGGTTTTCAACCCGCAATATTTCCATTTTGAAACACTCCTTTCGCTTTTTACGCCCTCATTTTACTTTATACGGATGACACGACGGTGACTTCAAAGTGACAAATCCGTCATTTTGAAAAAGGGAGCCGCCGGTCAGACGGTTCCCTTATAAAAGCGGAGAGTGAACATAGCGCCCGTGTTTTTCCGATTTTCCGCTTTGACTGTGCCTTTCTGCCCCGCAATAATCATGCGTGACAAGGCAAGTCCGATACCGAAGCTCTTGCCGTCGGAGTCTTTTCCCTTATAAAAGCGCTCAAAGATGTGCGGAAGGTCCTCCGGAGAAATCCCGATGCCGTTATCCTTGATTACGATTTCGGAATACAGGGCATTTTCAGCCGCTTCAATTTCAATTTTTCCGCCGTCCGGCGTATGCTCCACGCAGTTTTTCACAATGTTGCCGACAGCCTCGCTTGTCCATGCGGGATCTCCGTAAAAATTCCCTTCGGCACGGATGGTAAGCTCCTGACCGCGCAGCTCAATGGGTATGAGCAGAGGAGCGCAGGACTTATTTATCAGCACTGCCAAGCTGACCGTCTCTTTGTTGAACTGTACCGTTCCGGCGTCCAGCTTCGATATTTTCAGCAGGGTGGTAATAAGCCAGTCAATGCGGTCGAGCAGCCCGTAAAGCTCGTTTGTAAGCTGATGCCTGCATTCATCGGACAGATCGGACGCCGACAACCGTTCTACCAGCAGATTTATCGAGGTCAGCGGTGTGCGGATCTGGTGTGATATGTCGGCTAAGGAATCCGCCAGATATTCCTTGTCGCTTATGAGCTTTTGTTGTTGCTCACGCAGACGGACCGTCATCTTGTAGATCTCGCTGTGGAGAATACTCAGCTCGCCCTCCGAATAATTATCAAAATCAATTGAGTTGTCGCCGTGCAGAACCTGATTGATAGCATCCGCAAGGGAGGCAATCCTTCGATACCTCTTGTAAGTGCCGATGCAGAAGATCAGCATAAGCAGCAGAGAAAGGACGACAGTCGTCAGTCCGGCACGGAGGTCGAACAGAAAGCAGAGGGGACAGGCAATTACGGAGACGGAAAGCTGCCACAGCAGTGCGCTGCGCACCTCTTTGTTTTTCAAAAGCTTCATCATGCGTCCACCTTGTATCCTATCCCGCGGACCGTCTGAATTATTTTCGGCTCGGCGGGGTCGTCCTCTATCTTCTCACGCAGACGCTTGATATATACCGTCAGCGTATTGTCGTTTACATAAGTGCCCGCAACATCCCACATCGAGTCAAGCAGCCGCTCGCGGGTAAGCACGATCCCGCGATTGTTGATGAAAGCCAACAAAAGGCGGTATTCCAGCGCAGAAAGAAACAGGTCTTTATTATTCTTCATTGCGGTGCCTTTTTCGGTGTCCACCACCACATCGCCGAGCTTTACGGTCTTTCCCGTACTGCCTGTGAGACGGAGAACGTTTTTGATGCGGGAAAGAAGCTCTCGCGGTCGAAACGGCTTCGGTATATAATCGTCGGCACCGAGGTCAAAGCCCGTAACGGTGCTGTACTCGTCGCCGGAGGCTGTCAGAAAAATGACGGGCAGGTCAAATTCGGATTTGATGGCTCTGCACGCGGAAAAGCCGTTGCCCTCCGCCAAGGACACGTCAAGCAGCACCAGATCCGCCTTTTCTTCCGCCAGCACCGCAATAGCGGCAGACTGTCCGGACACGCTTCGGACAATATATCCTGCACCGTTCAGGTATTCGGTCAGGTTGGCGACGATCGTCTTATCATCCTCCACCAAAAGTATTTTTATCATAATCGAACCTCCGCAAGTGTCGTTATAATTTGAGAACAAAATGATTTTTATGAAATTTCAGCAGTCCGTCCTTCTGCATTTTTCCGAGCTCAAGCGAAAGCCCGCTGCGTTCCACGGCGAGATAATCCGCCAGTTGCTGCCTTGAAAACGGAATATCGAATTCATAGCGACCGAGACGCTGTGCCTCAGCAGAAAGGTACGACATCAACTTGCCCCTTGTTGTCCGTTGCCCCATGTGGGTGAGTTTTTCATTCTGAAGCAGATTTTTCTCGGCAAGCTCCGCCAGCAGATTTCGTATGATGCGGTTGTGATGCTCACAGGCGGAGGAGCAGACGGTGAGAACACGCCTGATATTCAGAAGCATTACCGTAACCGGCGTTTCGGCAACGACGCTCACGTTCAGCACCGCACCCGGCGCGCAGGCAAAGGCGGCGGCATAAACCTGCCCCTGTCCCGCTTTTGAGAGAATATTTCGGTTTCCCCAGATGTCCTCCTGTATAATAATTATGCTTCCGGACAAAACGATTCCCACGGATTCCGCCGTGTCACCGGTGCGGAGCAGAAAAGCGTCCTTCGGAAAGGCTTCCCGCCTTGCTTCAAGGCAGGAGAGCATCGGTTCAAGCTCCTCCTCTGCAATTCCCGAAAACAACTGGGAGGAGCGGATAACAGGTAAAAATTCTTTCATAAAAAACTTCTTTCGTTGAAAATTCAACTGACTTGTTGATTCTATTATACTATAATATAGGCAAAAAAGCAAGGAGATTTTTATGAAGAGAAGAATTATTGAAATTGATAAGGACAAATGCAACGGCTGCGGAGCATGTGCAGCCGCATGTCACGAGGGAGCGATCGCCATGGTGGACGGAAAAGCGCAGCTGATGCGGGATGATTACTGTGACGGTCTGGGCGACTGTCTGCCCGCATGTCCCACGGGCGCGATCACCTTCGCGGAGCGCGAAGCCGCCGCCTATGATGAAGCCGCAGTCATGGCAAACAAGCAGAAAATGATGCAGGAAAAGATGAGAAAAGAAGGGATGACTCTGCCGTGCGGCTGCCCGGGAACAAAGTCAAGAAGGATTGACCGTAACGAAAGCGAAAACGCCGCGGCGATGCCCGCGGGACGGGTCAGCCGGCTTTCTCAGTGGCCGGTGCAGATAAAGCTTGTTCCCGTGAACGCGCCGTACTTTGACGGAGCAAAGCTGCTTATCGCCGCCGACTGCACGGCATATGCGTATGCGGCTTTTCATGAGAGGTTTATCAAAGGCCACATTACGCTTGTCGGCTGTCCGAAGCTGGACGGCGTGGATTATGCCGATAAGCTGACCGAGATTATCCGCGAAAACGATATAAAAAGCGTCACCGTCGTGCGTATGGAGGTTCCCTGCTGCGGAGGGCTTGCGCAGGCGGCGATAACCGCTCTGAAAAACAGCGGGAAATTTATCCCGTGGCAGATTGTCACAATTTCCACGGACGGAAAAGAGCTTTCATAATCGCAAGCTTCTTCGGCCTTTGAACCGCCGCTCTCCGCTCCAGAATGAAAAGACATTTATCGTGTGGTATCAAGCGATAATTACTGCTATTGTGAAAAAACAGTTGCGGCGCGGGAAATATCCCGCGCCGCAGTGTAAAATTATCGGATTTTCAATCCTTTTCCACGACCACATCAGTAAACTGCGAGCTGTCTGTTGTTGTGCCGGATGAGTCGGGAGAAAAGGTAAAGACAGTTGCGAGAATTAAAATCAGTATATATACGGCAATAATGCCGCCGACGATGAAGGCTATTGCTTTCCAGACTCTTTTCGCACGCCTGTTTTTGATTGCAAGCTGTTCGTTGATTCGGGAAAGCTGTTCCGCCAAAGCATCCGGCTGTTTTGCCGTTTCGATTTTTGAGCCGAGCAGCCGGCTTACCGGTACCTCTAAAATCTCCGCCAGCTTTATCAGCACTTCGGAGTCGGGAACGGAAAGACCCTTTTCCCATTTTGAAACGGTCTGCCTTACGACATTCAGCCTTGTCGCCAGTTCTTCCTGCGTGATACCTTTTCTCTTGCGAAGTGCTTTTAAGTTATCCTGAAACATAGTGATTTCCTCCTTTGCACTCTCATTATAGTGCAGAAAGCTGCGTTGCTTCAAGCAACGCAAATTAACATCGCCCGCTTTTGCGTTCTTACGAGATTATTTTACCATGCATTTTTGATTTTTTTCTATCGCTCAGCCAAAAAAGTCTTTGCAGAAATCACCGTCCGGAACAATCTCGATTTTGGTTACACCGCCGGTGCGGTTAATAGTGCGGATGCGTATGAGAAAAATGCGTTTCAACAGAAATGCTATGTCAATTTTTTATGGCTATATCATTTTTTGTTTCTTCCCGAGCACAATGCCATACAAGAGGAGGCAAGCCCGGGAAACTTTCTGATAACGACAGCTGCCCGACTTTTTGCGGGTGCGTTTATGATGTCAAGTCGACAAATTGGAATTTGTATTACTGTCTATCTTCTGAAAGGAGTCCATAAAAGTATACATCCGCCCAGTTTCCAGAGCTGTCTTTCGTTTGGCTTCTTTGAATTCCTTCCATTTTCATTCCCAGTTTTTTCATAAGGTTAACGGATTTCATTCCGTCGATTGTTTCGGCAAATACTTTATGTGCATTCATCTTATCAAAAGCATAGTCAATGACTGCTTTGCAGGATTCATAAGCGAACCCCTGTCTCCAGAAAGCCCTGTTGAAAAACCATCCGATTTCATATACACCGTCATCGAATTCGTTGAAGAGAATATATCCAATCACTTTGGCGGTGTCTTTGTGTATCGCAGCAACAGCCCTCTTTTTTTCTATGCAGAATTTTTGCAAAAAATCAGCCGTTTTCTCAATCGTATATGCGGGCTCACAATTTTTCATTGTTTCAGCATCGCCCAAAATATCCTGCATATCGTTTATATCATTCATAGTAAAATCACGAATGATCATTCTGCCTGTTATAATATTCATTATATATATGTGCCTCGCTAAATTCCGATTTATCGATATCTTATTCTTGTTCTTTTATATGCCTGAAGCGCATCCCGCGTTTCTTTGTCGTATGGCATGGAAAGTCCTCCGTGGAGATTATTCTTTCTGAATTAATTATACCATTTTTCGACCGTTTTTCAAGGACGAAAAGTGTAAACAAAAACACACAGAATTCAGAAATGAACTCTGCGTGTTTTTTGTTTGCACTCTCAATCGGCAAATTCAGATGGATTCTCAAAACATCCTTATGAGAATTTGCCAAAATGCAAGTGCTCTTATGGAGCTGATGATGAGACTCGAACTCATGACCTCATCCTTACCAAGGATGTGCGCTACCACCTGTGCCACATCAGCATCGTGTCCTCTCGGACAGCTCTGTTATGATACCACATTCGGAGGCATTTTGCAAGCCTTTTTTTGAAAAAAATCGACATTTGTGATTGTGCACAATTCAACACTGCTGTTTTGGATTTCAAGTATTGATTTATCACATTGCTGCGCGCTTGTCGGAAAAGGACTTTGGGCAGTGGTAACAATAACTCGGCGGCGAACGGCGTTTTTTTGAAATTATCCGCCTTACCTATTGACAAAAGGGAAAGTCTATTGTATAATAACTTTATCTTAGATTTACATTTCAAGGAGCAGAGTAACAATGAAACTCAAGAATGCGCCGTTAATCGGAAGGATCATGATGATCGTCGGCTCACTTTCGATAATTCTTCAGGTAATCGCGAATAAAACGGTTGACCTCATTTCCAAAAAAGAATCATCATTGACTAATACCGAAAAGGTATTGATAAAGTTCAGAGGTCTTCTTCTCGGCTCCGAAACGAAAATCGAGTTGCCCAGCTTCGGTTCCTTCATCGGTTTTGTCTGGCTCGGACTTCTCGGCATCGTCCTTTTCTCTGTCGGTTTCCGCATTATGCGTGAGGAAAGAGTTGAAGCGTGGGTAATGCTTCTCGTTGTCGGCGGTTCGACTTTCGCACTTTCTTTCCTCTGCCTGCTTTTCACCGATGCGAGCAGTGTATTTTCTCTCACAAGTTCGACCACAAGAGCAATTCGTATTTTCCAGCATTTTTGGCACTTCTTCCTCAGCATTCCGCTCTTGATTGCCTCGTACTTTGCACATAAATTCTTCCGCAAAAAGCACGCTGTTGAATTCGGCGAAGCATAATCATAGTATATAATCACGGCTGTCTTCGGACAGCCGTTTTTTTTGCGGCGAGCGCATGTTGTTTTGCAGATATGAACGCAAAAAGCCCGATTCACGCGAACGGAACGTGAATCGGGCTTTTAAGTCTTTGTATGCGGAAATTACTGAACTCTGACTTTCTTCAGCCTTACAAAACGGGGAAGTCCGTCTTCTTTGACGAGCTTTGTTTCGCCTTGGATGAGGGGAAGTGCATATTCGGTGAATTTCTCGTTGAGGCCGTCTTTTGTTTCATTGAGCCACTCAAGAGGAACCTTTTTCTCTGTGTTGGCAACAATGCTGAGGTCGAAGAGCTTGATGTTACAGACGTATTTACCGTCAACATAACTTCTTTCGAAGCCGACCATCTTGTCGGTGATACCCTGAGTAGCGAAATCAACGGCAGCTTTGCCTGCTGCGAAAGATTCGTCAATATCGGTCTGGGATGCACAGTGAGCGGCACAGCGCTGGAGAAGGCTGAGCTCAATACCTCTGACCTTTGCGCCGGTCTTCTTCTTGATTTCGTTTGCGAGATAGGAAGCAAGCCCGCCGAGCTGCGCATGACCGAAGCCGTCTTTGGCGTTGGAAAGGTCATTGCCGTATTCGGAAATATACTTGCCGTCCTTGTCGCGTATGCCTTCGGAAACGCATACGATGCACTTTCCGTTGGTGTCATATATTTTCTGGACCTTTTCCATGAATGAATTCATATCGAAAGGTACTTCGGGAAGATAGATGAGGTCAGGTCCGCAGCCCTTGACAGAGGCGAGAGCGGCGGAAGCTGTGAGCCAGCCGGCATTTCTGCCCATAATTTCGATAACGGTGATCATTCCGGTGTCGTAAACGCGTGCGTCATGGTAGATTTCCATGACGGAGGTTGCGATGTACTTTGCCGCGGAAGCGTAGCCGGGGCAGTGGTCGGTACCGGCGAGGTCATTATCGATTGTCTTGGGAATGCCCATTACACGGCATTCATAGCCGTTCTTGAGCATGAATTTGGAGATCTTGTTGCAGGTGTCCATTGAATCGTTACCGCCGTTATAGAAGAAATAACGGACATCGTATTTCTTGAAGATTTCAAGAATACGCTTGTAGTCGGTATCGTCAACATCGGGATCCTTGAGCTTGTAACGGCAGGAGCCGAGAGCGGACGAGGGAGTATACTTCATATACGCCAGCTCATCGGGATCTTCCTTTCCCATGTCGATGAGGTGATCGTCAAGCACGCCCTTTATGCCGTTGCACGCACCGTATACATTGGTGATGCATTCATTCTCAAGAGCGGTCTTGATAGCACCGTACGCGCTTGCGTTGATAACCGAGGTCGGTCCGCCGGACTGACCGATTATGCAAGCACCTTTGAGTTCTTTCATAGAGAATCTGTTCCTTTCATGTTTTGACAGTATGGCGTGTTTAACGCCGATGCCGTCTCTGGGTGATCGGAGAGGAGAGCCGAACTTCTGCCGACAGATACGGTAGGCGTTCGGCTTTCCTCTCAAAATATAATATAACACGTTTCGACGTAAAAATCAATCCCCAAATCGTTTTGGCTAAAAAAATTAAGTCGGAAATTTCCACTGCGCGGGTATCGAAATGGCAAAAAACATTGACAAGTGTAATTTGACGTGGTATAATGCTTACAAATAAATATCCGAAAGAGGATTAAGCTATGAACAAGAAACGTTTTTCCGCTCTCGCTCTCGCGCTTTTGATGGCGGCTGTCGCATTCGCTTCCTGCAACAATGACGCCAATGAAAGCTCCGCGCCCTCCTCAAATTCCGACGCAGTCGTCTCTACTTCGGATGATTCCGGCAGCGAACCCGAAGTTTCGGTCGGTCCGCTCGACCATCTTGTCGACCGCTATACAGATAAGGAAGTCACATTCCTTGTCAACACACAAACCGATGTTTCAAACGGATACCGTTCGATCGAAATCTGTCCCAATGATGAGGATCAGAAATACACTTATATGAACGATGCCGTTGAACGCCGCAACAGAATGATTGAAGAACAGCTCGGCATCAAGATCAGCGAAATCCGCACGACGACGATGACCAGCGATATTACAAACGCCATTAACACGGGTTCACAGGAGTTCCAGGTCGTTTGCCCATGGATGACCGATGCGGGTCCGCTCGTTGCTTCCGGATGCTTCTATGACCTTCGTGATTATGATGATGTGATCCGTTTTGACCAACCTTACTGGGATAACAACGCAAACGAAAGCCTTTCTATCAACAAAAAGCTTTATTTCACTACCGGTGATTTCTCCCTCCTTTCGATGGATGTAACTCATTGCATGATATTCAACCGTGACGTTGTCGCGGAAAACGGTCTTGAGAATCCCTATGACCTTGTTGCAGATGGCAAGTGGACTCTTGACAAAATGATGGAGCTTTCCCGTGCGGTAACCTCCGATTCTGATGGTGAACCCGGTTACTCCTATAAGGATAACATTGGTCTCCATGTCAACGCCAATTACAGCAACAGCTTCTTCATCGGTTCCGGTGAAAACTTCATACGCAAGGATTCCAACGATATCCCTTATCTCGCGATTTATAATGAACGTGCTACCGAGGTCGTCAGCAAGATCACCTCTGTCTTCAGCTCGGAGGCGTCTCTTTATATTGAGGGCTACAACTCACAGGCTCAGCAGGATGGTTTCAACAACTGCTATGCCGCTGCAAGAGATGCGCTTGCAAACAAACGCGCTCTCTTTGTCACGATCTCGCTTTCCGATATAATCAGCCTTTCCAATGCATATGACTGCAATTTCGGTCTGCTTGTAACACCGAAATTCAACGAAGAACAGGATACATATCATTCTTATATATCCGTAATCTGCGCAACCTGCGTTGCCATTCCGCTTTCAAACGAAGATCCCGAAACCGCCGCTCTTGCAATTGAAGCTCTCAATGCCGCTTCAACCGAAACGACGAAAAAGGACTACTACGCGCGTGTTCTCAAGGCACAGAAGCTGAAGGATGAAGAAGGGGAGCAGATGCTTGACTTCATTTTCACCAATCGTGTCTATGATCTCGGTGCCATCTATAACTGGGGCGGTATCCGTGATTTCCTCAACACTATCTGCGTTGACGGAACCGATATGTTCGCTTCCAAGTACGAAGCCAATAAGGATTCCATTGAAGCTGCAATCAACAACACTCTTGATTTCGCTTCCTGATTTGTTGCTTACAAACACTTTTTATAAATGAAAGGAAATTCAAAATGCCACTCGTAACATCAACAGAAATGTTCAAAAAAGCCTATGACGGCGGCTACGCCATCGGCGCTTTCAATGTCAACAACATGGAGATCGTCCAGGGTATCACCGAAGCCTGCAAGGAGGAGAAAGCTCCTGTTATTCTTCAGGTTTCCAAGGGCGCGCGTGCATACGCAAATCACACCTATCTTGTGAAGCTCGTTGAAGCTGCGGTTATCGAATGCCCCGAGATCCCGATCGTTCTTCACCTTGACCACGGTCCCGACTTTGAGACCTGCAAGTCCTGCATCGACGGCGGCTTTACTTCCGTTATGATCGACGGTTCTCACCATTCCTTTGAGGATAATATTGCCGTTACTAAAAAGGTTGTTGAGTATGCTCATGCTCATGGTGTGGTTGTGGAAGGAGAGCTTGGAAGACTAGCAGGCGTCGAGGACGACGTAAAGGTTTCCGCTGCCGATTCCTCCTATACAAGACCGGAAGAGGTTGAAGAATTTGTTTCCAGAACCGGAGTCGATTCTCTCGCTATAGCGATCGGCACCAGCCACGGCGCTTACAAATTCACTCCTGCTCAATGTACGAGAAATGAAAAAGGAATTCTTGTTCCTCCTCCGCTTCGTTTTGATATCCTTGAAGAAGTCGAAAAACGACTTCCCGGCTTCCCGATTGTCCTCCACGGCGCGTCTTCTGTTGCACAGGAAGCCGTCGCTGAAATCAATGCTCTCGGCGGAAAAATGC
>ERZ827168.3719-NODE-3719-length-15203-cov-3.670716_pt1 | contig 15203 bp, 14 predicted proteins | sample MGYA00519868_ERZ827168 | MGnify/ENA primary metagenome ERZ827168 (study PRJEB31778, sample SAMEA3449271) | human gut metagenome | biome: human gut; feature: human-associated habitat; material: faeces | place: United Kingdom | collected 2010/2012 ...
CAGGCCATTCTGGGTCTGCCCAAGGGGACGGAGCACTTTATCTCCGACATTCATGGAGAATACGAGGCATTTCTGCATATTTTGAATTCCGGGTTACGGCATATCCGCACGCGAGCTGTTCCATTGCCGCCTGAAAGGTGTTTGCCATGCTCTGCTTTGAGCTGTCGGCACAGCTTGCACTCATCCAGCAGCCAAGCGCCTTGTCAGCCGAGCTTTCCGCTTTTTTTGCAGCAAGTGAAAATTCTCTGTCTGAAGCAATTTTTTCTCCGATATATTCTATATCATCGGCGGTATACAGTATTCTCGGATGTGCGCGTCCGTTCGATGCGTCAGCAAGCATTTCTTCACCTGTCGGATTGTCAAACTGCAAATATCTGTATATTAAATCCGACATCTCAAACATGTTTTCAAGCTTCGGTGAATTAACGTACGGAAATACCCCGTTCGATAAAATCACAAATCCTCTGTCATCGTAAAGATAATTCATGCGCAGATTGTCCGCCTGTGCATTTGCAGATATTACATCATCTCTGTCTGTTCCCCACACCTTTTTCACAAGTTCTTTTGTGAAATACGGGATATTGTTCAGCATAAACGGTTTTTCATTTACACCGTATCTTATTCTTTGACCATCCTTGAAGTAATAGTTCCCTTCGACAGCAAAAGCCAATGTGCCCGAAAGAGCCGTTTCCGCTTCCGATGAAAAATCCATTACTGAATAATTCTCCCACAATGTGAGGTTTTCGGCAGGCTGCGAACCGGTATATATTTTGCAGTCGTCTATATAAAACTCGGCGCCGCCTCTTCCCTGCGTGTTTGCCGTGTCAATTCTGTAAAGAGGAGCGCCCGTAAGAGACTGCATGGTATAAGCGCTTTGCAAAACACCATCTATATATACCTTGCACAAGCGACTTTCGGTATTATATGCTGCACTGTAGAGAAACCATGTGTTTTCCGGTACAGTGCAAAGAGTTTTTTTGTCATGCTGAACACAAAGTTTCAGCGAGCCGCCGTCGTTTATTACCATGTTTCCGAGAATCCAATGTGCTGAATCCTTTCTTGCATCAAAAAGGTATATTTTTGCTCCTTCGTCAAGCCTTGCTATTTTAATCCGTGCTTCAAGCACAAATTCGGAAGTACTTTCCGCCTTTGCACAGCTTATATCGGCGTATGTCTGATTACATACAATACCATCCGAAACCGTATATTTAAGACAATAGCTTCCTCCTTCGCTGACTCTTTCTATATTTCCGCCGCCTTCACGCACTATGCTTAGTGCTACACCATTTTCAAACGATGCGGAAAACAGGCATACCTCGGCGCCTAATGTGACGCACGGCAAAAGCGATGCGACAATTATAAACGAAAGAAAAAACCTAAATGCTTTTTTCATAACCATTAACCTTTCTCAGCGAGAAATATTTCATACAAATTTACCCTGCGTGAAAGGCTGCGGCATGTATTCTTGCCGCAGCCACTCATTTCACCGTCAGTTGACGGAAAGAGTTTTTTCCGCAACTCTAATCGGGCTCACAGAATCCGCACCCCACAAAAAAGCCTTAACCTTTGCTGCACCTTCAACGCTGTAAAGCGAAACCTGTGCGTTTGTCAAAACACCTGCTTTAGGATTCAGCTTTTCCATGTCAATTCCGATGAGTCGGGTTTCGTCATCGTTATAAGCCGCTATTATAAATAACGCGCCATCCGGAATTGTGCTTTGAACTGCCGTCTTAAATATGCTTACGTCCGCTTTAAGGGAATCCTCGGAAATCATTATATCTCCGAATATGTCGTTCCCTTCATCGGCATCCGTTTTAACGAACACAGACAAGTCCTTACCTATCGCTTCACCTGCACCGACGTAACCGAGAGTTCCGGCAAATTTAACCTCATAGTTTGTTTCTTTTTCAATCATGAGGTCATCGGGAAGCGTGATGACAACATCATTTTCGCTTACCGCAACATTCGCTCCGAGGGTGTATGAAAGCAGCTTGAAGTCTTGGAACACTACGGAGAACACATTCATGTATTCGTTGTAGTTGTATTTTCTGATGTTTATGCCGTTTAGGAGTATTTCTCCCTCGGTGGGGTCGTACAGGCGGCAGAGCAGCTTGATGAAGGTCGTCTTGCCGCTGCCGTTCATGCCGACGACGGCCAGCTTCTCTCCCACCCGGAAGCGCAGGTTCACGTGCCTGAGCGCGTACGCGTCGGTGTTCGGATATTTGAACGTCACGTCGCAGAACTCGATATAGTACTCGTTGTCGTCCCGCTTCTCCACGGACAGCGAACCCTTGTACATGGGGTTGGGAATGTCGAAGTAGGAGAAGAATCGCCTGGTATACGTGTCGTTCAGCGCCAGCTGCTGCGCCGTGCGCACGAGCTCCATGACCGCCGTCAGGAGCAGCATGACGCTGGAAACGTACTGCGCGATGGAACCGACCGTCACGCCGCCCATCAGCGCGCCGGAGATCAGCAGCAGATACACGCCAAAGCGCAGCGCGTATTTCATCACCGTCGCGATCAGCTCCAGCCCCGCGCATTTCAGATACACGCGCATCTCATACGCGCCAAGCTCATCCAGAAGCCGCTTATCCAGCGCGGCCAGCGGCTCCTCCATGGCGTACAGGCGAATGTCCTTGCCGGGCTTATAATCGGTTATATAGCCGTCCAGCTCTCCCAGCATGATGTTGCTCTGCACGCAGTCCGCCGAAAAGGCGCTTCTGATTTTCGCGGATCTGCGGCCGATCAGCATGTTCACCGCGACCGTCAGCACCACGCCGCCCGCGAACAGCAGCTTCGCCGGAAGGGCGATCGTGTCCGCCGCAAAAAAGGACGCCGTCAGCGATATGGACACCAGAATCCGCACAGAAAACTGGATCACCCGCTCCATGGAGCTATAGAAGTAGTAGAGATTGAAGCCGGTCTGCGTTTCCGAGCGAATGCGCTGCTTGAGCCGCGCGACCTCGTGATCCTCGATAGACGCGTAGGAAAGCTGCGCGGCCTTCTCCGCGTGCATCCATTCGTACGCCAGCTCCATCTCCGGCGCGCCGATTTCACACTGCGCCAGAAGGAACGCCTTCGCAAGGCTCAGAAGCGCCGTCAGCCCGATCGTCAGCCCGGCGTACAGCGCCAGCGTCTGAACCGGCGCTCCGGCAATCAGCGCGTCGATCAGCCGCGCGGAGAAATAAATGGGCACGTAGGGCATGAGCGCCACCACCAGCGCGTGGAGGGAGCGCCCCAGCAGATTCCGTCGGCTCAGGCGATCCAGCAGCTGTATGGAACGGCGAATGATGTGCAAATGCTCCCTCAGCTTCATGCCGTTTCGCCTCCTTTGTAGTCCTCTCGATACCAGCAGCTTTGAATCTCAAACAGCTTCGCGTAGTCGCCGCCGCGCGCGATCAGCTCGTCGTGCGTGCCTTCCTCGGCAATTCTTCCATCGCTCAGGAACAGGATGCGGTCGCAGAAGCGCGTGGAAGCCAGACGGTGGGAAATGAACAGCGACGTCTTTCCCTTGGTCATGTCGCGATATTGCAGATAGATTTCGTTCTCCGCGATGGGGTCGAGCGCGGCGGTCGGCTCATCCAGCACCAGAATCGGCGCGTCCTTATACAGCGCCCGCGCCATCATGAGCTTCTGCGTCTCGCCGCCGGACAGCTCGACGCCGTCCGCGTTCACCTGCTTGTTCAGCCGGCTGTCGATTCCCTGCGGCAGCGCGTCCAGCTTCTTTCCAAGCCCCGCGCGGCGCATGCACGCCTCGGCGCGCGCACGGTCTACATGCTCGCCAAAGTCGGCAGCCACCGTCTCCGCCAAGGAGAAAAACGAGGTTTCCACGTCCTGGAACACCGGCGAGAACAGCCGGTAGTATTCCTTCCGCACAAAATCGCTCACGGGAACGCCGTCGATTCGAATCTGCCCGGAGGTCGGCGCGTACAGACCGCACAACAGCTTCACCAGCATCGTCTTGCCCGCGCCGTTCATGCCCACCAGCGCGATGCGTTCGCCGGGATGGAAGGTGAAGGACAAATCGTGCAGCGTGTCCCGCTCCGCGCCCTCATAGCGGAACGAAACGTGATCGAAGAGAATCTCCGGCGCGTGGTTCAGATGCGCGTCCGCACGCTCGGTGCCCGCATCGTCACCCTCCGGCAAATCCATGTATTCGCGGAAGTCGCTGGTCTTGAGACTCGCCTCCTGCACCTTGCCCAGCGCGGTCATGATGTTGCCGATGAAGGTCGCGAAGCTGGAAATCGCCGCGAAGTACAAAACAAACTGGTCGGCGCTCAGCTCGCCCCGCACCGCCATGCGAATGAGCACATAGTACGCCGCGCCGTCGCGCACGAGAATCACGCCGAGATCGACAAGCTGCGTCAGCAGCTCCCGTCCGCTCAGGCGCTTCTGCCAGCCGAGAAGCTGGTTCGTCAGATCGCGGTAGACCGCGCGCAGCCAGTCCGTCATGCCGTACACGCGAACGTCCTTCGCCGTCGCGAAATCCGAGCCGCGCCTAGAGGTGTAGAACAGCTTCTTTTCCAGATCGGCGCGCGCTTCGCGCGTTCCATATTCATAGCGGTTGTAGGCGCGCACGCAGAACCAGTTCACCATCGGCAGCGCCGTCAGAAGCACCACGAGCCACGGGCTTACGAAGGAAATCACCGTGCCGAACAGGAAATAGCACAGAAGGTTCTGAATCACATTCATGCTCTCCTGCGGCACCTGCAGCAGCTTCACGATGCCGTTGTTCATCCACAGCGCCGGCATCGCGCGCTGATACAGATCGCGTACGGACTTGCTTTCAAACTTCTGATAAAGGCAGCGCATGACCTTTCGATACAGCGCCGTGTTCTCCCGATAGCGAAACATCTGCATCGCGCTCCGCAGCGCCGCCGTCAGAAAATCGCGCAGCGCGGCCGCCAGCAGCGTCGCGCCCAGCAGAATGCCGACGAGCGTCGCCGCGTGGGCGAACGTCTGCCCCGTCGTAACCTGCTCAACCACCAGCGCGGGCAGCTGAATGCCCGCCCATTCCAGAAACACGCCCAGCGGCACGCAGCCGACCATCAGCCAGAACGTCTGCGGCGTTTCCCGCAGCATCTCGCGATAGCTCCACATGGCGTTGCTCCACGCGGAGCGGTAGGGCTTCTTTTTTGATTCGCGTTTCAGAACGCATCGCTCCCTTCTTCCGTATGTCCGCATGATAGCACAATTCCCCGCAAAAAACACAGTTCGTGCACCAACTGCGTCTGTCAGTGCACGAATTGCATTCATCGAACCGCGGGAACCAGAAATTCGGAGGTGAACGCGCCGTCCTCGCTGTTGTACTTCACCCACCCGCCGTGCTTTTTCAGAATCGCCTCGGCGCGGCGCAGCCCGAAGCCGTGCGCGCCGCTCTTTCCCGTGCGGAACAGCGAGCCGACCTTTTTCTGCTTCGCGCCGGCGGCATTCAGAAGATAGAAATACATCATGCCGCCCTTCATCCGGATGGACAGCCGAATGAATTTGCGCCCCTGCGCCGCCCGGCATGCTTCAATGGCGTTGTCCAGAAGGTTTCCGATGACGATGCTCAGCTCCACGTCAGTCAGCGTCAGCGTGTCCGGCAGGTTCGCCTGCACGTCCACGGAAATGCCCTCCGACCGCGCCTGCGCCAGCTTGGCCGAAAGAATCGCGTCCACGGTCACGTTGCCGGTTTTTAAAAGCGTGTCCACGCTTTGTAGGCTTCGGTCAAGCTGCTCGATGTAGGCGAGCGCGCGCTCCACCTCGCCTGCTTCCAGCTGCCCCTTCAGCGCCTGCAGGTGGTGGTGGAAATCGTGCTTGTAGCCGCGCATCTCGCTGTGAATCACGCGAACCTCCTCCAGATGGCGCTTCGCCTGCTCCTCCTGCATCTCGACCAGCTTCAGATAGGTGTGCTTCAGCATGCTGCCCTCAGTTTCTCGCGATAAACGCGCGGTTGATGTCGTCATACTTGCCGCGGGCGACGGGAACCTCTGCCCCGCCCTCCAGCGCGACTGATGTGCGCCCGATGCGGCGCACGGCCTTCAGATTCACCAGATACGACCGGTGCACGCGGAAGAAGTCCGCGCTGAGCCGTTCCTCAAAGGCGGAAATGGGCTCGCGAACGCGATACTCCCGCCCCTTGGCGTGAATGACCATCTCGTGCAGAAACGATTCCACATACAGAATCTCCGATTCATACAGCTTCACCGTTTCCCCGTCGCTCGCAGCCAGCACATACGGCGGCTCCACCGCCAGCCGCTCGGCCGCGCGCGACAGCACCGCAAACAGCTTTTCCCGCGTCACGGGCTTCACCAGATAGTTCAGCGCCTCCACCTCGTAGCCCTCGGCCACAAATTCAAAATGAGACGTGATGAACGCAAGCTGCGCGTGATCCCCGTCCGCCCGCAGCCTACGAGCCAGCTCGAGCCCGCTCATGCCCGACATTTCCACGTCCAGCAGCAGAATGTCAAACACCCCGCCGCCCTCGCGGGCAAACAGAAACGCCTCCGCGCTCGCGAAAATCTCCACCGCGCAGTCCGCGCCCGCGTCCTTTCCCCACGCGAGAACCAGCGCCCGCAGCGCCTCCGCCTGTGCGCGTTCGTCGTCTAAGACGGCAATCCGATACCCCATGCGTTCACCCGCCCATCTCTTCTCTGCTGGCATTATGACACGAATCCCGCCCCGTTGCAAGCCAAAAATGAAAAAATCCGCAAAGCCCCGAAGGACTCTGCGGACAATTCGCAAACTACGCTTACTTCGTCCAGGTGATGGTGTTGACGATTTCAGTGAGCGCGTCCGCCTGCGTCAGGTCAAACAAGACTCCTATACTCCCAGCAGAAGTTTCTTTGTCTTCCTCCCGAGGATTTTCTCATTATTCGTTTTGTTTTCTTTCCTTTTCCTTCTCTTCCCACTCATCTTCCTCTGGATAATGACGTTTCGGATTGTGCACCACTTGAATAATAAGGAAAACAATCGCATATGTGATCACGGCCGCAATAACTTCCTGCTGTGTAATTTTAAACACGCGAAATTTTATATACGTCAGAATTTTAGGTAAAAACAATCCTACAATAGTTACAATCAGCCATTTTATACGAGCCGCATGCCTTTTATATTCGTACATACTCCTCACCTCATTTCATTTACTTCGTCCAAATGATTGTGTTTACGATGTCTAAGAGTGAATCCATTTGTTCTACATCATCAAAACCAACAGAAAATGTATAAGTTCCAAATGCACTATCCGACACAACAAATTCCATCATGTAAATTGTATTTTCATCAATATCATACTGACTCAAAAAACTTATTGCATATTTGCCATCAATTTCATCCGGTTGTGCCAATAGAAGCAAAACGTTCTCGACATTTATGTTTTTAGTTTTAAATTGCGCAGGTATCTGCCGCAATATCATATTTGCGAACTCATTCGCATCCACTTTTGTCAAATCTCCCACATCTGGGCTCCATACACAGTTTATAGTCTGGTGAAAATCCGCTTCCTCGTCAAAGTTTGGATAAAGCTTAAAATACGCCTTATACGCTTTTCTTTCGTTTACGTGTCCCACCATATCAGATTCGAACGTCATTATGAAATCATCAAAACTATACGTTATTAGTTCAGATTTTTTGTTATCAATCATTTCAATGTTTTTATTCCATTTTATGCTATTGAACATTTTATCGAATTCATTCAGTTCCTCTTTATTTGTCGCAAGTTCCATGAACCAATATGCTCCGACACGCTTTATTGATACAATTCTATGCGTAAAATACAACGTAACATTTTGTACCTTACAGCTCAGTTTTGCAGTACAAACTGATTTACCATCCTGCATTCCATTCCTCGCTTCCAATATGTTCACTTCTCCAATTGATTCTAAATCATCCGCCATTTCTTTTGCGAACCTTTCAGCATCTGCAATATATTCACGCATATCGCTTGAAAGCCAGAAACAGCTCATTTTCGAATCATGCTCCATAAGCATATCGTACTTTCCATAATACGGAATAAACTCAAGCCATCCATCTTCATCTTCTCTCTCCCGTATTACGTATGTCATATCCTTGTCCATAGTCATAATGAAGTCACCAAAGTCACGTTCTATCATGTTTTTATTGGATATTTCACTTATCCCCCCTACACAAGTCATCATCAATGTTGAAACCATTACAATCAAAATTGCCTTCTTCATTCAGACCACCCCAATAATCGATTTATTTTACTTTTCCCACATTATAGTGTCTAACGTTCTTGCCAATTTCGAAAGTTCATCAGCGTTCGCAGTTCCAATTGTAAATGCATATGTACCGATGTTCTCATCTGACACGACACATTGCATCATATATATTTCACCATAATTCGTTTCATGTATGCTCGCGCAACCAATTGCAAATTTGTCGCTCAATTTTAAGTTTAACGCATCCGACACTTTGCTTCCATTAATTTGTATACCGGAATTTTTCACCATATTTATCCCTTTGTTTATTCCATTTTTCACCATTGCTTGTGCATCCACTTTCGGTAAGTCATATGTTTTCTCTTCCCATACACATACTATAATATCATGAAAAACATCATCCTCTTTATAATTCGGAAGCGCAATAAAACACGCTTGATTATTTGCCTTATCGAACGTTTTATATATCGTTCCTTTATCAAAAAAAATCTTGAAATCTTCTAAACTGCACTCGATTTTATCACCATTTTGAACCCATGTAATCGTATTTAATATATCCTCGTATTTATTCAACTTCGTTCGATCAGTGGTAAATATACAAAACAAATATGTTCCACTATTAATAGTCGAAATCATTCTATAATTCGCGTACATATTCCAATCTTGAATATCCATTTTTACAACAACGCTGTACATAGGTTCTCCATCTTGCTCAGAATCATTCGTCTCCAATATTTCTGCTCTTTCCACTTCTATTAGTTCGTCATCTATCCGCCTTGCTTTCAAACACTCTTGCATAATCTTGTTTGCGTAATTGTCAAGTCCAACATTTGCCAAAATTGTACGCGTCGGTAACCAAAAGCAATAAATGCATTCAAAACTATCGTCGTCTCCATAATAGCCTGGATAAAGTTCAAACCACACATCTTCGCTACCCTTTTCGTACATCACGCATTTCATATCCGACCCGAATGTCATTTTAAAGTCTCCAAAATCATGTACAGTCAGATAATCGCCGGAATTCTCACTCAATCCTCCCATAGAACCAATTATAAATATTAACGTCAGTGCAATCAGCATTATTCTCTTCTTCATTCGTTTGTCTCTCCCTCATTTATTCAATTAATTATAGCACAACAAACCATTTAAAGAATCACATACGCTTTGAGATTTTCTTAATGTCAATTATCAAAAAAAAGGAGAAATCGCAGCATTTCTCACAGAAGTGAAAAAGACTGCGACTTGAATCAAATTCCGTCTCTACACCAAGCGCTTACTCCGTCCACTCGATGGTGTTGACAATTTCAGTGAGCGCGTCCGCCTGCATCAGATCGGCAAAGGTCACGGTGAAGGTGTAGGTGCCAAACGCCGCGTCGGACACCACGGCCTGCATCATGTACAGGGTGATGCCTTCGAGGTCGTACTGCGCCATATAGGAGATCGCGTACTTGCCGTCCTGCTCGTCGGGCTGAGCCAGCAGAACCTTCGCGTTCTCAACCTTCAGACCCATTGTCTCATACTGCGCCGGCATAGCCTGCATGACGGCAGCAGCGAACACGTTCGCGTCGATCTTGGTCAGGTCTTCCACAGCGGGATTCCACACGCAGTTGATGTTCGAGTTGAACGCGGCGTTCTCGTCATAGAAGGGGAACAGCTGGAAATACACCTGGTTTTCGGCCTTGTCGTAAATCTCGCCAGCCATGTCGGCGTCGAAGGTCATGGTGAAGCCGTCGAATTCGAAGGTTTCAAGGTTGCTCTCCGCAGGCGTGGCTTCGGCGAGTACGCTCGCACAGCCAAGCATGAGTACCAGCGCCAGAAGGACAGACAGAAGCTTTTTCATCGTTCGTTTCTCCTTTTTGTTTTGAATTCGACACAATCATACCATATTCCGTCACCGAATGCAACCGATGCGCGCGAATTTTTTGTTTCATCCCGCACCGGAACCGTGCAAACTCCGCATGCTCTCCATCCTCCGCGCGACAGCATACCACCGCGTCAGAACCGCGCGAACTCCGCCTGTTCCCCGTTTTCCGCTCGACAGCGAACCACCTCGACGCACCGGAACCGCGAAGCGGCAAATCAACCGCCGCGCAGTCACTCCACCCCGCACCGGAACCGCGCGAATTCCGCGTGCTCGCCATCCTCCGCGCGATAGCGAACCAGATACCAGTATTCCTCCGTCCCCTGCCACGCGCCGTCTTCCGCGCGCGCAAGGCGCATCGGTTCCAGAAATTCGTGTTCGCCCGTGAACACGTCCGTCACACACAGCGCGTCTCCTTCGCGCACGCAATACAGCATCTCCACGTCCGTCGCGCGACGGGTGACGCTCATGAGCATGTTGCCCAGTCGCACGCTCTCGAGCCCCTCGCATTCCGCGCCATGCATCTCCAGCGGGAAGGTCACGTCGGTATACGAGCCGAAATTCCCGCCGTACAGCCGCATTTCCGCCTTGAAGGACGCGAGGAAGCGCGTCCCGTCGCAGGAAGCATAGGTTTCCCCGTCCACCACCGCGAAGCCGCGTTTCCCCTCGTCCTTCAGCGAAAGCACGTCGCCCACGGCGTGGCTCGCGCCCGCCGTTCCGGAAGCCGCCGTATAAACCTCATCCACATGGAACGCCGCCGTCGGAAGTGCCGCCCAGTCGTATGTTTTCCGCGGCGGCGATGCGAAGCGATACGTCAGCTTATCGTCCGGATCGTCATACACCACTGTAACCGCGAAATCATCGGGATACACGACGCATACGCCGCCGTTTTCAAAAATTCCGTCCAGCGGCTTGCAGTCCTCCGCCTGATAGAGGAAGAACAGCCCCGGCGGATCGTTGAAGCTCTCCAGACAATACCGCACGTAGGCCTCGGGCGACGCCGCCCTGTGCAGGTTGCCGGTCACGAAGTCCGACCTCCAATAGTCGCTCATCCGTCCCGTTTCCGGCGCGCCCATGCCGAAGGAATCGGCGCGATAGTGCGTAAGGTCGATGAAATACCAGTCGCCCTCGGAGCGGATGTAGTTGATGATGTGCCCGCTTCCGTCCGTCTGCGACCATGCGAGAAAGCCCACCTCGTCGTAATCGCCGCGCAGGATATAATTCAGCCAGTTCGCGTCGCTGGCGCAGCAGCCCTCGTTTGTGCGCACCGCGTGAAAGCCGGGCTTGTGATGCTCCCAGTTCACGCCGTTTTCGCGGATGCGCACGTTGTCGTCCGCCTCCGCGAAGCCTGAAATCTGAAACATCTGCACCGCTTCATACAGCGTCGCCAGCTTCCGCTGCTTTTCCTCCGGGCTCTCTGCGGCCATGGCGGCGATTTCCGCGTTCGTGTAGCGCGTGTCACCAAGACTTACCGCCGGAACCCACCACACATCGTCCGCCGCGGGAACCTCAAACGCCGCGCCGCGGCGCAGGTTCTGCGAGTCATACGTCAAATCCTGTTCCACCTTTTCGAGATAGTCCACGCATTCCACGATTCCATAGAATTCCAGCTCGTGTCCCGCATCGTCCACGCCGCTCACGACCACCACGCGCAAAAGCGGATTCACCCACGGGTCACCGCAGCTCAGCTCCATCGCGCCGTAGGCGGGCAGATATGTGCCGGACGAAAGGTTCGCCGGCCTGTCAAACAGAAACGCGTCGTCTCCCGGAAGATAGACATAGCTGTCCACCCGGTCGATCGTAAAGCCCACGCCGCCGTTTTCCTGCAGGCGCACGCGATAGAGATACTGCGGCGCGTAGGTATCGTCGATCGTCGGACGCACGGGACTGTCCGGCGACTGCACCGAAACGCGGGCGCAGTCCGCTTCTTCAGGCTTCCAGCGGCAATCGCCCGCGACCAGCGCCCAGAACGCCCGCGTCCCCTGTTCCTCCAGCGCGCGCTGCGCCGCCGTCACGCGCTCCGCCCGCGCGCCGAGTCCTGCCGCCAGCATCAGCGCGCACAAAATCGCCGCCAGCCGCCGTATTCTCATAGAAACATCCCCCTGCCATTTCCACGAAAGCTACAGTGTACCTGAAGAAAACCCGCCGAGCGCCTGAACGGCTTCTCTCGCCCGTCCGTCTTCGTCAGCCGCGTAAAAAGCGGATCATCCCATCCCACATCTCCAATTTCATTATACAAAACTCCGCGCCCCTTTTCAAGGCGCGAGGCCGACACAGCGTGCTTTTCCTTCATTTATTAAATCTCCACCTGCATCCTGCGCGCGGTCTCTTCCAGTCGCGCGCGGTTGTCGGGCGAAAGCGAGTCGAGAAATTCCGAAAGCGTCTCGCACAGCATCCGCTCGTGTTCGTCTGTCAGCAGCTCCGGCGCGGGATATTGTCTGCGAAGCGCGGCAAGCACCGGCTCCGGCAGCGCCGAAAAGACCCGCCAAAGGCTCTCCCCGTCGAGCGAAGCGTCCCGAAGCACGTCAAACAGATCAGCGGGCGACCGCACACCGCGCAGGATTCCCTCCGCGCGCCCCTCCGCGTCCGCGCACCGCGCCAGTTCCTCCAAAAGACGCGCATACGCGGTGTCCGGCATGCGTTCGCCGAGATGCAGCACCGTCTGCGAACAGACCTCCGTTTCGGACGCGCCGAACGCCAGCCGTCCCGCGCCGTTCTCGCGCATGAGGTTTTCCACCTCCGCCACCACCTGCAAAAGCGCGCGGCGCAGGTATGCCGCCAAGCCCGGCAGACAGTCCAGCGCGTCCACCAGCCGTTCCAGCGCCTGCGAAAACCGTTCTATAAGCGTCTCCCGCGTCGTCCCACCCACGGCGCGCGCCGCGTCCTCCTCCGTGCAGAACAAATTCCGCGGCGGCCTTCCGGCGAGCTCGCACAGAAGCGCCGCCGCCAGCACGGGCCCAACCAGATTCATCGGCTGAAGCCGCCACGTTTCGTCCCGCGCCGTCAGCAGCCTGCGCACGCGCTCCGGCGGGAAATACAGAAGAAAGCGGTTTTCGTGCGTCAGCGCGCGCAGATACCCCTCCACAAACTCAATGCCCGTGCCCTCCACGGCGTTCAGCGGCGGATAATCCGCCGTAATATGCGTTTCCTGCGCAAAGAACGCCGGCCGGTACGCGCGGAAAAAGCCCTCGATGCCATCCACGATCGTCCCCCGGTAAAACACGTTTTCGGAATCGAACAGATTCTGCTTCAGCCGCGTGTGCAAAAGCCGCGCCGCGTCCAGCTTTCGCGAAATCAGTGCCTGCCCCGCCGCTTCCAGCGCTTCCAATGGCTCCCGGCGCAGACGCTCAACCGCGTCCTCCGGGCTAACGCACGCCTTCAGCGCCACCCCGACGGTATAATGCACGGAGTCGAGCAGCGCCCGCGCCGTTTCCGCCCGCAGCGACGTGCTCTCCCCGCCCGTGTACGCCCGCGCCTTTCGCGCAAGCAGCGCCAGACTTTCCGTTTCAAGCCGCGCAAGCTCGCCGTCGGATAGAAGTCCGCACGTCCGCGCCTGCGTCGCCAGCGATAAAAAATACGCCCGGCCATTCAGCCGCGACGAATCGATTACATGTACCCGGTCCAACCCCTCCGTCATCCTTCGCCCTTCCTTTCCGCCTCAACGGGTCAGCGCCGTCATCCATCTCCATTTTTACATTCGCGGGCTGCTCACACATCCTCCGTCATTTTCCATTCCATGCCGCCGCGCGCGTTCACTCGACGAACCACCCGCGAAAGCACCTCGTCGGCAAGCAGTTCCAACGAACCATGGCATACGCCGTCGAACGCCGCGCGCATCTCCTCGATCAGCGCTTCGTCGCTGATGCGGTCGTCGGTTTCCGTTTTCACGGCATCAAAAAGCTCAATCAGCGCGCTCAGCGCATCCGCATAGTCCTCCTGCGAAAGATATGGCGAATCACAGAACGCGCGGATGATGCGCTCCACCCGCCCCAGCGCAAACTCGACGCGCCCCGTGCGGCGAAGCGACTGCGCGCGTACCTCCACAAGCTGTTCCGCCTGTGCGTGCGTGAGCCGAAGCCCATTCCCCTCCGTCTCTCGATTCAAAGCCACAATCGCGCCTGCTTCCGTCTCCGGCGAAACCGACATCAAAAACATATCCGTCAAACGCTCACCCCCAGCTTCCTAATCGCTGTTCAAAGCCGCACCGCGAAAATTCCTCCTCGAAAACAGCACACGAAATACGCCGTTTCCAACGAAACCGGCACCAAAACTTCCGTCAAACGCTCGTCTTCAATATCCCGCCCAGCAGCTGTTCAAATCCATACTTCAAAAATTCCTCCTCGGAAACGCCGAACGCTCGCACAAAATACGCGCCCCTTCCGTCTCCGACGAAACCTGCACCCAAAATTCCGTCAAACGCCCGTCTCCAATATCCCGCCCAGCAGCTGTTCAAATCCGTACTTCAAGAATTCCTCCTCGGAAACGCCGAACGCCCGCACGAAATATGCGCCCTTCGCTGCCGCAAGCGAAAGCAGCGACGTCATTCCCGCCCACAGCACCGGCACCGCCAGCCTGACAGGCAGGCTCTTTCGCACGACGCCCTCCGCAATTCCCTTGCGCAGGAATTGCTCCAACAGCTCGTTGATCTCGCTTCCCAGCTCCAGAACGGTGCGCTGCCCATTCGTTAACTCGTCCCCCGCCAGCTTTTCCGCCTGCGCCGCGTTGACGCGCGAAGCCGACAGCGGATGCCGCTCCTGATACGCCCGCATCGCCGCGCAAACCTTCCCATACATCTCGGAAAACGTCAGCTTCTCGCCAAGCACCGCCCTCAGCTCATCCCGCAGCATCCGCAGCCCGCGCGCCACAACGCCGCACAAAATCTCATCCTTACTTTCAAAGTACGCGTAAATCGTGCGTCGACTGTAATCCGCAGCCTCCGAAATATCCGAAATCGTCGTTCCCTGAAATCCCTTTTCCAAAAACAGCCTCTCCGAAGCGTCCATAATCCGCTCCCTGTGCAGCGTCTCAACCGCCGTTTTCCTGTCTTCCATTTGCGTATACTCCAGTTCTTTAAAGTATACTATTAGTATACCACATTCCACCGCCCCAAATCAAGTTCAATCCTGTAAACTCGCTCACGAATGCAAACAGCGCGGAGCGCTGGGCGCGGAGCGCTGGGC
>ERZ827168.3721-NODE-3721-length-15200-cov-4.801056_pt1 | contig 15200 bp, 11 predicted proteins | sample MGYA00519868_ERZ827168 | MGnify/ENA primary metagenome ERZ827168 (study PRJEB31778, sample SAMEA3449271) | human gut metagenome | biome: human gut; feature: human-associated habitat; material: faeces | place: United Kingdom | collected 2010/2012 ...
GTTCGATCGTCTTCAAGGAGCAGGGCGAGATTCTGCTGCTGCGCTTCGCCACCGATCTGGAGGAGATAGCCAAAGTGGAGCTCATGCCCAAGCTCGACGGCAAGAAGATGAACATGATCCTCGCGCCCAAGCCCAAGAAACAGTAATATTACCGCAAGCGTCTCCGAAATCGGAGGCCGGCATCGGGTCGGCCTTCGGTTTCGGAGTGCGTTTAATATGACAAATGCCATGATCGGCTACGATAGCATATTCAACATCTCGGCAGACGACGATTTCCGCCGCGTCGCGCTCGAACTGTTCCGCCTTCAGGCCGAGCGGTGCGAGCCCTATGCGCGCTACATATCGCTGCTGGGCATCGATCCCGCCTCGGTGACGCAGACGGAAGAGATACCGTTCCTGCCGATAGAGTTCTTCAAGACGCAGGATATCTATTGCGGCGCGCACGCGCCCGAAAAGATATTCACGTCGAGCAACACGGGCGGCACCGAACCGTCGCGCCACATGATGGCCGATCTCGCGCTCTACGAACGGGCCTTCACCGAAGCGTTCGAGCACTTCTACGGCCCCGCGGAAGGGTGGAGCATCTACGGACTCCTGCCCAACTACCTGCAACGCGAGGGTTCGTCGCTGGTCTACATGGTCGACCGTCTGATCAGCCGCTGCGGCTCGGGCGGATTCTATCTCGACGAGTACGAAAAACTGCTCGACGACATGGCGCGCGACCCGAAGCACAAGATACTTCTGGGCGTGAGCTACGCGCTGTGGGATCTGGCCGAGCGCCACGCCCCGAAGCTGCGCGACACGGTGGTGATGGAGACGGGAGGCATGAAGGGCCGCCGCAAGGAGCTCGGCAAGGCCGAGTTTCACGCCATCCTCACCGAGGCGTTCGGCGTGGAGCGCATACACTCGGAGTACGGCATGGCCGAACTCACCTCGCAGGCATACTCCTCGGGCGGGGGAGTCTTCCGCACGCCCGCATGGATGAAGGTCATGGTACGCGACGTCAACAATCCGCTGCGCATACTGCCCGCGGGATCGCGCGGCGCCATCGACATAATCGACCTTGCCAACGTCGGCTCGTGCGCTTTCATCGCCACGCAGGACGTGGGCCGCATTTTCGCCGACGGATCGTTCACCGTGGAGGGGCGTTTGTCGGGCGCCGACATCAGAGGCTGCAATCTGCTGGTGCAATAGGGCCGCGCTCCCATCGGTTCGCCGACGGCGGCGGGAATGCGAACAGCAGTCCGCCGCGTGGGGCGGCGGCGAACTGCCGATATCGCAAAAGCGATATCGCTCGACTCCGACTTCAGGACAATATTAATTCGTACATTTATGAAGACAGTAGCATTCGTACCCATAAGGCTCAACAGTCGCCGCGTCGAGGGCAAGAACCTGCGCCTGCTCGGCGGACGGCCGCTCATGACCTACATTCTCGACACGCTGCGCCGCTGCGAGCGCATCGACGAGGTGTATGTATATTGCAGCGACCCCGACATCGCGCGCCACCTGCCCGACGGGGTGCGTTTCCTGCGCCGCGATCCCGCGCTCGACTCCGATTCGACGCTCGGCGGGGAGATATACGACGCCTTCACGCGCGAGGTGGAGGCCGACATCTACGTCCTGGCCCACGCCACCTCGCCGTTCATACGCAGCGCCACGATCGACGACGCCGTGGCCCGCGTCGCAAGCGGCGACCACGACTCGGCCTTCAGCGCCGAACGCATACAGACGTTCGCGTGGTACGAAGGACGCACGCTCAACTACTCGCCCGAACGCGTGCCCCGCACGCAGGATCTGGAGCCCGTCTTCGTGGAGACGTCGGCGTTCTTCGTCTTCCGCCGCGAGGTGTGGCGCCACATGCGCCGCCGCATAGGCCTCCGCCCCTACATGGCCGTCACCGACCGCATAGAGAGCATGGACATAGACTATCCCGACGACTTCACGCTGGCCGAAGCCATAGTCGCGGCGGGACTCAACGACAAATAGTCTCCGAACGCGGGCCTCACCCCTCTTTTTGCAATTCGACACATCTGGTCACCCCAACATCACGGACGAAGCGGTCGTCATGCGAGATGATGAGCAGTGTACCGCTGTAACCGCGTATCGTATCGGTCAAAATCTCAAGGCTCCCGATATCGAGGTTGTTGGTCGGTTCGTCCAGCACCATAAGATCGGGGGTGCTGTCGGATAGCATCATACAACATAGCCACAGCCTCATCCGTTCGCCGCCGCTCAGCGTACGGCAGGGTTTGTCCCATGTACGGCGAGGAAACAGTGCACGATCGAGACGGGTTTTGACCTCATGGTCAGCCAGATGATGCACGTTATATCGCTCGGCCATCTCCAACACCGACAACGGGCTGTCGAGTGCGCCGTATTCCTGATCGAGGTAAACCGTTGAAAAATCCGTTCGCTCTATCACCCCTGCCGTAGGAGCCAGTTCACCCAGCAGCAACCGCACGAACGTCGTTTTGCCGCAGCCGTTATCGCCCGCCAGATGCACGCGATCGCCGCTGCGGATCTCCAGATCGAGCGGCCGCCCCCAAAGCGGACCGCCGTCCCCGTAAGCGAAATTCACGCCATCGGCCCTAATCAATCGCTTGCCCGCATGCAAACGGGCATTATCGAAGTCGATCTTCAGTTCACCGCGCGGCATCTGCCGCTCGCGCAGCTCCGCAAGCCGTTGGCGCACGTCGTCGATTATGGAAGCATGCCTGTCGCTAAGTCGCGCTGCACTGTTCTGCGCCTGCGCACCGCGCGCATTGACGAGTATCCGCGCCTGCCCCGCTTTGGCCTTACTCCTCTCGCCCTGCGCGGAGCGTCGCTCCTGACGTTCGCGTACCTCCTGCGCCCGCTTGCAGGCCGTACGCAACGCCGTCCGCTCGGCCTCGATCCGTTCGGCCAAAGCCTGCTCCTCGACGCTTCGCCGCTCACGATAAAAATCATAGTTTCCGCCGTAAGACCGAATACCCGCAGCCGTAAGTTCGCAAGTCGAGTCCAACAGATTGAGCAACGTAATATCGTGGCTGACAACCACGAGCGTCGCATGCGTGGTCGCGATCATATCGTAGAGCTTCGCCCGTGCCGCGCGGTCGAGATGATTGGTCGGTTCGTCCAGCAGCACGATCTCGGGAGCGTGAAGACTCCAGCCTGCCAGCATCGCTTTCGTCCGTTCGCCGCCGCTCAACGAGGCTGCCGAGGTATCGAGGGCTACATCGCTCAATCCCCATTCGCCCAGCGCGGCACAGCATCGCTCTTCGACAGCCCAATCGTCGTCCAGCGTATCGAAATCGGTCGGATCGACCGAGCCCGCGCAAATCGCCCGCAAGGCCCGTACTTTGTCGGCCGCACCGAGCAGTTCGGCAACGCTCCGCCCGTCGGAGGCCGTATGCTGAGGGACGAAATAGGGACGCGACGAGGCGACTACGCTGCCCGACAAGGGAGTCAGCCGACCTGCCAGCAATTGAAGCAGCGTCGATTTACCCGCTCCGTTGCAACCTATGAGCGATACCTTCGCGCCGTCGGGCACGGAGAGACTTACGTTCGAAAACAACGATTCGCGATTGGCATGGCGGTACGAAAGACCGCAAGCGATAATACTCATGATAAACGTTGGCTTGTTTGCCTTCGTTTTCTCGCCTCGGCATAGCTCGAACAAGTTCGGCTCTGCCCTCGGCTTATCGAAAACGTTCGAATAGTGACTCGCAGGGAGTCGGTGAAACCTGTATGCTGATTAGGATGCCGCATCGGTTCCTCGGAACCGAAACTATCGAACGTTTATTCTCATCGGAGTAATTTTTGAATTCCGAGGCAAAAATAGGCAAAATAAATACAACTTACAAATTCCGTCGCCGAAGCCGGCATCGTTCTACCGCGCCATAGATTCATTATTGCATTTCTCCGCTATTTTTCCTATTTTCGCAACGTAATACGCTAACGAATAACCAAACCTCGCAATGAAAAAAATATCACTTATCGCCGCCATGTTGGCGGCAACGACGCTTATGACAACACCTGCGGCGACGGCGCAATCGCACGAAGGCCGTCTTCTCACGATGGAGGATGTGGTTCTCAACCGCGACCTCTCGCCCAAAAGCTATCCCGTGCGGTGGATCGGCGACAGCGACAGCTACGCCACGGTCGAGCAGAACGCCCTGACCGCCACCGACGCACGCACGGGCAAACGGCGCACGCTCCTGACGCTCGACGAGCTCAACGCCCTGCTCTCGACCGATTTCAAGGTCTTCCCGCCGTACGCCTTCGACGATGCCGCCACGCTGGCCGTCACGGCACACGGCATGCGCAACGTGATCGACCTCAAGAGCCGCACCGTAGCCGATTCGTACAAAGTGCCCGCGGGCGCCGACCTCACGCGCCAGAGCGGCAAGGGAGGCATCTACGCCTACACGCGCGACAACAATCTCTACTGCTTCGTCGACGGGCGCGAGCGCGCCGTGACCTCGTTCGAGGATCGGAACATAGTCTGCGGCCAGAGCGTGAGCCGCAACGAGTTCGGCATCTCGAACGGCATATTCTTCTCGCCCGACGCCTCGAAGATAGCCTTCTACCAAAAGGACGAGTCGCGCGTGACCGACTTCCCGCTGCTCGACATCACCACCCGCACGGGTACGCTGCGCAACATAAAGTACCCGATGAACGGCATGGCGTCGGAGCACGTGAGCCTCGGCGTCTACGACATAGCCTCGGGCGAGACGGTCTACATGAAGGTGACCGACTTCGACGACGAGCGCTACCTGACCAACATCACGTGGTCGCCCGACTCGCGCCGCATCTACATACAGGTGCTCGACCGCCCGCAGAAGAACATGCACCTCAACATCTACGACGCCGCGACGGGCGAGTTCGTCGGTCAGGTGCTCACCGAGCATAACGACCGCTTCGTCGAGCCGCAGCATCCGCTGGTGTTTCTGAAGGGCGATCCCTCGCGCTTCATTTACGCCACCGACAACCGCGACGGTTATTGGAACCTCTTCCTCTGCAACGACGGGGGCGTCGTCAAACGCCTCACCGCGACCGACGCCGACGTGAAGTATGCGGCGCAGGACGACAAGCACGTCTACTACACCTCGGCCGAGGTGTCGCCCATCGAGAACCACCTCTTCAAGGTAGACATAGCCACGGGACGGCAGACGCGCCTGACCGCCGCCGAGGGATGGCACGAGGTGAGCGTAAGCCGCAGCGGCCGCTACTTCCTCGACACCTATTCGTCGCTGCGCGTGCCCCGCGTGGTGGAGCTGGGACGCTGCGACGGCAAGCCCGCACGCGAGCTGTTCCGCGCTCCCGATCCCACCGAAGGGTTCGATTTCGCCGAGATCTCGCTCGGCTCGGTAAAGAGCGCCGACGGCAAGTTCGACAACTACTACCGCCTCATCAAGCCGCTCGACTTCGACCCCGCGAAGAAATACCCCGTGATCCTCTACGTCTACGGAGGCCCCCACTCGCAGATGGTGCGCAACAGCTATCAGGGGCTGCTGCGCCGCTGGGAGATGTACATGGCCCAGCGCGGATACGTGGTGTTCGTGATGGACAACCGCGGCACGTCGAACCGCGGCGCCGAGTACGAAAAGGCCATACACCGCCGCTGCGGACAGTGCGAGATGGCCGACCAGATGGCTGGTCTGGAGTGGCTGCTCTCGCAACCGTGGACCGACCGCGACCGCGTGGGCGTGCACGGCTGGAGCTACGGCGGCTACATGACCATATCGCTCATGACCAACTACCCCGACGTGTTCAAGGTCGGCGTGGCGGGCGGCCCCGTGATCGACTGGAAATGGTACGAGGTGATGTACGGCGAGCGCTACATGGACAACACCCACAACAACCCCGAGGGCTTCGCCGCGACGAGCCTTATAAACAAGGCGAAGGACCTGCGCGGGAAGCTGCTCATCTGCCAGGGCGCCATCGACAACACCGTGGTGTGGGAACACTCGCTCAGCTTCGTGCGCGAGTGTATAAAGAACAACGTGCAGGTGGACTACTTCCCCTACCCCTGCGCCGAGCACAACGTATTCGGACGCGACGCGGTACACCTATATAATAAGATAACGAATTACTTCGAGGATTACCTGCGCTGACGCGCGCATGCCACGACGGGGCGGCGGCCATAATAAAAAAGGTCGCCGCCCCGTTTCATATCTGCCGAACGGGCCGCGCCAATTTTTTTATCGGCAGCCGCCGCCTCCGTAAAAAGCGTTAACACTCACGGCATACCGCACGGCCGACAAGGCTGCGGAGCCGGACTCCGCAACGGCTGCGACAGCAAAAAAACGCGGTCCGAAGTTGGAAAAACGGAATATTGTTCGTAACTTTCGGATGAAAAAAGTGCAATTGTAAATTATTTAATAAATTAAAAAATAACTACGTTATGAATATGCTTTTTATCGGCGGTCTGGGTACCAGCGAGGTTCTGCTCATAGTACTGGCTCTGCTGCTCCTTTTCGGCGGCAAGAAACTGCCCGAGCTCATGCGCGGAGCAGGCCGCGGCATCAAGGAGTTCAAGGATGCCATGAACAAGCCCGTAACCGACGACGATGACGACAAGAAACCTGCTGCAAAAGAGTAACGACGGGCTTTCGGGATATTATGAGTAATCAGGCAGACAACGAAGGCGCGGAGATGACGTTCGGCGAGCACCTCGACGAACTTCGTAAGATACTTGTACGCGTTGCTTTGATATTCTCGGTGCTCTTCGTGGTGTTCTTCATCCTCAAGGGCATCGTGCTCGACATAGTGTTCGCTCCCATCCGTCCCGAGTTCCCCACCAACCGTCTGTTCACATGGCTGGCGGGAGTGATGAACTCCGAGGCGCTGAACATCCACCCCGAGAACGTGGAGCTGTTCAACAACAAGATGGCGGGCCAGTTCATGCTGCATATCAAGAGCTCGCTGGTGGGTGCGTTCGTGGTCGCTTTCCCCTATCTGATATGGGAACTGTGGCTCTTCGTGAAGCCCGCCCTGCCGCCTTACCAGCGCAAGCAGAGCATACGCTACGTGGTCGAGACGCCGCTGTGGTTCATCACGGGTCTGCTGTTCGGCTACTACATAATATCGCCTCTGGCGATCAACTTCCTGGGCAACTACACCGTCAGCGACCAGATAAGCAACATCATCGACGTGGGGTCGTTCATGAGCACCGTGCTGGGCGTGTCGTTCGCGGGTGCCATAGCGTTCCAGCTGCCGCTGCTCATCAGACTGCTGGCGACCATCGGCCTCATAGGATCGGAATCGATGCGTCAGTACCGCAAGCTGGCCGTGGTAGTGCTTCTTGTGTTCTCGGCGCTTATCACCCCGCCCGACGTGGTGAGCCAGGTACTCATATTCGTGCCCTGCTATGCGCTGTATGAATACGGAATACGCATAGCGCGGCGCATAGAGATGCAGCGTGCCAAGGAGGAGGCCGCATACAACGCACGCATGGCAGCCGAGGGCAATACCGAGGAGAGTGCCGCCGCGGAGCAGACGGAAGAGGCGGCCGAGACGGAGACGGTTGACGAAACGGCCGAAGACGATACGATAAGCGCACTCGACCGCGAGAGCGGATCGGACGACGGCTCGAAGAGTGAACCCGAAGATACTGAAAAATAGCGCCGAAGCGGAATAGGGGCGCCCGAATAACCGAAGCGAACATGGACAGACTGGGATTTTTCAAACACGGATTGTCGGCGGCGACGGATGTCGTCGGTCAGATGATCGGGCTGAAAAAGGCAGTCGACACATTCACCGAGGTCGTAGACGAGGCGTTGAGCGGCATAAAGAGCGACATTGGGCTGAATCTGCAATCGTTGCAGGGCGACATGTGCGAGAATCCGCGCAACACGCTCTTCGAAGCGGCGCAGATGGGCTATACCATGATCGAGACAGCGTCGTACGCAAACGGTCGGGTCTACGACATGAAACCCGACGAATTCCGCGACGCGGCCCGCAAAGCGGGGCTGAAGATCGCGGGGGCGCACCTGACAAGGCTGCTCGACGAGAATCCCGCGGCGTCGGCGCAGACCGCACCGACGCAGAGCGGCGAAACCGAAGCGGCTGCCGAGGCCGAGGACCCCGCTCTGAAATGGTGGGCCGAGGCGTTGGACACGCACCGCGACATGGGCTGCCGCTACATCACGATGCCGAGTCTGCCCGAGACCCTTTCCGACGGGACGACGGCGCGTTACGCCGCCTATTTCGACACGATAGGCGACATGGCGGCGCAGCGGGGGATGAAGTTCTGCTTCCATCCCGACAAAAGGCACCTGACGGCCGAAAACGGAGTATCGGCGTTCGACGCGATAGCGGCCGCGACCGATCCCGCGAAGGTGTGGTTCGAGATAGACACGTACGAGACGGCCGAGGCGGGGATCGACACCAAGGCGCTGCTCAAACGCTACGGCAAACGTGTGCTGCTGCTGCACGCGCACGATTACGGAGCTGTGGGCGAAAGCGGACGCATCGATTTCGACCCGATAATATCGGAAGCGATACGGTGCGGCGCGCAGGACATTTTCGTCGAGGTGCGCAACTACTCCCTGCCGCCCAAGAACTGCGCCGAACGCAGCCTCTACAACCTCGAATCGCTGCCGAGCATAAAGTACTGACGGCGGCCGAAGAGGACGAAGCGAATACAGAAAAAAAGAGATAACCTTTTATTAACCTAAAAATTAACGACTATGTCAAAGAAAATTTCACGAGCTGACTTTCTGAAGACCTCGGCGACGGGTCTTGCAGCCATGACCGTCGTTCCCGGCAACGTAATGGGAGCGGCATTCGGACACAAAGCTCCTTCGGATAAGCTGAACATCGCAGGTGTGGGTGTCGGCGGCCGAGGCGCAGCCGTGCTGAGCGACGTATCGGACGAGAACATCGTGGCTCTGTGCGATACCGACTGGAACTATGCCAAGGGCACTTTCAACCGCTACGCCAAGGCTCAGCGTTTCTGGGACTGGCGCGAGATGTACGACAAGATCGGCAACCAGATCGACGCCGTAGTCTGCGGTACCCCCGACCACACTCACGCGCTGGTATCGAGCACCGCAATGGAGCTGGGCAAGCACATCTACTGCGAGAAGCCCCTTACCCACTCGGTTTACGAGTCTCGTCTGCTGACCAAGCTGGCTGCCGAGAAAGGCGTTGCCACTCAGATGGGTAACCAGGGTTCGTCGGGCGAAGGCGTGCAGAAGGTCTGCGACTGGATCTGGAATGGCGAGATCGGCGAGGTGACCCGCGTTGACGCGTTCACCGACCGTCCCATCTGGCCGCAGGGTCTGATGCGTCCCACGCAGGTGGATCCCATCCCCGACACGCTGAACTGGGATCTGTTCCTCGGCCCGGCCCAGTATCGTCCCTACAACAAGATCTACCAGCCCTGGAACTGGCGCGGATGGTGGGACTTCGGTACGGGTGCACTGGGTGACATGGCCTGCCATATCCTCCACCCCGTATTCAAGGCACTCCAGCTGGGCTACCCCACCAAGGTTCAGGGTTCGTCTACGGCTCTGCTGACCGACTGCGCTCCGCAGGCACAGATGGTGACCTACGTATTCCCCGCACGCGGCAAGAAGGACAAGGTGAAGTTGCCCGAGGTAACCGTAACGTGGTACGACGGCGGTCTGACTCCCCCGCGTCCCGAAGGTCTGGAGCCCGGAAAGAGCCTCAACGACCAGGGCGGCGGCGCCATCTTCTACGGTACGAAGGATATCCTCGTATGCGGTTGCTACGGCGTCAACCCCTACCTCGTATCGGGTCGTGAGCCCAAGGTTCCCGCACGCGCCCGCAAGGTCGAGCTGTCGCACGGCAAGGACTGGGTACGCGCCTGCAAGGAGAGCAAGGAGAACCGTACTCTCACCAACTCGGACTTCTCGGAGGCAGGTCCGTTCAACGAGATGGTCGTAATGGGTGTTCTGGGTGTTCGTCTTCAGGGCCTCAACAAGACTCTGGAGTGGGACGGCGCCAACATGCGCTTCACCAACATCGGTCCCGACGAGACGATCCGCATCATGATCGAGGACGGCTTCTCGGTGAACGACGGTCACCCGACTTTCAACAAGACCTACACCGATCCCATCAACGCACAGCAGTTCGCTGCCGAGATGATCAAGCACAACTATCGTGACGGCTGGAAGCTCTGCGACATGCCCAAATAATCGACGACAACTAATTAATTTATAACACAACGATGAAAAAAGTATTATTCATGGCCGCATTGGCAACCGCCTCGATTTTCGCAGGCTGCAAGGGCAATGAAGACGACGCCAACACCGTGGTACTGTTCGACGGAACGAGCCTCGAGGGTTGGAGAGGTTACGGAAAGACCGAGGTTCCCTCACGCTGGACCATCGAGGACGGCTGCCTGAAGTTCAACGGCTCGGGCGGCGGCGAGGCTCAGACGCTGGAGGGCGGCGATATCATCTTCGACCGGAAGTTCAAGAACTTCGAACTGGAGCTGGAGTGGAAAGTTGCCAAGGGTTCTAACTCGGGTATCTTCTACCTGGCTCAGGAGATCCCGGGCCAGCCGATCTACATCTCGGCTCCCGAGTACCAGGTGCTCGACAACGCCAACCACCCCGACGCCAAGCTGGGCGTGGACGGCAACCGCATGTCGGCATCGCTCTATGACATGATTCCCGCCAAGCCGCAGAACCAAAAGCCCTACGGCGAGTGGAACAAGACCAAGATCCTTTGCTACAAGGGTACCGTGGTTCACTACCAGAACGACGTTCCCGTGGTAGAGTATCACTTGTGGACTCCCCAGTGGCAGGAGCTGCTCGACAAGTCGAAGTTCAGCAAGGACAAGTGGCCCGAGGCTTACGATCTGCTGCTCAACTGCGGCGGTGAGAACCACGAGGGTTACATCGGCTTGCAGGACCACGGCGACGACGTATGGTTCCGCAACATCAAGGTGAAGGTTCTCGAATAGAACATAAATCTTTTCATAATTGGCAGAGCTGTCCGAATTTTCGGGCAGCTCTTGTTTTTTGAGGGAGGGGAAGGGCAGCGTTCGCCAAAAATCGGTTCTGCCGCAGATTGGACCGACGCGGGCGTAACGTCATTCCACATTTCACCGTTTTGTCAAACGGTGAAATGATTGGAATCTCTACCGACCAATCCCCGTCAGCCATATGCCAATCCTCTCATGCGGCTCAGCAAACGACGCATTTTTTCATACGCCCGTACCGCAACGATCGTTCTGCTTGCCATTTTGAGAATCGGAATAAAAAAGTTATCTTTGAAAAATTTTCGTGCGCTCTCGCCCATGCCGAGGCGGGAAACGGCTGCGAAGAGAATTGTGTTTTCGTTCTGACGAACAAAAACTCTCGGGTTGCAGCCTGCGGCGGACCGCGGCGTGAGCATCCGCGAACGACAGCGGGCCTCCGCGGGGCGAGGCTGCGGCCCGCACAGTCCTGCGGACTGCGAAATACTGCGCCACACCGACAAGCGCAGGTGCAGGGCGGAATGACGAAAAGGACACTCGGGTCGCGAACTGCGCGGTTCGAAGAACCGCAGGCGTAACGCCTGTTTACGGATATAGTTGCGTCATCCCACCGAACCCGTTCGGGCAATGCCGAGATAAAACACGACAAAGAATTGAACCTAAACGAATTACTATAATGTACAGAGAAGATAACCGTACGGTAGTCACGCTCGACGCCGGCGGAACCAATTTCGTATTCGGCGCCATACGCGCCAACAAGTTCATCGTGGATCCCATAACCCTGCCGTCGAACTCCGACGACCTCGACCGCTGCCTCGCCACGATGGTGGACGGATTCGAGCGCATAATCGCCCGACTCGACGACAAACCCGCGGCCATAAGTTTCGCCTTCCCGGGCCCTGCCGACTACCCCAACGGCATCATAGGCGGCCACCTGCCCAACTTCCCGTCGTTCCGCGACGGCGTGGCCCTCGGCCCCTTCCTGGAGGACAAGTTCGGCATCCCCGTCTACATAAACAACGATGCCGACCTCTATGCCTACGGCGAGGCGCTGGCAGGCGCGCTGCCCGAGCTCAACGAACGGCTGGCGGCGGCAGGCAGCAGCAAACACTACCGCAACCTGCTGGGCTACACCTTCGGCACGGGATTCGGATTCGGATTCGTCACCGACGGAGAGCTGCACACGGGCGACAACTCGTGCGTGGAGACATTCTGCCTGAAACACAAATACATGCCCGACGTGATGGTGGAGGACGGCGTAGCCGTGCGCGCCGTGAAGCGGGTCTACGCCAAACTGTCGGGCACGGACGATCCCTCGCTGGAGCCCAAGGATATTTTCGACATCGCCGAGGGCAAGCGCGAAGGCGACCGCGAGGCCGCACGCGCGGCTTTCGAATCGATGGGCACCGTGGCGGGCGACGCCATGGCCACGGCCGTGACGCTGATCGACGGAGTGATAGTAATAGGCGGCGGCATCACGGCTGCGGCGAAATACATCATGCCCTCGCTGCTGCGCGAGCTGCGTTCGCGCATGTTCCAGCTCGACGGCAGCATCCTGAACCGAGTGCAGATGAAGGTCTACGATCTGGACGACGAGGCCGAGTTCGCCGAGTTCGCGCGCGGCGAGTCGCGAAGCATAAAGGTCTACGGTTCGGACCGCGAAGTGGTATACGATCCGCAGAAGCGCGTGGGCGTCATGATCTCGAAGATAGGGGCCAGCACGGCCATATCGCTCGGCGCATATGCTTTCGCGCTGAACGAGATCGACAAGCGGGCGGGTAAATAAGGACAGCCGACCGCAACACCGCTAAGTCCCCTGCCGAATACGATTTCGGCGGGGACGTTTTTCGTTTTAGGCGACGGACTCCGAGCGCGCAATTTTTCGCCGATCGGTCCGTTATAGCATCGGAGGCGTTTGCAAATATCTCATTTTATGGCTATATTTGCGAACCAAACCTTAACGACATAACCGCTCTCATAATGAAACGGACTCTGTTTCTTCTGATGTTCACGCTCGCGCTGACAGCAGCCGCGGCGCAGAACCTCACCGTCGGATCGTACAACATCCGCAACGACAATTCGAGCGACACGCGCAACGGCGACGGCTGGGCGCAGCGTTGCCCCGTGATCTGCGAACTGGTGCAGTGGGTCGACTACGACATCTTCGGCGCGCAGGAGGTGAAGAAGAACCAACTCGACGACATGCTTGCGCAACTTTCCGACTACGACCATGTGGGCGTGGGCCGCGACGACGGCAAGCACGGCGGCGAGCACGAACCCATATTCTACAAACGCGCCCGCTTCGAGCTGCTCGACTCGGGCGACTTCTGGATCTCGCAGACCCCCGACGTGGCGGGATCGAAGGGCTGGGACGCCGCTCTGCCGCGCGTGTGCAGCTACGCGCATTTCCGCGACCGACAGACCAAGCGTAAGTTCTGGTACTTCAACCTCCACATGGACCACATCGGCGTCGAGGCGCGCCGCGAGGGGGCGAAACTCATCGTCGCCAAGGTGCGCGAGATGTGCGGCAAAGAGCCGGTAATCATCACGGGCGACTACAACGTCGACCAGACCGACGAGATATACGGCATCTTCGCCTCGTCGGGCATCCTGAAGGATTCGTTCGAAGCCGCCGAGAAACGGTTCGCCCGCAACGGCACGTTCAACAGCTTCAAGCCCGACTACCACACCGAAAGCCGCATCGACCACATCTTCCTCTCGCCGAGTTTCGAGGTGGGCAACTACGCCGTGCTGACCGACGGCTACTGGACCCCGAGCGAGGAGAGCGCCGCCGAGCTCAAGGGCGACGCCGCTCCGCAGGAGATCAGTTTCCGCCGCTACGTGCGCCGCTGTCCGTCGGACCACTACCCCGTGGCGGCACGCATACGCTTCGGCAAGCGGTAACGGGCGGAGTTTTCATGACGAACGACTTAAACAGCAAATACTAATCAATGATGAAAAGACTATCGGTATTATTACTGACGACTCTGGCAGCTTCGGCCATGCACGCTCAGACCTTCACCGAGTGGCACGACGCCGAAGTGAACCAGATCAACCGCGCGCCCATGCACGCGACCTACAAGATCTTCGAGACGGCCGATGCCGCCGCGGGCAAGTACTGTGACAAGTGCAACAACCCCTATCGCCTCTCGCTCAACGGCACCTGGCAGTTCAACTGGGTGGAGAACGCCGACCAGCGTCCCACCGACTTCTTCCGCACCGACTACAACGACGCCGCATGGGGCACCATGGAGGTACCCGCCATGTGGGAGATGAACGGCTACGGCGACCCCATCTACGTCAACGTGGGTTACGCGTGGCGCAACAACTTCCGCAACGACCCGCCCAACGTGCCCGTCGAGCAGAACCACGTGGGATCGTACCGCCGTACGGTCGACATCCCCGCCGACTGGTCGGGCCGCGACATATTCCTTAACATCGGCGCTGCGGTGTCGAACGTCTACGTGTGGGTCAACGGCAAGTTCGTCGGCTACTCGGAGGACAGCCACCTCGGCGCGTCGTTCGACATCACCAAATTCGTCAAAACGGGCGAGAACCTCATCGCCTTGCAGATCTTCCGCTGGTGCGACGGATCGTATCTGGAGGATCAGGATCTGTGGCGCCTGAGCGGCATCTCGCGCGACGTGGACCTGACGGCACGTCCCAAGGCTCGCCTGACAGACCTGAAGGCTACTCCCGTGCTCGACGCCGACTACAAGGATGCCGTAATGGAGATCGACATGGACTTCACCTCGGGTGTCAAGAGCGCCGACGTGAAACTGCTCGACAAGCAGGGTGCCGTGGTGGCCGAGGGTACGGCCGCACCCAAGAACGGCAAGGCACACCTGTCGCTGGAGGTGAAGAACCCCGCCAAATGGACGGCCGAGACTCCCGAGCTCTATAAGCTGACGGTGGCCGTAAACGACGGCCGCGGCGTGACCGAAGCCGTTGCGCAGCGCGTGGGCTTCCGCTCGTCGGAGATCCGCGACGGCCAGCTTCTGGTCAACGGCAAGCCCGTGCTCATCAAGGGTGCCAACCGCCACGAGGTCGATCCGCAGAAGGGATTCGTCATGCCGCGCGAGCGCATGATTCAGGATATCCGCCTCATGAAGGAGTTCAACGTGAACGCCGTGCGCACCTGCCACTACCCCGACACTCCCGAGTGGTACGACCTCTGCGACGAGTACGGAATCTACGTTCTGGACGAGGGTAACATCGAGTCGCACGGAATGGGTTACGGCGACCAGACGCTGGCCAAGAACCCCAT
>ERZ827168.3723-NODE-3723-length-15184-cov-7.727477_pt1 | contig 15184 bp, 15 predicted proteins | sample MGYA00519868_ERZ827168 | MGnify/ENA primary metagenome ERZ827168 (study PRJEB31778, sample SAMEA3449271) | human gut metagenome | biome: human gut; feature: human-associated habitat; material: faeces | place: United Kingdom | collected 2010/2012 ...
ACCAGGCTAGGAGTTTCACCTAACTATTTAATATGCACCGAACCGGCGCACCATATTTTCATAATAACAAACTTTTTACTTAAGCATAAAGAAAAGACTCTTTCGAGCCTAATCTAATTATTTCATATCCTTTAAGAAAGCCTTATAAGCTAGATAAGCTTCATAGATATCCACCTTACTTGTAACTTCATAACAAGCATGCATATTTTGAACTGCAACACCTGCATCAATTACTTCAACATCTTTATTAGCTAAGATATAAGCGATAGTACCACCACCGCCTTGGTCAACCTTACCAAGCTCACTTGTTTGATAATTAACACCATTTTCATCTAAAACCTTACGAATCTTAGCAATAAATTCAGGATTAGCATCATTACTGCCACCCTTACCTCTAGAACCAGTATACTTATTGAACACAATACCCTTACCGAATTCAGCATTATTTTGATTTGGAGAACTTACACTTGGGTAATTAGGATCATGAGCTGCACTAACATCACTAGACAACATCATTGAATTTCTTAAACATCTTCTGATATTTAATTCAGAATATTGACCACACTTATCCATTAATTCAGCTAAAGTATTCTCAAAAGCACTTGAATGCATGCCAGTATTACCTTGAGAACCTACTTCTTCCTTATCAGATAAGATGCAGCAACTTGTTCTTTCAGGATTTTCTTCTTCAACAATAGCTCTTAAAGAAGTATAAGCACATACATTATCATCTTGACCATAAGCCATAACCATGCTTCTGTCAAAACCATAATCTCTTGCCTTACCAGCAGGAACTACTTCAATTTCTGCAGAAATGAAATCATCTTCTTCGATATCATACTTCTCTTTTAATAGATTCAAGATATTCTTCTTAACAAGTTCCTTCTCATCTTCCTCTGTTGCAGCAGGAATTGAACCAAATAAAACATTTAAATCTTCACCTTCTACTACATTAGAACCTGCCTTCTTCATTTGATCAGCAGCTAAATGAATTAATAAGTCGCTTACACCAACAACTGGATCATCTTCGCTTTCGCCAATCACAACCTTAACTAAGCTGCCATCTTTCTTACAAACAACACCATGTAATGCTAGAGGTTGAGCAACCCATTGATACTTCTTAATGCCACCATAGTAGTGAGTATCTAATAATACTAGACCTGAATCTTCGTATAAAGGATGTTGTTTAAGATCCAAACGAGGTGAATCAACATGGGCACCTAAAATATTTAAGCCCTTAGCTAAATCTTCTTTACCAACTACAAATAAGAATAAAGACTTACCACGGTTGTTGAAATATACCTTATCACCAGCCTTTAATTCGCTAACAGTATTTAAATCCTTAAAACCAGCCTTTTCAGCTATTTCGATAGAATTATCTACAGTTTCCCTTTCTGTTTTTGATAAAGTCATGAAATCAATGTAATCTTTACCAAAATTCATTACTGGATCTAAATTACCAGCATATTTCTTCCAAGCATTTTCCATATATATACCTTCTTTCACTAAGCAATATGATATAAAAAAAAGAGTTATCAATCAATAACTCCAATTCTTACAAATGGCGGTCACGATGGGAATCGAACCCACGATCTCCTCCGTGACAGGGAGGCATGTTAACCGCTACACCACGTGACCACTTAATGGAGCAGATGAAGGGAATTGAACCCTCGTGTCGACCTTGGCAAGGTCGCGTTCTACCATTGAACTACATCTGCATATATTCTGGCGAAGAAGGAGGGATTTGAACCCTCGCGCCGGAAATCCGACCTAAGGCCTTAGCAGGGCCTCCTCTTCGGCCTCTTGAGTACTTCTTCATCTCAACACTGTGTTGCCACTTATCAGTGCCTATTTAATATACCATATACTTTTTAGCTTTGGCAAGCATTTTTTAAACTTTTTTAATTTTTTTGATATTTTCGCTTTCCTTATTCTCATTCATATTTTCCATATTATAATTTAGACATGCAAATAGGAAGATTTCAAAAGGTCAGTATCGACCAATTCAACAAAGATACAAACAATAACGATAACACTATATATGAAGACATCATTCTACCAAAAAGAGCCACAACAGGCTCAGCTGGTTATGACTTTGTATGTCCCTTTAAAATAACTATTAAACCTGGTCAAAACATCAAAATACCTACAGGCATTCGTTGTCAAATGGAAGAAGGCTATGTCTTAAGCATTTACCCAAGATCATCATTTGGCATTAAACACCAGATGTTTTTATCAAACACTGTAGGAATCATTGATAGTGACTATTACTACGCCAACAACCAAGGTCATATCATTATCTCTATCATTAATATGGGAGAACATGATATTATCATCAACAAAGGTGAACGCTTCGTTCAAGGCATCTTCTTAAAGTTTTATACCGTCCAAGAAGAAGAAATTAACACAAGTAGACAGGGAGGCTTTGGCTCAACTGGTAAATAATGCGCCCATAGCTCAACGGATAGAGCGTTTGACTCCGATTCAAAAGGCTGCAGGTTCAATTCCTGTTGGGCGCGCCACAAGGAGATAATATGAAAATTGAACATATTCAACATCATTCATATATATTAGATAAAGACATCAATATAAATATCTATGGCACAAATGGTCAACCTATTTTAGCCTTCCCAACTCAAAGCTCAAAAGCTGATAACTATGAAAAATTTGGTTTGATAGAACAAATTAAAGACTACATCGATGATGAAAAGATACAATTCTTTGTCGTCGACTCAATCGATGAAGAAACTTGGTCATCAGATGGTGATAAACAATGGAAAAGTAATAGACAGGAACAATACTTCAACTTCATTATCAACGAAGTACTTCCTCTCATAAATAAAAAAGCTCCATGCAAGAAACTACCATTAACCTTTGGCTGTTCCTTGGGAGCTAATCATGCCACTATTTGTTTCTTAAGAAGACCTGATTTATTCTCAGGACTATTAGCTTTGTCAGGTGTCTTTAATTCAAGATACTTCTATGGTGACTATTCAGATGGTAACCTATACAACAATTCACCCGAAGTCTTTTTACCAAACATGCCAAATAATCACCCATATATAAACACTTATAACCAGAAGAAAATAATCTTTTGTATAGGACAGGGTCCTTATGAAGACATGGGTGTACCAACATACAAAAACCTAGAATACCTATTTAATATAAAAGGCATTCATGCTTGGTTTGATTATTGGGGAAGCGATGTAAGCCACGATTGGTATTGGTGGTACAAACAAATCAAATACTTCCTACCATATCTTCTAGACTAACTTAAGCGCATCACTTAAATAATTATTAAGCTCTTCCTCGCTATCTAAGGTAGCTAAAAACATATAGTCACCCATAGCCCCAGAAAGAGCTTTTTCTACTCTCTCTTCTAGAACTATCTTACCTGGATACTTCTTTTTTAAGGCATCAATTGTATATTTATGCTTAAGTCCATCTCTTCTTCCCACAAAAGCACAATAATGATGTGGACTATCATATTCATGAGTCAACTTATCAAAGGCAATCATATCCGCCCAAATCTTATAAACATCAACTCCATTTGCGTAATTCATCATTACAGGAGAAACACCACCACTAGGACGCATATTAACCTCTAGCGCCACAATATCACCTTTCTTACCCAAATATTGATCTCTATTTAAACAAAAGAACTCAAAATGGATGAAACGCGATTTTACCCCAAAAGTTCTCACAGCCGCTCTACCCTTTTCCCTAACAATATCAGGAAGTTCTTTTCTAATATAAAAGGCTGAATCGCTCAAATTATTCACAACTTCTAATAAAGAAAAAGTTGTCACATTACCAGTCTCAAATAAAGGATCACCATGTGAATCAACAATCGCATCATAAGAAACAATTGTTCCATCAATATATTCTTCCATGATATACAAAGTATCGCCCTTTGTTTCCATGAAATTCTTTAAATCAGTTTCATTATTAATCTTATAAGTACCACAAGCACCAACACCATTATCGGGCTTGGCAATAACCGGATAACCTACCCAATTAATAAAATCCAAACACCCTTCATATGTCTCGACTAAATAATATCTAGCACAAGGAATACCAGCCAAAGCATACTTTTCCTTCATCTTAGATTTAAACTTCACATACTTCATATCGTCATAATGAAAAGAAGTATTGATATTAAAATCATCTCTAAGCATCGCATCTTGCTCAAGCCAATATTCATTATTAGACTCTAAATAATCAATCTTGCCATATTTAAAAGAGAAAAACGCTACCGCCTTAAAAACACTATCGTAATTCTCTAACGAATCAACCTTATAATATTCATCCAAAGAAGCCTTAAGCTCAGGACTTAACATTTCATAACTACTATCGCCAATGCCCAAAACTCTTAAGCCATTATTCTTTAATTCACGACAAAAATGATAATAATTACTTGGAAAATTAGGCGAAATAAACACAAAATTTTTCATTTATCTACCCCCTTAAAAACATTTCAACAAAAACAGGAACTCTTTTTTCCCAACTAGCCTCATTATGTTCACCACCTTGAATAACGCGAACATTTAAGTTAATTGGCCTACTCTTTAAAACATCAATACAATTCCAAAAGCCTTCCTTCGCTCTTTTAGCATACTTATTATTACCAGCTTCCTTAGAACCATAATCCAAATAAATCACAGTATCACTTTTAATAGAAGCTCTCTTTGTAAGTCTAACAAGCTTGTCATTGGCAACCCACAAAGAAGGAGACAAACAAGCAGCACATCTAAATATATCATTGCGTTCCATCAAAGCGTAATAAGAAACCAAGCCGCCCATACTAGAACCACCAATAAAAGTATGTTCCCTATCACTTTTTACAGGATATTTACCATCAACATAAGACTTAAGATCACTTACTAACCACTTTATAAACTTCTTAGCCTCAGCCTTAATCAAACCATATTGATAATCCACAAAATCATATGGTGCATATTCAAATAATCTCTCATTATTCTTGCCACGACTTGAATCAATGGCCACCACAATCAAATCAACATCATTTTTCACAAGATAATCATACATGCCCCATGACTTACCATAAGTTGCATCCTCATCAAAAAAGACATTCTGGCCATCCATCATATATAAAACGGGAAATGTGCCATCTTTATCAGGCACATATACAGTTAAATATCTTTTTTCATCACGCAAACAATCAATTGTTATTTCTTTACGTTCAATCATACTCAAATCTCACAATCTTTAAACACTTAGGTGCTTTCTTAACAAACACCGTATTATCCCTATCAATCTCTATTTGATCAGAACCGTCGATTGATATATAAGCCTTATCACGATTATCTCTAATGGAATTAATCTTAAAAGAAACATCATCATTGTAAATCTTATAAGTACTTCTTCTAAGTACTGGAGAAATTGGTGTCAAGATAAGTTTTCCTTCTTTAATAACCGGTCCCCCAGCCGAATAAGAATAAGCAGTAGAACCAGTAGAAGTAGCCACAATCAAGCCATCCGCAAAATGCTCACAAGTATCGCTTCCATCATCGACACTTAATTTAATTGGAACATTGATATTGGTCTTAAAAATAACCGCATCATTTAAAGCGATACGCTTATAGTTTAGAGTTGGTATACTAACCTCTAAAACACTTCTCTCTTCAATATAAGTCTTGTTTCTTAAAACATCCAATTCATTTTTCTTAAGAGATGTTAAATAACCAAGACCACCATAGTTAATCCCAAACATACTAAGGCCATATTTATAAACAAGCTCAACCACCTTAAGCATCGAACCATCACCGCCAAGTGTGACAACCACATCAAAATTATTCATCTTTTCATCAAGACATTTGTAAGCCATATCTGTTTCAAGCGGATCAATAAAAACCTCAAAATATTCAAAATATGAAGTCACATCTTTAACAGCCTTATCTAAATCACATAAATTAGGATTTGGAATCAATAATATTCTATTCATCTTCAATCGCCTTAACTTGTTTGTGTCTATTTTTCGCAAGACTAAATAAAATCAAAATCGGAATTAACTCTAAACGACCTGCCAACATATCAAAAATTAGCACAATCTTAGAGAAATAATTAAAACAATTATAATTTGACATTGGGCCAGCCAAACCAAAGGCAGGACCGATATTATTGAAACAAGCTGCTACTGCTGAAAAATTAGTTGCGAAATCCAAATCATTCAAACTTAACAAAAGTAAAGAAATAAAGAATAAGAAAAAATAAATGGAAATATAAGAACGGATTGAATAAACCAAATCATTATTTAAAGCCTTACCCTCAAAGAAAACATGCTTAATTTTTCTTGGGAAAACATAATGATCAACAGTATTCTTAAAATCCTTCAACATAATCACAATTCTACTTACCTTAATACCACCACCAGTAGAACCAGCGCAAGCACCTATAAACATTAATATTAATAAGATTGTCTTAGAAAACTCTGGCCATGTGTTAAAGTCATGTGAGGCAAAACCGGTTGTAGTAATAACTGAGCCAACATTAAAGAAAGCATGTTTAAGTGCTTCAAAGAAAGAGTTAAACATCGAAGTAATATTAAAGGCAATCAATAATACTGAAACGATAATAATGCCAAAATACCAACGAACTTCCTCACACTTAAAGGCTGCCTTAAAATCCTTAATCAATAAATAATAATAAACATTAAAATTAACACCAAAGATAATCATAAAGATAGTAGTAACAAGCTGAGCACTAGTTGAATAAGACACAAATGAATCATTCATGATACCAAAACCACCAGTACCAGCAGTAGCCAGAGACAATACTATCGAATCAAATATCTGCATCTTACATAACAACAATGAAACAACCTGTAAAAGAGTTAAGCCAGCATAGATGCCATATAAAATCTTAGCAGTATTAGACAGCTTAGAAACAAGTTTGCCAACAGATGGTCCTGGAACCTCTGCTTTCATGATATACATAGCTCTTCCCTCTGTTCCTGGCAATATTGCAAGTGCAAACACAAGCATTCCCATGCCACCAATCCAGTGAGTAAATGAACGCCAAAATAAGGTTGCGTGAGTTAGTGCAGTTACATCATTCATGATAGTGGCACCAGTCGTGGTAAAACCAGATACTATTTCAAATAAGGCATCGACAAAGTTACTTGCCTCACCTAGTAGTAACAACGGAACGGCTCCAATCATACTCAAAACTATCCAAGACAAAGCAACAAGGACAAAACCTTCTTTCGCAAAAAAGACACTATTCTTGGGACGCTTAGAAATGCTATATAAAGCTGGAAGACTAACAATTAAACCAGTTAAGAAATATGCTAAAAAACCTCTTTCATGATAAAAAAGCGCAACTAAAGAAGTCAACATTAAAAACAGTGACTCAATACCTACACACAAACTTAGTGAATGCCTAATAAACGACTTATTCATTATTTCGCAATATCCTCGATTGTATTAAAGCCTTGATGAGTAGTAACCACAAGAACAGTATCACCAATTTCAATCTTATCTTTACCACTTGGCACAATGATTTGATTACCTCTAATAATCAAACAAATCAACAAATTATCCTTAGTCTTAAGTTTTTCTAGAGTAACTCCAATAGACTTAGTCTTCTCTCTAATCACGAAAGTAAGAGCCTCAGCCTTACCATTTAAAATACGATGCATAGTCTCAACTTCATTCTCACCAGAATTAGCTAAAGCTCGGATGTAGGCAATAATACTATTAGCCGTAATGTTCTTAGGAGAAACCAAGGCACCAACATCTAAATTATTCAAAACACTCTCGTAGCTAATATGATTTACCTTAGTAATAACCTTAGCCTTACTAGCAGACTTAGCATATAAAGATAAAATAACATTTTCTTCATCAATACCAGTCAGTGAACAAAAAGAATCACATTCTGGTAAACCTTCTTCAATAAGAACGTTATCATCAGATGCACAACCATTAATAATACTTGCATATGGAAGATTAATAGATAAATAATCACATCTTTTTGGATCCATATCCATAATCGCTACATCGATATTAGATTTTTGTAGGATAGAAGCTAAATAGAAGGCAATATCACTACCACCAACGATAAAACAATTCTTAATAGGAGATTGATAAATGCCAATCTTATCCAAGAACTTAGAAGCTACAGCAGGTGTTGCACAAACAGAAACCTTATCTCCATCTAAGATAACAGTTTCACCATTTGGAATAATAGCTTCCTTATTTCTTTCAATACCTACAAACAAGATATCTTCACTATAGGTCTTCTTAATTTGAGCAAGGCTCTTATCAACAAGCTTTTTATTGCCATTAACCGCAAAAGAAATAAGTTCAACATTACCTCTAATAAAAGAATCAACTTTTAAAGCACTAGGCCATCTAATCAAACGAGAGATTTCTCTAGCTGTAATCATTTCAGGATTGATAGTCATTGTCAAACCAAGTTCATCCTTAATATAACTTAATTCAGAACTATAAATTGGATTTCTGACTCTTGCGATAGTCTTTAAATCCTTATTCGCCTTCTTCGCGAATAGGCAACACAACATATTTATTTCATCAGCACTGGTTACCGCAATCAAAACATCCGCTGTCTCAATACCTGCTTCTTTTAAAATATTTAAACTGGCGCCATTGCCAACCACTCCAATGATATCAAGAGAATTAGAAACATCCTCAACAAGTTCGGCATTCTCATCAATCAAGATAATATCGTGATTTTCTTTTACCAATTCTTCGGCGATGGTCTTACCAACCTTACCACAACCTACAATAACGACCTTCATCAAAAAGCCCCTCCGTATTATCTATTAATTATATCCCTAATAAATATTTTCTTCACTATAGATAATATCAAGCTTTTTATCAAAACAACCCTTTGGCACCTTTTCTACCCTACAAAAGTCATAAGCCACCCCAATTACAGGACAATCAACCTTTTCTAAGAAACGGTCATAGTAGCCTTTTCCATATCCTATGCGGTATAAATTAGAATCAAAACCAACAAGTGGACAAATTACTAAATCAATATCAACAGCTTCTATACCTATAGGTTCTTGTATGCCATATTTATTAAGATAAAAGCCATCAAGAGGAACAACAGCCTTCATCTTATTATCATCTAAACATACTGGATAACTAAAGACCTTATCTTCTTTTTCAAGTTCACTTAAATCTACTTCACTTCCAAAAGCCTTATAAATCATGATATTCTTAGCTTTCTTAAACTCTAAACTATTCTTGATCTTGTCAACTATAACTTTAGACTTATAGACAACTTCATCTCTACTTAAACTATTAAGCTTCTCTTTACATCTTTTCCTTAATAACTTCTTATAAGCCGTAAGTACTTCGCCACTTAAATATAAAGAGCCACAGGCTACAGTATCCTTATCAGATGCATATTCAATACCCGAATAGACATCATCAAAGACACAGCACTTAATACCCTTTTCATCAATATATTCTTTTAAGATATTAGGTTCAATAGCACGAATACTATTAGGTTTGATACAAACAAATTCGAATGCATATGGAAGCATTAAATTGATCATCTCTTTATAATCTTTATCTTTTAAGATGCCTATCACAAAAGTATATTTGCCATCTAAACTATTAGTTAAAGCCTTAACACATTGCACATTATGAGCTCCATCAATCATAAATAATGGCTTAGTAGATAAGGTATACATCCTAGCCATCCATTCAGCCTTCTTTAAACCCTGTTTAAGCGCATTATCATCTATATTAAAACCCTTATTATTTAAGATTTCTATCGCATCTACCACGATACTAGCATTGTAATGTTGATACTTACCATTTAAACCAAGTTCAATATCGCTGTTTACTAAACTAAAGTTACATTTATATAATCTTGCACTTTTTTCTTTGCATACAGCCTTATAAACAGGTATTACACACTCAGGACCATATACCAAAACATCGCCATTTTCTTTAATGATACCGGCCTTCTCAAGTGCAATCTTTTCTAGTGTATCTCCAAGTATTTCAGTATGTTCCAAACCAATATTAGTAATAATAGAAAGGACGCTATTATTAATCACATTAGTCGCATCTAATCGGCCACCTAAGCCAACTTCAAGCACTACGACATCACATTCTTGTTCATAAAAATATAGAAAGGCAATACAGGTTAATATCTCAAAGAAAGTTAAATTGTAGCCTGTATCTTCACTAACTTTTTTAACTTTTTCCGTTAGCCTAACAAAATCAGTATCGCTAATACATTTTCCATTAATTAAGAAACGCTCATTATATTCAATCAAATGGGGTGAAATGAAAGTACCAACTTTATAGTTAGCCTCTTTTAAAACGGAAGACAACATTGCACATACTGAACCCTTGCCATTAGAACCGGCTACATGGATGATTTTTAGCTTATCTTGAACATTATCAAAATAAGGCATTACTTCCTTTAAATAATTCCCATTACCTTTTTTTGATTCAAGATAACTAATTGCGTCTGTTTTCAACATACTTCATATACTTCCTTAAGAAGCACAAAGCTAGTACCTCTACCACAAACATAACTGTTGAAGAATAAATACGAGTTATGAAAGTTGCTTTAAATGACAAGTTATACATAAGTGAAATAATCGTTGTGTTTATAAATAAGCTAATAATGAAACGATTAATCAAACAAGCTAAAATAATATTCTTATTACTTAAATCTTTCTTATAGAAAAAATAAGCATAAACAACAGCACACATAATACTAGTTAAAGTTAATAGTGGATTATAAGGACCAATTGGGAATAATAACGCTCCAAGAAGATCACCGAATAAAGCCACCATAATCGCACCATAGTATCCATAAAAGTAGGCACTCAAAACAATAGTTAAGAATGTAAAACTAATTTTGAAATTCATTGCTTTAATAGATACAAAGCGTGATAACACGATATTTAGCCCTATCATTAAGGCTAAAATAACTAAAGAACCAACACGTTTATTTTTCATCTAAAACCTCCAGCGAACGCGAGATAACACCGCGATTCCTCTTCGTCCTATATCAACGTTCCGTATACAGGCACTTAACGCGTTATCCCTACTCTTTCGTTCTTTGAAAAATTATATAATAAATCCTTGCTTTTTAAAATTATTTGCTATATCATTAATAAGCAATCCGGGCGTGGCGAAATTGGCAGACGCGCTAGACTTAGGATCTAGTGGGTGACCGTGGGGGTTCGAGTCCCTTCGCCCGGACCATTTTGTTTCTGAAAGTAGTTATGAAAATAGCTACTTTTTTATTTTAAAAATTTGTTAGTTTTATCTTAATAAGTTATCATTAGATAGCATAATAAAGGAAAAATAGAAATGTTATTAACTATTGATTTAGGAAATACTAGCCTTAAGCTAGCCATCTTCCATGAAGACAAAAAATTATTTAGTGGCCTATATGAGTCTAAACAAGACGATTATGGAGCTTTAATCAAAAACTTTTTATACAGAAACAATCTAAGCGAAAACATGCTAGATGACTGTATTATCTCATCTGTTGTACCTGCATCAAGCGAACTTTTATTAAATGATGTAAGAAGAATCTTAAACAAGGAGCCAATCTTCATTGACCCTTTAAGACCTCTAGGTATCAAAGTAGATACTCCTCATCCAGAAGAAGTAGGCAGTGATCTTTTGGTAATGTGTGCTTATGCCTATGATGTATATAAGACAGAACTATTTGTGGTATCTCTTGGTACCGCAACAGTTATCAGCCATGTTAGTGCTGATGGTGAATTCAAACACTGTATCATCGCTCCAGGCTATGGCAAGGTGGCAGCATCTTTATATGCTAATGCAGCCAAATTACCTGAACTTAAAACACAAAGAACAACAAGTTTTCTAGCCAATAACACAAAAGATGCGATGAATGTTGGTTTGTATCTTGGTTATATCGGTTCACTTCGTTATCTATTTGCAGGATTGAAGGGTGAACTAAAGGTTACACCTAAGATTATTGCCTGTGGTGGTTATGGTAAAGATATCGTAAATGATATTAAAGAAATTGAATATTATGATCCTGATATGGTAACAACAGGTCTTAATCATTTATATACGAGGTACTTAAAGCATGAGAATAATCTTGGCTAGTGGCTCTCCTAGAAGAAAAGAACTATTAAGTACTCTAATCAAGGATTTTGAAATTATTGTCTCTGACTTTGAAGAAACAATTGATTCAAGTAAACCCTTGGAAGAAGAAATCAAAAGACTTGCCTATGGTAAAGCGAAGTCGGTCTTTACAAACAACCAAGACGCACTAGTAATTGGATCTGATACCATCGTAACCATCGATAATAAAGTATTGGGTAAACCTAAGACTTTTGAACACGCCATAGAAATGTTAAAAGAATTATCAGGTAATAAGCATAAAGTTATTACTGGCGTTTGTATCTATACTAAAGACAAGGTTGATACTTTTGCGGTAGTTTCTGATGTTTATTTTGATGAATTAACAGATAAAGAAATAGAAGATTATGTCTTAACTAAAGAACCTCTAGATAAGGCAGGAGCCTATGCTATTCAAGGACTAGGTAGCAAGTTTATTAATAGAATTGATGGTGACTATTATGCCATCATGGGTTTACCTGTTAACGAACTTTATAAACGCTTAAAAACTTTCAATTTGACATCTATATAATTATTTGTTTAAATAGAACGGCCGAAACAAAAGTTTCTCACTTTGTGCCAGCATAAGAAATCTCAAAGTGTCTTTTAAGAAAAGGAGATTTGAATGACTAACACAAACAAGATGGCAGTTATGCCTATGAACAAACTTTTATTTGACATGAGTCTACCAATTGTAATCTCAATGGTAGCCAGTGCTCTATATAACATAATAGATAGTGTCTTCGTATCACATTATTCTAAAACAGCATTCGATGCTGTTTCTTTATGTTATCCAATTCAACAAATACTTGTAGCGGTTGCGGTTGGAACTGCCCTAAGTATACAAGCACTACTAGCTAGATCACTAGGCGAAAACAATAAAGATAAGGCTCAACAAGTTTTATGCCATGGTCTATTAATGTCAGCTATTCATTCATTATTGTTTCTAGTAGCAGGACTATTCTTTGCGGAAAAATTCATGATGTTTTTTACAAGTGATGCAGAATTAATAGCTCAAGGTGCTATTTACTTTAGAATATGCACTATCTTTGGCTTTGGCATCAATATTCAGATTGCGTTTGAAAGAGTTATGCAAGCTACAGGTAATGCCATCTACAACCTATACATCCAAGCAGTAGGTGCTATTATTAACTGTATCCTAGATCCAATTTTAATCTTTGGCTTAGTTGGTGAACCTATGGGCATTAAGGGTGCTGCAATCGCTACTGTAATTGGCCAAATGGTTGCGATGGCTATTGGTGTTATTTTAACTATCTATAAAGTAAAAGAAGTTAACTTATCTTTTAAAAACTTTAAATTTGATAAAGAAATATTTAAACAAATGTATGAGATTGCCATACCAGCTATTTGCATGAGCTCTATCATGTCAATCGCAACTGTTTTTATTAATAAAATCTTATCTGCCTATTCATCATCAGCTACTACAGCCTTTGGTGTATATTTCAAGTTATATCAATTCTTATGTATGGCCATCAATGGTATTTCCAATGCTGTTATTGCCATCATCAGCTTTAATTATGGTGCTAGATTAAAGAACAGAATTAGAGAATGTATTAAGCTAACATTAATTTCATCATGTGTAATTATGCTAATAGGCATGATAGTATTCTTACTATTCCCTAATGCCTTACTATCAATGTTTAATCCCGATCAAGAGATGTATGATATTGCCATTGTAGCTATGCGTATATGTTCATTATCATTTATTGGCTCAGCTATTAATATTCAAGTTTGTTCCTTCTTACAAGCCTTAGATGGTAGTAAACAATCATTGTTCTTATCATTATTAAGACAATTAATCATCCTTATTCCATTAGCCTATATTCTTTCTATATTAAAAGGCCTAGACGCTCTATGGTGGTCATTCCCAATAAGCGAAACACTTGTTGCATTATTAAGTTTTAGACTATTAATGCAAATAAATCATAAGATAGACAACATCTAAAAAGCAATGGCATCAGTCATTGCTTTTTATATCACATCATCTTCCTTAACATATTCCAATATATCGCCTGGTTGACAATTAAGAACTTCACAAATCGCTTCTAAAGTTGAAAAACGAATAGCCGATATTTTACCAGTTTTCATCTTAGAAAGATTAACATTGCTAACACCGACAAGATCTGACAACTCTTTTAAACTTATCTTTCGATCGGCCATCACCCTATCTAAACGTAATATGATTTTTCCCATAATTATAAAGTTTCATCACTTAAATCTTGAAGTTCTTTGCCATATCTAAATACATAAGATAATAAATATACTAAAGCCGCAACCAATAAAAAAGTTAAAGAAAATTGATACTTAAATTGAACACCTGAGACATAGTTTTTGTTAAAAAGTAAATTATAATTATACGGTTTTGTTAAAATGATAAAACGGAATGTAATAATTAGATTTGTCATTAAGCCTCCAATCAAAATGTATTTTGATAACTTAACCAAAGAATTCGCGATGCTAATATCAAATGGCTTTTCTAAAGCAGTTTTGCAGATTGATTCTACTATTTTAATCATTTTGTAGCCAATAAAAAACAATATCCCCAAAAGCAGTAAACCAACAGGTAATATTTTGGCAATCATCTCTTTATTAATTAGTAAATCATTCTTAAAAGTTATATCAATAACATCTATTCGTAAGCTATCCAAAGGTATACTGTTAATATCTACAAAAAACATAAACACAGCCAGCAAAATAGTAATTATAAACCAAACCAGAGCAAGGTCCTTCAATATCTTTAACACCAAGCACATCCTTTTTAATAGTTTTTCACACTTTTTATCCATAGATATCTCCTCTCATTAATAAATTATCGTTTATCGTTAATTAAATTATATTTAACATTAATATTTTTGTCAATAATACTGTATAATGAGCTTAGGTAATTGATATGGGTGTAAAGATAAGTAAAACAGAACAATTAATATATGATTCTTTTTATAGATTAAGAAATAATAATCCAATTAATAAGATTAAAGTTACTGATGTTTGTGATGGCGCAAATGTTAATAGATCTACTTTCTATGAGTATTTTAATGATGTCT
>ERZ827168.3730-NODE-3730-length-15148-cov-11.641489_pt1 | contig 15148 bp, 13 predicted proteins | sample MGYA00519868_ERZ827168 | MGnify/ENA primary metagenome ERZ827168 (study PRJEB31778, sample SAMEA3449271) | human gut metagenome | biome: human gut; feature: human-associated habitat; material: faeces | place: United Kingdom | collected 2010/2012 ...
AGCCGGTGGCTGCTCCGACGAGCGAGGCTCCATACAAAAACGCAAAAAGAGACGCAGTTTGCCGAAAGGCATTCTTCGTCTCTTTGCTTCAGCGGCACAGCGCGAGCGCCCGCCGCGAAATTACTTCTTATCGTTTTAAGTATTATACCGCCGAAAACGGTTAAGGTTTCTGCGGAATCTTTTTTCTTTCCAATCTTCTTTTTTCAGACGAATGGGCGCACTTGTCCCACTACAGTCGCCGTTCCTCCCTAACTTACTCCGCCCTAACTTACTTCGCCCAAGGGATGCTTCGCGGCAAGCAGATATTTCCTGCCCAGTGCACCGCGAGACTCCTAATACAAGGCTATTGTAGCAGAGCCTTCGGGGGCTGTATAGTTGGAGTTTTTCCATAGTGAGCAAAAAGGCGAACGGACACAAAGCGCCCCTTCGTCTCTCCAATGTGCCGAGCAGCTGCAAAGCCATTCGGCAAAATCCATACAAACACAGAGCAGATCTGCTCCGCAAAAGGGCATAACAAGCCCTTATCGTAGTAATTACATAACGTACAAACCTAACAAACGTGCACAGGCGGATCTCTCCGCACATAGGCCAGACGGCCTACGCCTCCGAGGAGGAAAGCGTGCATAGAATCAATTACAATTTTTGTATACCACAAGATACGGTATATGTCAAGCGATAAATTTTCAAAATGTGGTGTCTCATCAGGCTGCGGCAGATTTTCATAATGCGTATTGTGTACATATTCCGTGCGTATCATCGGTTCATGATTTCGGCAAAGTCGTATTGCTGCCGTATAAATGGTGTATTGACGGAACCCTTGAGTTTTCACCTATATAATAAGGCCTACAAAGTAAACCAACACCGCTACCTGCGAAGTTCAGCCAATGCTGTTTTTTAACAGACTGAAACGCCCAAGCAATGCTCGAGCACTTCGATAAAAAGCAGATAACTATTTGACAGATTTTAGCTCTAAGGTTTTGCCTATTGCGGCCTTTCAAACCATTGAGGTAATAACCTTTTCGTTTGTTACCTATGTCCAGAACCTTCATGCTAGAAATGTCCTTATACCAGTTTGAACCGCCGGTAAGTGAATCTGTATAGAGGGCAGCAGTATTGGCAGAAGCTGTATTACCCTCGTCAATCAGTGTAAACGGCAGGTTCGGATTTTTCCCATGCCGATATTGATGGCAATGTTCTTTACCTCAGTAAGAAAGATTGCGTTCACATCGAGGACTGGCGCAACCGCCCATTGCAGGGCGGGCGCTATCCATACGTCTACATGGAGAGCATCTACCCGCGCCGCAACTGGGGCGGAGAGCACGAAAATGTGGCGATTCTGGTGGCAATCGCCGTGAAATAGGATTGTTTTCGTGAGGTTTTAGGCGCCGCTGAGGGCATGAAGGAGGCCGTGGGCGAGGTGTTCCCGGACGACAAATACCAGCGCTGCACGGTGCATTTCTACCGCAATGTTTTCTCTGTTGTGCCTAAATCCAAGGTCAAAATTGTAGCAAAAGTGCTCAAGACGATTCACACCTATGAGAGCAAAAAGGCGACCTGTGTTTCAGTTCATTGATCGTCGTTTATTGCGCGCCCCTGAACATTATAGTGTCGGGAAGCTGAGAAGCTTCCCGACACTATTGTCCCATGCGTAATCCAGCCACCGTCAGCCTTGACGGTTACGACCCAAGTGCTTGTGTGTGTGGTATTGCAGCTCCAATCCATCCCTGCAGCGCACGGGTGAGCAAGCTAATTATTGCTTACCCTATCCTCTCTTTAAAAACGCAGTGATGCAGTGTAGAGAACCACGACCCTTGAGAATTTCTGAGATATCCACGGTATCAATATTTACGCCATGCTTGTCCAACATTTCCTGTGTACGGGGATTCCCTTGTGCCATAAGAATGTGATTAGGCTCCAACGCAACAAAGTTGCATGCCAATGTTCTGAATTGCTCCGTGCGGGAGGGAATCTCAAGAATCTCGTAGCCCTTTTTCTTGAGCATATCAATGATGTCATAAGGCACCTGCGCTGCATGAACAAGGACCTTGTCATGACTAATTGCGTTCATAATACCATCAATGTGGATGTTGCTATACGGCTGCTGCATATGATAAACAGTAACGCCCATACGCTCAAGCTCAGTTTTAACCTGCTCATAGCCGCTACGATTGCAGCGTGACCCCGTTGAAACAACACAGGTATGTCGATCGACCCACATAGCATTTGCTCCCTCAAACATACCATCACCGGCAATTGTTTTGAGGATTGGAACTCCGATTTTAGCAAGAGCTTCGGCAACATAGCGTTCCTCGCCGCGACGAGCTGCCATGCCGGGGCGGGTAATGATTGCCCCCTCCGGCGTCATAAACATCAAATCACGGCAGAAAACAGCATTTGGCCTGTCTTCAAGCTGATGCTCTACATAGTAAACCTTTGCGCCAAAGTCCGTATAGACCTTAGCCACATTATCGTGTTGTCGGCGCATAAGCTCAACGTCGATCGGCTCGTCTGAAAAACGAACTGCTTTTGGATCAAAGCTTTCAACTTCCTTCCCGGGGCGACGCATCAAAACTGCACGCAGCGTTTCAACCTCAGAGCAAACGCCCCATTCACCCCAATACTCTGTAATATCCTCCTCAAAGGATGTTTCCTTTGGGAACCATCGCTCACCGAGCAACGCGTCAATGTCCATTTTCAAGGTGTCCATCATGTTATGTATTCTCCTATGAGTTGTATTGTTATCGCCCGTTCACCAAGTGGCAAGCCACAAAGTGACCCGGTTCCGTCTCCACATATTCCGGTGTCTTTTCAAGGCACTGCGCCATGCAGTGCTCGCAGCGGCCAGCAAATCGGCAGCCTGGTTTTGGGTCGATCGGGCTGGATACCTCACCCCGAATGAGCTGGAAACCCTTTTTGCGACTCTCCAAATCAGGCTCCGGGATAGCGGCCAAGAGGGCCTTTGTATAAGGGTGGAGCGGCTTTTGAAACAATTCGTCAGAGCTTGCAAACTCAATGCAGGTTCCTAGATACATGACCATAATTTGGTCCGAGATATGCTTGACAACGGATAAATCGTGCGTGACGAACATATAGGACAGATTTAGTTCATCCTGAAGGTCCATCAAAAGGTTTAGTATTTGGGCCTGAATTGACATATCAAGTGCAGAAACAGGCTCATCACAAACGATGAAGCGTGGCTGCAGCGACAGCGCACGCGCAATGCCGATACGTTGACGGCGCCCTCCGTCAAGTTCGTGAGGGTAAGCATCAGCGTAACGTCTGGCAAGCCCAACCATATCCATCAGCTCAACCGCCCGGTTCATAATTTCGCGCCGCGTCGGATAAGACTTATGGATGAACATATATTCCGAGATCGTTTCAATCACGGATTTTCGTGGATCAATGCTTGAGTAAGGATCTTGAAAGATGATCTGCATTTCGCGGCGCAACGGCCGCATCTTACGGATATTGAGGCTGGTAATGTCTTTTCCGTCGTAGATAATATGACCGGCGGTCGGCTCAATAAGCTTGAGGATTGTACGGCCCAATGTGGACTTTCCGCAGCCTGACTCGCCAACAACACCAAGCGTTTCACCCTGATAGAGCTTAATGTTGATTGAATCAACAGCATGCAGTGTGCCACCTCCCACCTTAAAATACTTTTTCAGGTCTATTGTTTCTAACAGAGGTGCGTTGCCCTTATCATCCATTCGTATTCCCTCCTACACCTGTTTTTTGCCTATCCGGATCAAATAGATGGCAGTAGAGCTTATGACTCCCCTCGCCGCATATTTTTGGCTTTTCCGTTCGACAAATCTCCATGCACTTTTCACAGCGCGGTGCGAATTCGCATCCCTTTGGTAAATTTGTAGGATCCGGCATAAGACCTAAAATAGGTTTAAGTCGGCGTGCCTTTGTTGTCAGATTTGGAATGGAACCAAAGAGGCCCTCTGTATAGGGGTGGTGCGACGGCGCGAGAAAAATATCCTCTACGGTACCAGCCTCTACGATTTTTCCTGCATACATCACGCACACATCATCACAGGTTCGCGCAACAATGCCCAAATCATGTGTAATCATCAGCATTGAGGTTCCGAGCCGACTCCGAAGTTCCGCGATCATGGCCAGAACCTGAGCCTGTATCGTGACATCCAATGCAGTTGTCGGTTCATCCGCAATGAGCAGCTCTGGCTCGCAGCACAACGCCATAGCGATAACAACGCGCTGCTTCATACCGCCTGAAAACTGATGTGGATACTCGTGCTTTCGCGATGGCATAATGCCGACCAACTGGAGGATCTCGTCGATTCGCTGCTCTACGGCATCATTAGATAGTTCAGGCCTGTGAAGTCGAATTGCCTCTCCAATTTGATCGCCGACTGTGTAGACCGGATTCAGCGAAGACATCGGGTCTTGAAATACCATAGAGATGCGGTTTCCTCTCACGCCCCGCATTTGCTCCTCGTCAACATGGAGCAAGTCTTCGCCTTCAAAGCAGATCTCTCCGCCTTTAATACGACCTGTCGTTTCCGGCAAAAGGCGAAGAATACTCAGCGCTGTTGTCGTCTTGCCAGCGCCGGTCTCGCCGACGAGACCGAGTGTTTTTCCCTTTTCGATTTGAAAGCTGATACCGTTGACAGCCTCCACAACCTCTATGTCAGTTTCATAAGTAACCCGAAGATCCTTAATCTCCAAAATCGGGCTTTTTTCATTTTCCATTATAGCTCCCCTCCCGTGGCGTACCTTATGACTTCAAATGCGGGTCCAACGCATCGCGCAGACCATCGCCGATAAGATTCACTGAGCAGGCCGTAACAATGATAGATAGTGCGGGAAATGCCATCAAATGAGGCGCTTTTCTCATAAATTCGCGAGCCTCCGAAAGCATCTGCCCCCACTCCGGCTGGGGGGCCGGCATACCGAGGCCCAAGAAACTCAGTGTCGATTCATAGATAATAATTTTTGCGATGTTCAACGTGGTGTTGACAATAATAACGCCAATTGCATTGGGGATAATATGTGAGAGAATGATGCGAAATCCGCTCGAACCGCCAGCCTTTGCCGCCTCGACATAGTCCTGTTCAGAAAGCGTAAGTACCTCAGAGCGAACCAGCCGGACATAGTTGGTAAAATACGCCAAAGTCAGCGCAATGATCAAATTGGTAAAGCTGGCACCCAACGCATATACGACCGCCATGGTAAAAAGAATGTCAGGAACCGACATAAAAATATCCAGCGACCGCATGATAATGCTGTCTACCTTGCCACCAAAATAGCCAGCGACTGCACCGAGAAGGCTGCCAAACAGGCATGAAGAAATCGTCGCAAGAATCGCAATAGCAATGGAAACACGTCCACCGTAGATAATACGCGCGAAAATGTCACGTCCGTATCCGTCGTTGCCGAAAAGATTCCCTACGGAGGGCTTTGCAAGCATTAAATCCATATTCTGTGTAATTGCCTTATCATAGGAGATAAACAGTGGCGCGCCCACCAAGATCACCGTCAGCACGACCAGCAGCACCAGTCCAATCACGGCTCCCTTATTCTTTTTGAATCTGCGCCATATCTCTTTCCATTTCCCGTCACTTTTGTAGTCTTCATTCAAGCTTTTTTGGGCCGCCATTTGCTCACTTCCTCCCAGATTTTGTGTATTTGGCGCGAATGCGAGGATCGATCATCGCATAAATCAAATCCACGACCAGCATAACAACGGTAAAGCAGATCGAGATCAGAATCGTTCCGGCAATGATGACCGGCTCATCCTTATAAGTAATACGCTCGACAATCAGGCTGCCGATACCTTGCACAGAAAACAACTCCTCTGCAACCACAGCGCCACACAGCAGAAGGCCGAGGCTCATGCCAACTTGTGTGATAACAGGAAGAAGCGCATTCTTCAACACATGCTTCCAAATTACAGTACGTTCGCTGGCACCCTTAGCGCGTGCAGTTCGGACATAGTCCTGACGAATCGCATCTAACATAGACGACTTGGTAAAGCGGAAATTCTGTGCGGCAATGGGAAGTGAGATTGCCAGTGCTGGCATGATATAGCCTGTCCAGTTCGGAATGCCGTAAGACGGCAGCCACTTGAGCTTGAGTGCAAAGAAGAACAGTAGTACAAGGCCGAGAACAAAGGTCGGTACAGCAGCCAACAGGAAGGAGATAACTGAGGAAATCGTATCCATGGGTGAATATTGCTTCACAGCAGCATAGATTCCCAGAGGAATTCCGATGGCTGTTGAGAGAATCATTCCAATGAACGCCAGCTTTAATGTCATAATATACCGCGGCCATATCTCATCGAATACATTTTGCTTGGTAACATAAGAAATGCCAAAGTCCTGGTGGAGAAACATATTGCTGAGATAGTTCACAAATTTCTGAAAAAACGGCAAGTCATATCCGATCGCATGGTTATATGCATCCACATCCGCCTGAGAGACACCAGATCCGAGAATAGCACGTCCCGGATCTCCCGGCGTTATGTTCATAATCAGATAGATAATCAAAGTCACGCCGATAATGGTTGGAATTAAAAATAGGATACGCTTTGCGATGTATTTCTGCATACTTGCCCCCTTTTTTGAGAGATCAGCTATCGTCAGCCTAAGGACCAACGATAGCTGATCCACTTATCCTACAGGAAAGAGTTTATTTAGCCCAACTGATATCGGTCAGGTGGTAGTAGAATGGGTTAATGCTGTCAATCTTTACGCGGTCAGACCATGCAATGCCGACGGCTCCATGATAAAGGGGCAGGATTGTCTTGGTGTCCATAATCATGCTCCACAGCTCAGTGTAAATATCATATCGTTCCTTGGTGTCGGTAGCAAGAACACCCTGATCAACCAGATTCTCAATCTTTTGCCAGTCGAATGTGTTTTTATCATCTTTATAGCAGACAACATACATTCCGACAGACTCTGAATCAACCTGCTGGCGAATGTTATTGTAATCATAGTTACCACTGTCCGAATATACGCACATATCATAGTCAAGTGCATAGAGACGCTCTGTCACAGGACCAGTTTCGCCGATTTCAACATTGGCGATCATACCATTCTCGGCCAAGCACGCCTGAATGACAACTGCGGCCTTTGCTTTCGGTGCCGTATCGGCATTGTAGGTCAGGATGGTACCGACATTGATACCCGCAGCAATCTGCTCTTCGGAAAAGCCGGCATCAAGCAACGCCTGATGGCAGGCATCCTTATTATAGTCATAGGTTTTAAACCTTCCATCACTAGCGCGCGGAGCGGTTGCTACATAGTCAGGAACCATGTATTCATATGCTACTGTACCATAGCCGCTGGTCGCAGCCTTAACAACGCTTTCCTTATTAATAGCATAGAATATCGCTTCACGGACTTTGGGATTGGCAAGAATACCATTGTTAGACGGGGATTGATAGTTGATGCCGAGAAACTGAATATCGTTCGCCTTTGCCAGTGTGCAACGTCCTTGGGCAGAGGATTCAATGTCCTCCCACTCGGACAAGGGCGCATCCATGAGATAGTCAAGCTCACCATTCTCATATGCGATGACTGCCGCAGCGTCCTCGGTGATAAGACGGTATTCAACATTTTTGATTGCCGGTGCGCCCTGCCAATAATTTTCATAGGCCTTCAGCTTCACGCCGGCGGAAACATCATACTCAGATACGTAATAAGGTCCCGTTCCCGCTGTATGCGGCCTGGTTCCAAAGGGAACCCCGCTATCAATGATTTCCTGATATTCTCTCTTGCTGTAAATTTTAATGGTAAAAAAGGTGTGAGAGATGGCAGAATAGGGATATTTGAGCGTCATGATTACAGTTTTGTCACCGTCTGCCTTGATCGAGTCGATCATAGAGGTCACATAACCGAATTTAGAATTCTGCATTGCCAGCTCATAGCTGAATACGACGTCCTCTGCCGTAAGAGGATCTCCGTTCTGGAAGGTGGCATCCACAAGCTCGATGGTATAGGTAAGACCATCTTCACTGACCTGAATATCCTTTGCCAGTAGGTTGTAGTAGCCGCCTGCAGACTCATCAATGCCATAAAGGCCTTCAAAAAGTTGAACATAAGTGATTTTATTGCCTTCCATGGCAGAGGTCTGTTGCCAGTCGGTGCTTTGGAGCGCAGAGGAAAGCCGGAGGTAAAGCGTGTCCTTATCATCGCTCACCGATGGGGTATTGCCCTCGCTGCCGCAGCCCGCAAATAGGCTGAGCATCATTATGATAGCCATCAGGAGACTGATATATTTCTTCGTCTTCATTTTGCTGAGGCTCCTTTCATATCCCATTTGCTAATATTAACCGCGTTTTAAGAATGCGGTACAGCAGTGCATAGCGCCGAAGCCCTTAAGGACTTCATCAAACTGAATGGGAATAACCTTGATTCCGTTTTTCTCCAGTAACTCTTGTGAGCGCGGATTACCAGCTGGCATAACAACCAAGCCCGGTTCAATAGCAACATAATTGATTGCAAGGGTCTCCTTAGCCTCATTTCTCGAGGGACACTCGAGTAGCTTAATTCCCTTTTTCTTCAGCGCATCACAAACATCATAGGGGACCTGAGAGGCGTGGATCATAGCAACATCATGACTTGCCATATTTACTAATCCGTCAATGTGCGCATGACCATAGGGAATCTGCATATGAATAATCTGCGTTACTCCCATACGTTCAAGCTCATAGCGAACCATTTCATAGCCCTCGCGATTTGTACGTACACCGCTTGCAAGGATTACTGTATGGCGATCAATCCACATTCCCATTGCACCCTCAAAAGTCGCGCCGCCACAAATCGTGCGAATAATCGGTACACCAAGATCGGCCAATTTCTTTGCCGCATAACGCTCCTCGCCTCTGCGAGCTTCCGTTGCAGGACGGGTAACGATTGCGCCTTCTGGTGTCATGAAGACTAAATCGCGGCAGAAAAGTGCGTTGGGGCGGTCACTGCGCTGCTCATCGACATAGTGTACCTGTACACCATGTGCGCGGTATACATCGGCAAGTGCATCATGCTGAGCACGGAACTTCTCGGGGTCGATTGGAGCCCGGAATCGAGCGGCTTTCCAGTCAAAATTCTCTACTTCTTTTCCGGGACGGCGCATCAAAACCGCTTTAAGCTTATCGACCTCTGAGCACACGCCCCAGTCGCCCCATATACTGCTCATATCCTCAGTGATTGTCGTCTCGAGTGGGAACCACCGCTCACCAGCAAGAGCATCAATGTCATGTTTTACATCTGTCATTAGCATTATCCTCCTCGTTTTTAAAGCAGATTCAACGATTTCGGCCTTCAATGAGACCACGTCGTTGTGCTACTTGTATACCAGCAAAATGTGTGCCAGAACGAGGGCGTCAAACATAAAATTATACTAATTTTATAGAGTTCTTTGCTATTTTTACAGAATTCTTTGCTATTCCGAGTTTTTATGCAACACCGCCGCTCTTTGAGCCGCCGATTTAAGCTAAGCAGGAGCGTCGGCCAGTTCGTCTTCCAGCTCCTAATTGCCAAAAATTTTTGCATATACGCAAAAAATTTTGACACATAGGTGTCAAAATTTTTTGACTAACGATTCATACGTCAATTTTATATTTCTTCATTTTGTACATAAAAGCCTGTCGAGAAATACCGATTAGTCGTGCAGCCTCTGCATATGTAGAGGTTTTTTTCAGCGCATCCTCAATGATTCCCTTTTCCACGGAATGAATCTGGTCATTTAATCCAGAAGGCCCCTCATCAGCGCCAGTGCTACATGGCAATGAGTCTTTCTCATGTTGCCCGCATTGTTGTACAATATAGCCCGTCAGATCCCTCGCATGAATACATTTCCCTTGTGCGACATTAAAGGCGCCCTCTATCGTATTGCGAAGCTCTCGGACATTTCCGGGCCACGGATATTCCTCAAACATTTTTTTTACTTCTTCATCAACACCGAAAATGTCCTTTTTCATACTACTGTTGAACTTGCTTATGAAATATTTCATCAAAAGCTCGATATCGCAGCGTCGCTCCTGCAGCGTCGGCATATCCACCCGAACAACACTTAGTCGATAGAGCAAGTCCTCGCGCAGCTTTCCTTTACGAACGCATTCCTGCGGGTCTTCATTCATTGCTGCAACGATTTTAACATCGACTTCGAGTGGCTTATAGCTGCCCAGACGGCAGACACGCTTTTCCTCAATTGCACGCAGCAGCTTTGGCTGAACGCTAATATCCATAGAATTGATCTCATCAAGAAATAACGTTCCCCCATTTGCAATCTCGAAAAGTCCCGGCTTGTTTTCGGCTCCAGTGTAGCTTCCCTTGGTTGTACCGAAGAGGATGCTCTCCAGCAGCGTCGCAGGTATTGCGGCACAATTTTGAGATACAAATGCCTTGTCCGCCCGGTTGCTTGAGGTGTGAATAGACTGAGCGATCAACTCCTTTCCTGTACCAGACCGTCCGGTGATCAGCACTGTCGAATCTGTTTTTGAGATCAATGGGATTTTTCGTTTAATCGCCTCCATATCTTCTGAGCAGGTTATAATATCATCAACGCAGTAAAAAGGCCCCTTTCTCGTGTGAGCAGAGTGAAGATTGATGCTTTGCTTTTCGTAGAAACGACTCGCGTATCTTGATACATCAATTGCCCCTATGATCTCGCCTGTACCTCCTGCGCGAATCGGCATAGTTGTATTAACGGATTGAAATACCTCCTCACGGCAGGTAATCAAGGTCTGGTATTCGTTGTAAATCGGCTCGCCGCTACGCAACACCCGCATAATCGTACTTGTTTCCTCGGTCAGCCCCGGATAAATATCAAGAACATGCTTGCCGACTAAGTCTTCCTGCTTAGCGCCGCTGATATCAGGACGGTATGTCATAAAAAACTCGATATAGCCTTTGTTGTCTGTAACAATTAGGCCATCATAATAATTATCAAGTTTAAATAATTGTTCAATGTAGTTTGATAACATAACAGGACCCCCCTCGCACAACATTTCTTCTGCCGTTTTCTATATATGGCATTAACCTCTATGGGCTTCTCTGTGTCCGCCTTAACTATTTCGCTGAGAAGGTTACAGATTGTTGCTGCAATACGCATGCAATACAGATGTTAATTACCCGGTGTATAAGCGGAATTATCTTGATAAAAAACTCATTTCAGCAGTATGCTTCCTGCAAAGCTTCATCGGCAAGGAGGCATATGCCCATTGTTGCCTCAACGTTTTTTTCGCTGAGAAGAAGGCGGGATATCCAGCGCCATGCGGTATTTTGCAACAGCACGTCGACTGACCTCAATGCCGAGCGCTGATAGCGCTATACGCACTGACTCATCCGAAAGTGGTGCTTCTGGATTCTCTGTCTTAATCAGGTCTTGGATGCGTTGCCTGACGGCCTGGGAAGAAACGGAAGCATCTGAGCGAATAGCAGTCGTGAAGAAGCTGCGAAGAGGGACAATTCTGCCCCGATACTGAATATATTTATTCTGTATTGTACGGCTTACCGTAGATGTGCTCATGTCCATTTTTTCCGCCATCTGCTGCATAGTGATCGGCGTAAGAGTTCCACCTGAGCAAAAGAAGTCATGCTGCTCCGTAGCAATCAGCGTAAGCAACCGTAAGATCGTATTGCACCGCATATGAACCCCCTTGATGATGGCGTTTGCCTCTGTAAGTTTTTCACGCACATATTGTTGCACGTTGGGGTCATCGGAAGTAGCAAGCAGCGCAGAGTATTCGGTGTTGACCGAAAGGCGGGGCAAAACGCGCCTGTTCAGCTCAATTGTCACCCTGCTCTGTTCCACAGAAAATGCCGCATCGGGTACGATGTATGCTATCGGCTCGCTGCTGGCAAAGCTACGTGATGGAATCGGTTCAAGCGCAAGAATCTTAGCGCCCGCCTGCTTTATCTCGCTTACGCCGGCACCCAACATTGCTGCAAGCCCCTTATAATCTCGTCTGCCTAACTGCTCTAGACCATTGCGAGCGATGCCTATTGTCAGGGGGTCTAATGAGCGGCTCTGCACCAGCTGCAGAATCAGACACTCAGAGAGGCTGCGTGCGCCGATGCCCGGCGGATCGAGCATTTGTATGGCATATAGTGCCTGCTCAAGGGAGAAAAACGGAATACAAAATTCCTTCGATAATTCTTCAAGCGGGCAATCAAGATAGCCGCGCCCATCGAGGCAGTCAATGAGAAAACGGCACAGCTGCAGCATCCCATCATCTACGAGGCGCATTTGCCCAATCTGTTCGTTGAGGTAATCTCGGAAAGTCAGTTCCCGTGTCAGCACGGCAGAAATATCCAGTGCATTCCCAGAACCTCTCGGCATATCACGCCATGTTTCCTCACTGCGCAGCTCAATCTGTTCGTATTCAGATCGCATATCTTCGTTTGGCAGCTCTGTTTCATAGTAGGTCGGCATACACACATCCAACAATGGATTAGAAAGCGCCACATCCTGCACATACTCACATAGCTCCGGTGCAGAAAGCTGGAGGCAGTCCAACGACTGGCGCATCGTCTGCGTCAGCGCAAGCTTCTGCGATAAAACATGCGACTGTTTCAGCTCCACTATTATCCCCGCTCTCCATCGTGATGTCACATAGAGTATAGCATTTTTTCACCCGCTTAACAAGTGACAATTCACAGTCTGCATTGTAAGCGTCAAATGGGTAGAAAAAATGGACCGACTCAACGAGTGCGGTCCATTTCAAATCAGGAGTTCTGTTGTAAAGAATGGCAGTCTGCCGGAGGCGTTGGCTGGCAGGAACTTGTCCGCCCAGCTGTCGTCCCTGGCGGCCATAATCGGCGCGTTGGTCAGCAGCCACGTCAGATAGCGGTACGGATCCAGCCCACTTTCTTTCGCCGTTTCAATCATGCTGTAGATCACGGCGCTGCCCTGTGCGCCCCAAGGCGTGTTGGCGAAGAGAAAATTCTTCCGGCCAATCACAAAGGGTTTTATGGAACGTTCGGCAAGGTTGTTGCTCAGCTCCAGCCGTCCGCACTCCAGTACACGGATCAGATACGGCCACTGTTCCTTCAGATAGTATATGGCTTTGCCCAGCGCAGATTTTGGCGCAGCATTGGTTGTTTCTGCCCATGCCAACAAAGCGTCCATCACGGGCTTGGACCGTTCCAGACGCTGCGTATATCGTTCTTCGGGTGGCAGTTCTGCTAATTCCTGCTCAATAGAAAACAGTCTGTTGCAATACGCCTGTCCCTGCAAAGCCGCAGCATTTGCCTGGTCCTTCTGCGGCAGGGACTTTACCGCCTCGTCAAACTTGCGGCGCAGATGCGCCCAGCAGCCAACCACACGGATGTGCTCCGGCAACCTGTGGTAGCCGGGGTATCCGTCCGCATGGAGCCAGCCGGAGAACTCCTTGAGAAAAGTCTCGGCGTTGCTGGCCTTTCGGTCGGGCCGGTACTCATAGAGGATCATCGGCTGCGAAGCGTATTTCCCTGTTCGGTAGAGCCACATGTAGCTCTTGGATTGTGCGGACTTGCCCGGCTCCTTCAGCACCTGAAGCGTGGTTTCATCGGCGTGAAGGATCTTCTCTTTCACAAGCTGCTTTTTCATTTCCTCATAGATCGGCGTCAGCCAGTCGTCGGCAGCACGGAGGATCCAGTTGGACATGGTCTGCCGGGAAAGCTGGATGCCGGAGCGGTTCAGCTCCTGCTCCTGCCGATATAGCGGAGACGCCATCACGAATTTCTGCACCATGATATGGGCAATGGCCTCTGGTGAAGCATAGCTGCCGGAGATCACAGGCGGGATCCTTTCTGTTTTCAGGATGGGCGTTTCTGTTGCCTCAACGCTGCACTTCCGGCAGGCGTAGGTGTAGTAGACATCCTCGCGGATCGTCGCCGTGGCAGGGCGCAGCACGAGGGTGCGCCGGACCTCTTTTCCAATCTGCTCCATCACCGTGCCGCAGGCATCGCAGACCCGTTCAGCTTCTGGTATGCCGTGCTCCACAACCTCAACGGTAACGCCATCCGGCAAAACCTCGTCCAGATTGCTGGAACGCTTCTGCCGGGTATGGGCAACCACAGTAGTGGCTTCGGACGCTTTCTCTTCTCTGGGAGTCCACGCTTCCGCTTCGTTAAAGAGAAAGCTGAGTTGCCCAAGGAGCTGCTCCGCAGCCTGCTCGGAGGATGCGCCAAACATCTTTTTCTTCGCAAGGCGCAGCTGCCCCATAAGAAAGTCCAGCTTCTGGTTCAGCTCGGCATTCTCACGCTTAAGCGCGTCATATTCCGCACGGGAAACGAAGGCTTCGTCTGCTTTTCCTGTGGTGCTTGTTGTCAAAACCGCATCATTTTTCATGGCCTTATTATAGCACGAAAACTGCCGAAAAGCTAGTGTTTTCAACGGGCTTGAAGAGACATACTCGCCTTCCCCGGCTAAACCATGCTCAGGCCGGTCACGGCTTTGCGGGCCTTAGGCTGCTCGATTTTCAGCCCCTCCATCAGCCAGCGGTACTGCTGCGGCGTCAGCTTCCTCACCTCGGTTTCGAAGCGCGGCCATTGGTAAACGCACTGCTCCAACCGCTTGTAAAGCAAGATGAAGCCGTCCTTCTCCCAATACAGTCCCTTGATCCGGTCTCTCCGCCGCCCACAGAACAGGAACAGTGTGTTGGTGAACGGGTCAAGCTCAAACTGCTGCTGGACAATGGTGGCAAGGCCATCGATCCCGCGCCGCAAGTCGGTATAACCGCAGGCAATGTAGACTTTGTCTGCTCCGGTGAAATCGCTCAGCATGACTTCAACACTTGACCGAGTGCCTGCACCAACTGCGGATCTGCTCCCGCGTAGAGATTTACAGACACTTTGCCAATCTGGATGCTGGCAACCAGCGTTTCAGAACTCTGCTGCATACACGATTGCTCCTGCGGTGTTGGAAGTTCTACAAAGCAGCTGTGTTCCTCGGCTTCCAGTTGAACCTTCTGCTGCTCTACCATGAGCTCAAATACTTTTTTCTGCCAGCTGTAGTAGGGCTTAACGCTTGTCCCGTTCTCGCTGCACCACCGTTTTACCGACAACCCACTTTGACGGCAGTCCGCTACCTTCTGACTCCACTCAAGAAGTCGCTGCCTCTGACCTAAGGCTTGGAGAGATGTTTCCTTGTTCATTTTGAACCTCCTGATCACCGACACTCACCGAGACTC
>ERZ827168.3733-NODE-3733-length-15137-cov-4.285705_pt1 | contig 15137 bp, 5 predicted proteins | sample MGYA00519868_ERZ827168 | MGnify/ENA primary metagenome ERZ827168 (study PRJEB31778, sample SAMEA3449271) | human gut metagenome | biome: human gut; feature: human-associated habitat; material: faeces | place: United Kingdom | collected 2010/2012 ...
CAACCGATTTTACGGTCATAGTGCGCCCGTTGCTCGTGAACATGGCGGCGATGTAATCCTGGTCGAGCTGGCGGAGCCGGCGGCCGTTTTCGGACGGGAACATCCAGTCGAGAAGCTGCATGAGCAAGTCCACTATGCTTTTGCAGGTGTGGATTTCGGGCTTGTCGCCCTCCTCGTTGTAGTCGCCGATTCTCACCCAGCCCGAGGGGTCGAAAGACATATAACGGAATGCGCCGATAAACTCGTCGAAAGGCACGCCGTACTGGAGGGCGATAGAGAAAGCCTTGCAGAAGGCGTCGAACATGCCGTTGATGAAAGAGCCGCCCTGCCCCAACCTGCCGAAAATTTCGGCGCAATAGCCAGTTTCGGAGACGCCGACGGTCATGTAGCCGTTTATGTCGTCGCCGACGGTAAACTTTATGGTCTGGCCCCAACGGCGGTAGGGCAGACGCTTGCGGACGGGATTGGCGTGCTCCTGCTGCCTGATTTGCGCGGCGGTTTCGACTATCCTGCGCCACGCGTCCTGAACTTCGCCGGAGTCGAGGCGCGTGCTGTAAACGGCGTTCGCCTTCGAGCCGTCGCGGTAGATTGCGATACACTTGACGCCGAGCTCATGGCTTTCCACAAGGCTCTTGACAATGTCTTCCTCGGTGGCGGAGGCCGGCATATTGATGGTCTTGCTGGAAGCGCCAGAGATGAACGGTTGGAGGGCGCCGAGCATCTTGATGTGCCCGTCTACGGCTATGCAGCGCGTGCCGCCGAAAGCGGTGTTTGCGCAGTCGAAGACTTTGAGGGTGCGCTCGTCCACCCACGGGACGCCCTCCATGTGGCCGCAGCCGAAGTAGATGGCGGCGTCGGAGAACGGCAGAGTGCCTTTCTCGGACTGGGAACACATGCGCTTGAAGAGGTCGCGGTACTCGGCCTCGTCGCGGACGGAAGAGAGGCGCGCGGAAATCTCGCGGCAGATTTCGCCACCGTCGGCGATGGATTTGAGCGCTTCGAGATGTTCGGAAACGTGCTTGGAATGGAGGAAGTTTTCCGCGCCCGCGAGCCCCGAAACTTCGGCGATAATCGTCAAAATCTGCTCGAACGAATATCCGAGTTTGGCAAGTCCCTGCGGAACGAGGCCGTTTATGAGGGTCATGGTTCCGCCGCCGCTGAGCTGCTTGTGCTTTACGAGCGAATATTCGGGCTCGGCGGAAGTCGTGCCCTCCTCGTAAATACCCATGGGCGCGCTGATGGTGCCGGTGGGGGCTATGCAGGTGACGAAACTGTTGCGGAAAACCGGCTCCTTTTTGAGGGAATCCCAGAGACGGCCGGCCTCTTCAACCACGTCGCTCCATTCGGAACCGAGCGAAATCTTTTCCCCGACGCTCTTTTTGAAGCCCTCTATCGCGTCGCGCGCGGTGAAAGAATCCTCGTTCGGCAGCTCCTCGTTTTTGTGCGCGTGCGCTTTTAGCCCGAAGAGCTTTTTGAGCTCGTCGTTCATCAGCGCGTGCATGTTGAGAACCCTGCGCATGCTGCCCTTTATGAGCGGGTATTTAGCAAATTCGCCGAGGGCCGCGCCGAGCTTCGCGCTCGTGGAATAGCAGACGGAAGTCAGCAACGACGCGAGGGAGGAAGCTATCGCCCTGCCCTCCGAAGAGTCGTAGGGAATGCCCAGGGACATCAGGAGGCCGCCGATGTTCGCAAAGCCTATTCCCGTAGTGCGGTAGTTGACGGTGTTTATCGCGATTTCGGGAATCGGGAAGCCGCCCTTGGTGATGTTTATGTCGGCGGCGACCATGGCGATTTCCACGGCCTTCTTAAATTTCTCTATGTCGAACTTCGAGTTCTTGTAGAAGCGGATGATGTTGAAAGAGCTGAGATTGCAAGAACTGAACACGGGGCCGAGATACTCGGAGCACGGGTTGCTCGTCTCAATCATGCACTCGTCGCGGAAAGTGCTCCAGAAATTGATGATGTCGTTGTTGTGCAGGCCGGGCTCGGCGTTGTTCCAAATGGCGTTTGCCATCTGCGCGAGCATCTCGTTCGGGAAGTATTCGCGCACTACGTGGGAGGGGTCTTTCACCCAGCGGGTGGCGTACTTCGTCCCGTTTTTGTAGGCGAGCCAGAAGCCGCTCTTCATGGAGACGGTATGGTTTGCATTCTGGTTCGAGAGCGTCTGCCCGTAGATGAGGTCGTCCATCGCCGGGCTGAAAGTCTTGTCGACGACAAACGGGGTGCCCAAAAGCATTTTTGCCGCAATCTGCTCCTCCGGCGTGCCGTCGGAGAGTTTCTGCTTTGCCAGCTGGCGGAGCCCGCAGATTACGTTGTGCTCCTGCAAAATCACCTTGGCGACTTCCTCCTGCCTGAACTTCGTCTTGACGAATTCAAAGACATCGGGGTGGTCGGAGTACATCACGACCATTCGCGCGGCGCGGCGCGTCTTGCCGCCGGACTTTATGGCGCCCGCCATTTTGTCCCAGCCCCTGTCGAAAGAGAGCGGCCCCGAAGCCGAACCCTTCCCCGCGATTGGCTCGCCCTCGCTGCGGATTGAGGAAATGTTTATGCCCACGCCCGAACCGCTCGAAAATATGCTACCCTCGGTGTACTGGTGCTTTAAAATCGCCTCCATCGAGTCCTCGACGCCGAGAATAAAGCACGCGCTCGCCTGCGGGTTTGCGTAGGCGTTGAGCGATTTTTTCGCCTCCACGCCGTTTTTGGTCTCGACCCCGTAATAGGCGTCGTTGCCCTTGTTGCCAAGCAGCTCGCGCAGATCCGGACGCCCCCATCTCCACTGCTCCCAGTGGCCGATGTTAAACCACACGGGGCTGTTGGGCGCCCACATCTGGTGAAGCAGCATGTACTTCATCTCCTGATTGTAGACGAGCGCGGATTTCTCGTTTGCGAAATATCCGAGCTGGTATCCCCAAACCGTATAGGTATTTGCGATGCGGTCGAAAATCTGCTTTATGGAGTCTTCGTATTCGACGGTGCCGGGGTCTTTCCCGAAAATGTATTTGCTGACGGTAATTTTTAAGGCGTTGTCGCCCCAGTGCTCGGGGACTTCGACATTTTGGCGCGAGAACACCGTTTCACCCGACGCGAACATCTTTATGTCCTTGCGGACCCACTTGGCCGTATCGTAGGCGAAAACGCCGTCCTTTGTAAAAATGCGCTCGAATTTAAAACCGCCCGGGCGGCCTTTTTTGCCCAAATCCAAAGTTTGGTTCCCGTCGACAATTATTTTGGCCATAAATATGCTGTTTTTATTGTTATTAAAGAGGTAAATTTTAACGCCATCTCCCCGCCAAACGGCAAAGAGAGACGACTTTCAGCAGCGGAAACGCCGGATTGAATCCGAACCCCTTCCCCGCCAATCTTCATTTACACAAAAACGACAATAGGCCGGGGTTGTCAATTGAAATTTCCCCGCCGAAAACCCCGGAATTTTCCGAACGCGCCAACAAAAAGCCCCGGCGGACGAAACTTCGGCGAAAAAAATTGACGAACCCCCCGCGGAGCGCGTAAATGTCCGGAATGTTTTCCGCAAAAAAATTCAATTTTGCCGCGGTCGCCACCGCGGTCGCCCTCTCCTTGTTCCCCGCCCCGGCGCCCGCCGCGGACGCCCCCGCCCCGCAACCGGAAATCAACAGCCAGTGGAAAGCCAAGCGCGTCGCATTTCTCGGAGACTCCATCACCGACAAATCCCACGTGGGGACGTCTAAAAATTACTGGCAGTTTTTGGAGGAAATCCTCGGCATATCCCCGCGCGTCTACGGAATAAACGGCGACACGTTCCGCGGAATACTCAAACAGGCCCAAAAGCTGAAATCCGACGGTTCGGACGGCATTGACGCGATAATCGTGTTCGCCGGCACGAACGACTACAACGGCGGCGTGAAACTCGGGGAATGGTACGAATACGCCGACGCCGAAGCGCCGGCAGCCGGCGGCAAAACGCAAGTCCGCAAGCGCAGAACGCCCTCGATGGACGCCTCAACTTTCAAGGGCAGAATAAACGCCGCCATGTCGTTTTTGAAGGAAAACTTCCCCGAAAAACCGATTATCCTGATTACCCCGATACACCGCGGGTTCGCGCAATTCGGCCCAAACAATGTGCAGCCCGACGAATCCTTCCCGAACCGCATAGGGCTATATGCAGACTCTTATGTCGACGCCGTCAAGGAAGCCGGAAACGTCTGGGCGGTTCCGGTGATAGACTTGAACTCCCTGTGCGGCTTATATCCGAATGCGGCCTCCCACGCGCGTTTCTTTCACAAAAAGGACACAGATCTCCTGCACCCCAACGCGAAAGGCCACGAGAAAATGGCGAGGGCGATAGCGTATCAACTGCTCGGACTCTCCGCCGAATAAATCCGCCCCCCCCCTCGGAGCAGTGGCGGCAACGCTACGGCACGCGCAAAATTTTCATGTTCGCGCAATCCGCCGGACATGCGCGGCGGGTTTTGCGGATAACAACGGAATCAGAATGGCAAGCGCTGCGCGATACAGACAATCCGCATAAATCCGGGCGCGGCGGCATTTCCCTCAAATGCTTGGCGTTCTGAAACAAGCTCTTCCATGCCAATCCGAACAAACCGCGCCGCGGCCGTCCGCAATCCGCCACTTGCAATGTTCAGCCATCGCCCTGCCGGCAAAAATCAATATACGCCGCTCTCGCAGTTCCGCCAATTCCATTCTGCGGAGAACTCCGGAAGTTAAAAAGCGCAAAAAAACGCATATGCCGGAAAATATTTTCCGTATTTCCCCGCAATATAAACGTCAATTCCGCCACTTAACATCACGCGCCCGATTATGTTCCGCAAAAAACATCGCCGGAAAAAATACCCGAAAACGCACAAAAGAAAAAAATATGTCTTTACAAAAACGGCACAAAATGGGATAAATGCAAAATCAGTCAAACGCGGGCGTAGCTCAATTGGCAGAGCGCGAGCTTCCCAAGCTTGAGGTTATGGGTTCGACCCCCACCGCCCGCTCCATTTGAACGGCAGGGATTATTTTATCCCATGCCAAGAGCAGCGTGTATTTTTTTCTTCAAAAAACGTCGGCTTCCGATTTTGCGGTATTCACATTCGCTTTCTATTGGCAGTATCAAATTTGCAGATATTGAGCGCCGAAACTCACTCGACGAATCTTTCTCTTTATTTAATCGGATATGGCAGTTTTTGCTTATTTTACCGATAGATAGATTCTTCATTCCCACAAATTCAACTGTTGCGACGGATGAACTTGTCTTTTTATTCCCGTATCCCGCTGCATTTTTGCTTTTACATCCGATTTCAGTTCCGTGATATTTGAATCGTTCGTCCGCGGAACCTGTTCATAATTCTTATTGAGAATTTCTTTTATCGACAGTTCGTATTTGAGAAATTCCATAATTTTTTCAACCCTCTTATATTCGTTTGGAGCAAACCTTAATTTATTCCAAACAGTACGCACATCGCCCGGAGTTAGCGACTGCATTGCACGCAGTTCTTCGGCATATTTCCCCTGGCAAGGATAAATTTTATATCCCAAGAGCTCCGAAAAATATGTGTTAAAAATAGAAAACTTCTGTTCGTCTTTCAGCGGATAGAAATTCACTTTAAATGTGAACCTGCGGGATATCGCCAGATCCATTGAATCCATTATGTTTGTAGTACATATCAGAATGCTGCGATACAAATCCATCTGGGTAAAAAGTTGATTTACTTGCGATACTTCGTACATTTGCATTGCATTGCGCCTATCAAAGAAAAGCGCATCGCATTCGTCTATAAGCAAAATCCTTTTATTTTTATCGGCTCTTCGGAAAGCTTCGGTTATATACTCTTCGGTTTCGCCTACCCAAGGGGAAGTTAGGTCTGATAATTGCCTGTAATCTATACTTTTTCGACATTTCTTTGCTATGAATTTTGCAAATTCGCTTTTCCCCGAACCCGAAATTCCGGCGAACAAGAAGGTCATCGGCATATCGGCAACCACATTGCGTCCCTTGAAAGCTTCTATGTAATTTTTTACTACTTTCAAAATAAAGTCCACCGGAATGTCGGTATTTATATACGACAAATCAAAATGTTTATCGGGCTTTAATAGATTTTGGGCGACAGGTTTCGGTCTTGTGTCTTCAAATTCATCTTCATCAAATATCCTTTTAGCCATATTCCTTATATATATATAAATTTTTGTAAAAATGTAAGTACTGTTTCTTCAAAATACAAGTTATTTATATGCAAATATTATATATGATATTCTATCCATTTTCAAAACTTTCGATATAATAGAAATATCCGGCTATTACCGCAGACAATACGGCAAGAAAACAAAGAAACCGCCAATATTCGGCCGTCATTCTTCGCAACGGGATACTGCATCTTAAATTCAACGGTACATTGGCGCAATAAGTCCACTGATTAACACTGCTTTTTAATAGTTTTTACAAGAATCATATATGAACATTGGAATGAATATGCCATTGTGCTAATTGCGGCATGATTCGGTTGGGAGCAAGAAGTAAATTACCGCTTCCAGCAGAGCATTCCGCCTTCACGACCATAAACGGGAAATATTCCGTTAATTTGAGGACTCCGCAAAACTTTTACGTAAACGTAAAGGAGTGGCGATTCTGCTATTGCAAACGCTTTTATTGAAAGAGTATTTTGAGGGGAAAATCCAGATAGATATGCCATCAGAACAACAATTCAAAATAAAGGAAATTGCCGACTTTTACGACATGACGCCGCGGACTCTGAGATATTATGAAAATCTAAAACTGTTGAAACCCGACAGGGTCAATCAGGGAACCGCATACAGGTATTACGGGAAAGAGGCGATAGAGAGGCTTGAAGCAATATCGCAACTGAAAGGCATGGGGTTTACGCTGGATGAAATTAAAAATTGCCTGAGGGGACGCTTCCCGACCCTGAACAAGATAGAAGACTGCAAAGACGAAATAGCAAAACTGAATTTTAAGATGCGCGAGCTTGAATTTCTCGGCACGAGGCGCGGAAAATACGAGGCGGACATCGTGAACATACCGAGCCGCGTGACCCTTGCGAGGGAATTTAAAATGGAGAGCCATGCGGATCTGATTGAAAAATTCCACGGGTTCATTTGCGACATGATTTTGCAAAAGGTGAGGCTTATGCCGCTTAAACGGTATTTTCTGGAGCTTGTCAGCGGAAGGTTCGCCGACGGAAATCCCCTCGTACGCATACATGCGAATGTTGCCGTGGACAAGGATACTCCCGCGGGGGTCGGTCTTTTTGAGGGTAGAAAATTTCTCAGAACCTGCCATCGCGGGACATGGCCCGAAATTTCAAACGCCTTCAAATTCCTTCTGGAATACTCGGAAAAGAACGAAATAAAATTGGGGAAACCCGCCGTAATAAGCTATGTGAACGGAACCTTTTTTACCGACGACAAGAACAATCTGGTGACGGTTTGCCTGCCTGTCTTGTAAATTTCAATACAATTAGAATATCAAATATATAGAAATGAAAATTCTGTCCAAAACATCATTTTCGGCAAAAATGCTTGCTGCGCCGGCATTCGCGTTCCTGTGCGCCCCTTGCGCCTATCCGCAGGACGCCGAACAGAGCCAACAGAACGCCGCGGAGTTTGCGCAACCCGCCCAGTACGCCCAAGACGGCGCGCAGGTCAATCTGGGCAGGTCGACGTTCAAAAGGGTCAAGGGCGGTTTCGAGGTCATTAAGATTATAATAAAAATCATAGACTTTTTCGACACCGTGGGCGAGCAGGAGAAACTGTACAGCAACAATCCGACGGTTTCCGGAGTGCTGTATGGCGACGACGATGTGCGCGCCCAAAACCAAAGCTATACGAAAGACGACGGCACTACCGAAGAATACAAAATACGCGGCGGCAAAAAGACTGTCACAAACGGCGACGCCGCGGCGGGCGTCCTCGTCAGGGACTTCAATGACGGCGCGGCGCGGGACAATCCGCGCATAGAATACAGCGTGTTTGAGCTCGAATCCACGGCCGGTTCCGCATACGGCGTTTTGCACCAGGCACAGGGCAGCACCGGGGAATACAGGGGCTTTTACGGAATAAACAACTCCAAGTTCTACGTTACGTCGATCGGCGGCGGCGAAAATATAGCGGCGGGCGTCTACCACGAGATGGGCAAGGACAACGGCAACACTTTTATGGGAGCCCACGACGGCGGCAACGGCCTCTTTAAAAACAACACGTTCATAGTAAACGGCGTTGGCGATACCGCAGCCTACGGCATATACGGCGGCGAACTCCGGGTCGTGCTCGAGGGGAACAATTTCGACATTACAAGCGCAAACGGCAACGCCTACGGGATTTACCTCGTAAACGGCACGGGAGACAAAGCTTACAGCGACTTTCTCACGGGAATCGGCAACGGCAACACCATAACCGCAAAGGTGGAAGGCGGCAAAAGCGGCGGAGAAAACACAAACGCTTTCGGCATATATCTGGACTCGCACATAGGCGGCATTTCCGGCGACAATACTATAAGCGCCTTTAACGGTGGCGCATTCCCCGACAACAACGCGGTCGGAATCTACCTCACCCAAAATGCGACAATCACAAACGGCATTCAGGACGCCACGATAAATGCCTATTCCGAGGGCGACTTCGCCGTGGGCGTCGCCATGGAATACAGCCCCGACACGGGCAACATCTATTCCCGCATAGGCGACCTTAAAAATGTAAAGATTTCGGCGACTTCCGAAAGGGGCCGCGCCGTGGGAGTCGGCATTTCCTATGCGGATTCGACTTTAACCCAGTCGGCTTACAGCGGCAAAATTACGGGCGAAATTTCCGTAGCCGCAAACGGCGACGTTTTCGGCTACGTTTACGGCAGGAACGTTGGCGAAGACGGTTCCGTGGGCGGCATAGCGCTTTACAGCGAAAACACGGGGGATTCGTCGCTTTTCAACATGTCTGCGAGCGAACACCTGACCTTGAAAGTCAGGTCGCTGGGCAGTTCCGCAAACGTGGATCCCGACCTCGACCCGCCGACAGGCAACGGTTCCTACGGCTTTTACGTCGGGAACCCTAATGGCTCCGCGGTTTCGTACGACGGAAATATAAAACTCAACCTCGAATCCGAGGCCCAGGGCACGGCCTTCGGCGTCTTTGCAGAAGAAAACGCCCGCATCGGGGGCATAGACCTTGTCTCGGATATAAAGGTAAGAAGCATTTCAGGCTCCGCCTACGGGGTTTACGCGTCGACCGGCTCAAACATAGGCGACCTGTATAAGGTAAACGGCTCTATCTCCGTGAGCGCCGACAATACGCTCGCCGCGGGGAAAGCCTACGGGATTTACCTGGAAGACGGCGCAACCGTCAGCGAAATCTACGGCTCTATCGAGCTTGAATCCGCCGTTGGAACAAGCGTCGGCGTCTACAAGGGCATCGGAGCCGAAATCGGATATATACACAGCAGCCTCGCAATTACATCCCACAGGGACAACGCCGTATACGGCCTCCTCTACGGCGGCGACTACAATCTGGAAGCGGAATCCATAGGCTATTATAACGCCGAAACCTACGATTCGTCCGGTTTCTCGTTCATATCGGCCCAGCAAATAACTTTGCGCAACAAGGGAAGCGTATACGGCATTTACATCGACGCCGGACAAGAGATAAAAGATTATGTCCGGAACTATTTTTCTGTCGCAAGCGAAACTTCAAACGCCTACGGGCTCTATGCGGCCGGCACGGCGAATACGCTTTACCAGGCGAAATTCCAAGCTGCGGCGGAGGCGGGTTCGGCATACGGCATATACGCCACGGGCGGCGCATTGCTGCCGAATGTGAACGATTGCGAAATTTCCGCGGACGGCAAAGGCTCCTCCGCGGCCTACGGCATTTACGCCGACGGCAACGCCTCTATGGTTTTGTCCAAAGGCAAAGTCGCGGCGACATCCGGCGGCGCGGCCTACGGCGTTTACCTCAAAGACAACGCCAACGCCGGCCTCGCGGGCGATATCAGCGCTACGGGCGCAAGCGAAAGCGTAGGCATATACGCGGGATCCGCAAAAGACCTTACATTCGCCGCCGACGCGACGGTCTCGGCGAAGGATATTTCGGGCAATTACGGCGACGCCATACGCTCGCCGGGCAATCTGACCGTACGCGGCGGAAACAATTCAATCGCGCTTACGGGCAATATCTCGGCACCCGATTCCACATTAACAATGGCCGACGGCAATTTCAGCCTCGCGGCAAAATCTATCGACGCGGGCAAATTTGTCCTCGGCTCGGAGAATTCAAGCGTCTCATTAAACATAAAGGACAAGGTGTCGTTTACCGGTTCAACGCTCGACTTTTACGCGCAAACTAAAAGCGACTATTCTAAAATAACCATAGACTCCGGAATGAGCCTCGACCTCTCGGGCGTCACCAACCTAAATCTGCTTCTGGGAGACAAATTTTCGGCGGCCGGAGATTATCTCGGCCTTATCCAAGGCACGGTGAAGGGGTTGGGCGATATGCCCGCGGTTAACGTGGATTACATAAACAAAACCCCCGACAACCCCACCCTGAACTGGAACACCGTCTATAATGCGGAAGGATTCGGTATATGGTTCGGAACGCCTTCCGGCATCGTCATAAAAGACGCGCCGAATTACGGAAATATTGAACAGGACGTCGTCATAGTTTCCAATTCCGAAGATACCGCGGCCAAGGGCGTGGAAATCTCCAATTCGAATGTCGGCGACGTCACATCGGTAATAGCGGCACAATCCAGGGAACTGAACGCCTACGGCATATGGGTTGACAACATCGGCGGCGGAAGCTCTGTCGGAAAAATCTCCGGGACAATCGAGATCTCGGGTACCGCCAAAGGGACAACCGTCTACGGACTTATCTTCGACGGACAGGCCGCCTCGAACGCAAGCGTGGGGCTCTACAATGCAGCCGAAAAAAATTCGAACGGCTTTGACATAGACTGGGCGAACGCGAATATTTCGGCGAGCGCTACCAAAAATACCCAGGCATATAACGCCGGTAATGTCTACGGCGTGTATTCATACAGCAATAACGGACGTGAAATCGCGTTAGACTCGGGCATTGGCGGCAACATAAGCGCCTCAAATTCCTACGGGGGAGCCTTGGGCATATACGCGGTCGGAACCGACTTCGGCAACCTGCTTTCAAGCGCAAGAATTTCCGCTTCCGGAATGAACGATACATACGTTGCGGGCATACTGGTGGACAGCTCGGTTTCGTTTGGCGATTTTGAAAAGGGTTCGGAAATAATCGCAACCGCGATAGACGGAAGGGCGACCGGCTTGGCAATCAACTTGGGCAGCGGAATGGGGAAACTCTCGTCGAATATAAGCGCGTCTTCCGAAACGGGAACCGCCTACGGCATAGATTTAAGCGGCGGCGCGACGATAGGAGCAGGCTCCCCGGCGGCCATTGAATACGCAAACATAACGGCGACTTCCGGATCCGGCAGTGCCTATGGCATAAATATACACAACACCGGCAGCATAGACGGCTCAATTAAAAATACGACCATTACGGCAGCCTCCGAATCGCATCCCGCCTACGGCATAAGGGTGGACAATTCCGACATAAAGGGCGCCATTGAAAATACGAGCATCGCGGCAACCTCCGATACGGGGGAATCCTACGCGCTTTATTTTAAAAGTTCACAGGGCAAGATATTCACTCTGTCGGGCAATACGAGCCTTACGGGCAAGTACGCAATTTACGCGGAAAACAGCGGCAACGAAAATCTGTCCGTGAACCTCAACAAAGGGGCGGACGGTACCACCGGCATAACGCTCGACGGCGGCGTGGTCGGCGTGGACATGAATGTCGACTCCGGCGCGAAGGCAGCGTTTAGAAATTTCTCGGCCGGCTCGGGGAGCCTCAAAATACACAATGAGGGCGACCTGATTCTGAACGCGGTTTCAACGCTCTCCGATGTTGCCCTCGACGGCGGCGGCCGGTTTAAGCTCTTCCACGGAGACTACGACAAGGGCTCGGGTAAGCTCACCTATTCCGCAAATTCGATAACCGCCAATTATCTTCCGACCGCCCAAAAGGTCGATTTCGGTTCGGAGGCCGCAGACGGCATAGACAGTCTGTGCTTCCTCGATGAAAATTACGACATCAAGTATAAAATTACTTTCAACGGCAGCCTGTCCGATGTTGCGTTGAAGGAGTTTGCATTCGACGATTTCATCGTGGACGGCAAGGAGGCGCTGGCCGGATACAGCACGACAATGGGGCCGAATCCCGGCCTGGCCGCGAGCGTCGAAATATTGCTCAATTCGGCTGGAATAAACTCCCTTGACGACATTGACATCTGGCAGGGCGAATGGGACGGCGACACCATTGTCTGGTCGGCCGCCCAAAAGAAAAACGCTTTCTACGATTCCGAAACCGGCGTTTTGTCGATAGCCGATACGGGCGATTTCACGGCCTATGCCGTCACCGCCGCCGTTCCGGAACCGGCAGCGTGCGCGGCGCTGCTTGGAGCTTTTGCCTTGGCTTTTGTCGCTTATGGAAGAAAGAAATAGGAGCCGCAAATTTGCCGACTGAATCATTTAATTCCAAAACATATATCCCCTAAAATACGGTAGCCGACCCGATAAAGGGCGGCTTTCCCGTAGCTGCCGAGGTTTTTCAAGGCTGTTTCACGGGGTCTGCAACGCGCTTGCAGACCCTTTTTCGGGATTAAAAGTTTCGGAGGTTTAAAGACGGAAAATCGGCTTAAATATTCGCATGCGGCGATATATTTTTCACCGACATGCCACATATTCCGGAAGCTAATCACGGGCAACCCGACTTCCGATGCAGACGATTCCCGTTCCCACGCTAAGAACCGTTTTTTCTCAAACATTCAATTTATTGCAGATTGTCGGCCCCAGCGGCATTTTTTCCAAAAAAACAATCCAACACCACCAACGGCCGCCAAACCTTCCTATTTCAGCGGTTTTCGGATATTCCGCCCAAATCTTTTGAGGTAAATCACTTTGTGCTACCGTCAAACGTGAAGAGAGGGAAGGAATAGGTAAAAAACACAAGTTATTTGTTTCAAACGAATTGCACTTTCACAAAAATTTCAGTTACATTTAGCTGCAATCATATCTCGCACAATTGGTTAGTTATAATGTAAGAGTGAATTACGTCTACAAAAGTAATACTAAATACAAACTAAATTAGCCCCAGAAGGAAACATTTCTGGCACCAAGAAACACAACATCAGATGATTTTTAGCATTGGATGAGGATAATCGTGATGTTACTTCTTTGGAGATACAATCGGTTTTATTGTTCTGGGACTTGGGACATTACTTCTTTCCTCATTTTTACACGCAGATAAATTAAAAGTACTTCTTATTATTTTGGGACTTGGAATATAGCTCCCTTTTTTATTCATACCGGAAGTACTATTACAAAAATCAGAATTAGATTTTTCGCTCATAATTTTATTTTTTATTTGGAGTTCTGCTTTTGCATGTATTACAGTTTTCGAAACTTAATACACTATCGGTTTTAATATTTTTTGCTTTTGGTGATTGCATAACATTCGCAATATTTCTAAGCAACATAATACCTCCATCCAGCAAAAGTTTGCATTTCTTTTCCTTATATGAATTTATTTTTTGTTATTTTCTTTTGAATGTGTACTTTTTATAGATAGATTAACGGTTCTAGGACTTGGAATATTTGAAAAGTTTACTTGTATATTTTCATTCGTTTTCTGAATTTCTAAAATAATGGTCTTGTTCTCCATAACTGGATAGTTAACATGACTTTTATTCGAAGCATCTTCTTTATTTTCCATATCTTTCATAATTATCATTATTATTGTTATTATCAGAAAAATCATAGCGGATAGGAAAGTAGAATCTCGCAACGATCTAATTACTCTTGTAATTTTATACCATTTCAAGCCTTTACGCTTGTTTTCATCATCTTCTAAACCTAAATGTTCACTAAATTTTATAGATAAAAAACATACTGCATATTCCAAGATCAAAGCGGAGTTAAAAAGTATTACAGTAATGATTATTGCGGTTTTTGTCCATATACCAAAACTAACGAACCTTTCGAGATTCATAGATACCAAAAAAATTATGCCCGCCCATCCAATGGACGTTACTTGCTTTGTTTGGTCTTCATTATTTTTTTTGATAGAATCTTCTAACGCATTTATCGCTTCTTTATACTCCTCTTGATACTTATCATTACCTTTATCCATATATAAAATTATTTATGAAAAGAAAATAAAGGCAATATCTAAATATTACAACCAAAAAATCATTTGACTTGGAAAAACTGGCCGAGGAATAAAATATTCCATAATCTTGGCATTCAAACTGTTATATTTCAACAAAAGACTTCACAAGAAAAGGCTTTTAGCAGATTATTTAAAATCAGCCTTTAACAGCGGAGAGGGGGGGATTCGAACCCCCGGTGGGCTTTTGACCCACACGCGATTTCCAATCGCGCACGTTCGGCCACTCCGTCACCTCTCCTGAAATCCAGCGCAAGGACTTTAACGACCATTCGCGCTCCAAACTGAAATTCATGTGCCAGAGAGTGGATTCGAACCACCGACCAAAGGCTTATGAGTCCTCTGCTCTACCGCTGAGCTACTCTGGCAAATTTAAAGATTGTCAATTTACCCTTCGGCCCTTTCAAGTCAAGTTCTATTTCCCCGTTTTTTTATTTTTTTGCGCACCGTTTGGGTCTCCGCGACGCGGTTTCCGCAAGACAGCGAAGAGGAATATTCATATGTCCCTTATATATCTTGAAATCAAATTTCCGTCGAAGTTGGATTCCCCTGCACTCCGGCAATTCTTTTTGCTCCGGCGGCGAACGCGCCGCAAATTAAAAGCGGCACACGGCAAAATCCGGCGCCTCCCCGTCCGGCAAAAAAACCGGAAAGGCAAATTGCGCATGATAAATGCGTACATACCGGCACATGCCCGTTCTCTCAAAATGCACTCCGCAAGAGGTCAAATCCGGATAACAACGAAGGAACGCCCCGCGATGCGAAACGAGACCTCCCGCAATGCGGAAGCGGCGCCGCTTCCGCCATCTTGTCCGGAAAACCCTGAAAATGGGAAATCAGGCTTCGGAAATTTTCGCGCAGCCGGCAACTTCCCCCGCCCTCGCGTAGCA
>ERZ827168.3734-NODE-3734-length-15137-cov-3.722119_pt1 | contig 15137 bp, 11 predicted proteins | sample MGYA00519868_ERZ827168 | MGnify/ENA primary metagenome ERZ827168 (study PRJEB31778, sample SAMEA3449271) | human gut metagenome | biome: human gut; feature: human-associated habitat; material: faeces | place: United Kingdom | collected 2010/2012 ...
AAAGAAGAAATTATTGAAAAAATAGATTTAAAATTAAAAGAAGGAGTTGATGAAAATATGAGTTGTTTACAAGAAAGGTTAGTACAAGAATTTAGACAAGAAATAAGAAATGAATTTAAAGAAGGATACAAAGCAATTTTCAGACCATTAATACTAAATAAAGTACCAGATGAATTAATGTTACAAAGTAAAAAAATAACAAAAAAACAACTAGAAGAAATAAAAAAAGAAGTCTTTGAAGAAGAAAATAAAAAGGCAAAACAAAAAAATAAATAATAAAATAAAACTACTATTATTAAAAGTAATTCAAATTATTAAGCAAAAAGTTTAATAATGAGATTTTACCTTGAAAATAGTAGTTTTTTAATTATTATGATGCTCAAAGTTTGAACTACTAATAAAAACTAAACATAAAATATACTAATAAACAATAAGGTGTAAAGTCTAAAAATAGATAAAGAGTAAAATGATTTTTAGAAAATAAACCTTAAGAAAGGATGCAAAAATTATGGAAGAAATATTAAAAGTAAGCAACCTTAGTAAAAAATACCAAAATAAAGAGGGGGAAGTATTAGCATTAAAAAACGTAAATTTTAGAGTAAAAAAAGGAGAATTTGTCAGTATAATAGGACCAAGTGGGTGTGGAAAATCAACATTACTATCAATTCCATCAATAACGAACTCATCTAAAGCTCTTATCATTTTATTTATTGCCTCTTCTCTATCTTTACCATAAGCTATTACTTTAGCTATCATAGAATCATAATTAGGTGGTATTGAATATCCTTCATATATTGCAGAATCAATTCTGATTCCTTTTCCACCAGGTAAGTTTAACCCTGTGATCTTTCCTGGACATGGCATAAAATTCTTACTAGGATTTTCTGCATTTATTCTACATTCCATACTATATCCTCTAAATTCAACATCTTTTTGTTTTAATTTTAATGTTTCACCTGCTGCTATTTTTATTTGTTCTTTTACTATGTCTATACCTGTTCTTTCTTCTGTTATTGGATGTTCTACTTGAATTCTTGTATTCATTTCCATAAAATAAAAGTTTTTATCACTATCCACTAAAAATTCTATTGTTCCACAACTTGTATATCCTGCAACTTTAGCTGCTTTTACTGCTGCTTCTCCCATTTTATTTCTTAATTTATCATCTATTGCTGTTGATGGTGTTTCTTCTAATACTTTTTGATTTCTTCTTTGAATTGAGCAATCTCTTTCTCCTAAATGTATTACATTTCCATGTTCGTCTGCTAATATTTGAATTTCTACATGACGAGGATTTTTTATGAATTTTTCCATATATATTTCATCATCATTAAAAGATATTTTGGCTTCTTGTTTTACTATATTATAATTTTTTTCTAGTTCTTCAGAATTATTTGCAATTCGTATTCCCTTTCCACCACCACCAGCTGCTGCTTTTAGCATAACAGGATATCCTATTTTTTCAGCTGTTTTTATTGCATCTGTAAGCCCTGTAACACTTCCTTTTGAACCTGGTATTACTGGAACTCCTGCAGATTCCATTAATTTTTTTGCATTTGATTTATTTCCTAATAATTCTATTACTTGATATTTAGGTCCTATGAATTTTATATTTGATTCTTCACATATTTTTGCAAATTGACTGTTTTCTGATAAAAACCCAAAACCTGGATGTATTCCATCTGCCCCTGTAATATGTGCTGCCTCTATTATGTTTTTGAAATTCAAATAACTTTTATTTGAGCTTGCTGGGCCTATACAAATTGCTTCATCTGCAAGTTTTGTATGCATTGCATCTTTATCTATTTCTGAATATACTGCTACTGTTTTTATATTCATTTCTTTACATGCTCTTATTATTCTGACTGCTATTTCTCCTCTATTTGCAATTAATATCTTGTTCATTTATATTCCCATCCTTTTCTCTATTGTTTCAAGTTCACACATATTAACAATTTTTTATTTGTTATCAACTACTGCAAATGTTAATTCACCTTTTGCTACAATTTTACCATCAACTGTGGCTATTGCTTCTCCAATTCCAATTGGACCTTTTCTTTTTATAATTTTTACTTCTAATTTTAACTTATCTCCTGGAACAACCATTTTTTTGAATTTCATTTTGTCTATTCCACCAAATAAAGCATTTTTTCCCTTATTTTCTTCCATACTTAATATTGCAATTGCTCCTGCTTGTGCTAGACTTTCTGTTATTAATACACCTGGCATTATTGGATTTCCAGGAAAATGTCCTTTAAAATACCATTCTTCTTCATTTACATATTTATATGCTACTGCACTTTCTCCTGGTATATATTCTTCTACCTCATCTATCATTAAAAATGGTTCTCTTTGTGGTATTATTTCCTTTATTTGCTCTTTATTTAACATCTTTATTTTCCTTTCTTTTATTTTATCTTAAATAATGGCTTTCCATATTCAACCATTTCTCCATCTTTAACAAGTATTTCTGCAATTTCACCATCAAATTCACATTCTATTTCATTCATTAATTTCATTGCTTCTATAATACATAAAATATCACCTTTTTTTACTTTTTTTCCAATCTCTACATAAGGATTTGAATTAGGATCTGGTTTTAAATAAAATGTTCCAACCATTGGTGATTTCACAATTTTGCAATTATCTTCTTGTGTTTCAGTTTCTACAATTTCATTTACTTCTTTTTGTTCAATATGTTGTATATTTTTTTCTTGTACTTTTTCAACTACTTTTACTTCTTTTTTCATTCCAATTTTAGTTCCATCTGGAAAATCTATTGAAATCTCTGTTAATTTAGAATTCCCCATGTCATCAATTAATTTTTTTATATCTTCATAATTCATTTTTATATTCCTTTCTGTCAGCAATATTACTCGTATTTTTTTAGAATAATACTTGCATTATGTCCTCCAAATCCTAAGGAGTTTGACATTGCAATATTTATCTTTTCATTTCTTACTTCATTTGGAACTATATCTAAATCACATTCTTCATCTTTTTCTTTATAATTAATAGTTGGTGGAACTTTTCCTTGCTCAATTGCTTTTGTACAGAAAATTGCTTCTACTCCACCTGCAGCTCCTAATAAATGACCTGTATTTCCTTTTGTTGAACTTATCATTACTTTTGAACTATATTCTCCTAATGCTTTTTTTATTGCCATTGTTTCGCAAGAATCATTTAAATGTGTTGAAGTTCCATGTGCATTTATATAATTTATATCTTCTGGTTTTATTTTTGCATCTTCTATTGCTCTTGTCATAGCCCTTGCTGCACCTTCTCCATCAGGAGCTGGTGATGTTATATGATAAGCATCTGATGTTGCACCATATCCAATTATTTCAGCATATATTTTTGCCCCTCTTTTTTGTGCATGTTCTAGTTCTTCTAAAACTAAAACACCTGCACCTTCTCCCATTACAAATCCACTTCTTTCTTTATCAAATGGAATACTTGCTCTTGTTATATCTGTTGCACTTGATAATGCTTTCATATTTTCAAATCCTGCAATTCCAATTTCACATATTGATGCTTCTGAACCACCTGCTATTATTACATCTTCTGAACCATATTTTATTGTTTTATATGCTTCTCCTATTGCATGTGTTGATGATGCACAAGCTGAAAGTATTGAAATTGATTCCCCTTTTGCACCTAATTCAATTGCAACATTTCCTGCTGGCATATTTGCAATTGACATTGGAATAAACATTGGTGAAATTCTATTATGTCCTTTTGTACAATTTATTGCACATTGTTCTTGAATTGTGCTTAACCCTGCAATTCCTGAACTTACAAATACTCCTACTCTTTCAAAATCTGTATTTTCTTTTGTAATTCCACTATCTTTAAAAGCTTCTCTTGAAGCTATAATTGCAAATTGTGAACTTCTATCTAATCTTTTTGATTGTTTCAAATCAAAATATTCTTGTGATTCATAATTTTTAACTTCTGCATCTACTTTTGTTTTAAATGTAGAATTATCAAATAAAGAAATATTATCAATTCCACATTTTTTATTTAATATACTATTCCATGATTCATTTACATCTTTTCCTATTGGAGTTATTGCTCCAAGTCCTGTAATTACTACTCTTCTTTCCATATCTTTCTCTCCTATTTTTTTACTTATTTTATTTGAATAAGAATTAAATTTTGACGAATACTGAGGCTGTTAAGGCTTGCTTGTTACAGCCTCAGTATGTGTTAACTGAAAATTGTAATTATTATTCAAATCACATAAGCATACCACCATCAACATTAATAACTTGCCCAGTAATATAAGAACTATCATCAGAAGCTAAAAACTTAACAACATTAGCAACATCTTGAGCAGTTCCCATTCTTTTCAAAGGAATATTTTTGGCAATTTCCTGTTTAACATCATCTTTTAAAACATCAGTCATATTTGTTTCAATAAAACCAGGAGCAACAGCATTTACTAAAATATTTCTTGAAGCAATCTCTTTAGCTAAACTCTTTGTAAATCCGATAATTCCTGCTTTTGATGCAGAATAATTTGTTTGACCTGCATTACCTGAAATTCCAACAACAGATGAAATATTAATATTCTACCATCTCTTTTTTTCATCATATATGGTACAACACTTTTTGTAACATTAAATGTTCCAACTAAATTAGTATCTATTACTTGTTCAAAATCTTCTTTCTTCATTCTCATAAGTAACATATCTTTTGTAATTCCTGCATTATTTACTAATACATCTATTTGTCCAAATCTTTCTATTACTTGTTTTACAAAGTTTTCACAATCTTCAAAATTTGCAACATCACCTTTTACTGCTAGAATTTGAACTCCAATTTTTTCAATTTCTTTTTTGGTATTTTCTAGTTCTTCATTTTCTTTTCTATAATTTAATGCAATATTATAACCTTGTTTTGCTAATGTTATTGCTATTTGTTTGCCTATTCCTCTTGTTGCACCTGTTATTAATGCACACTTATCCATTTTCTTCCACCTTTCTTATTGAAAAATAATTAATTTTTTTCCAAAACTTGATATAAAACGTTTTTCAATGTTTCCACATCTGTCACATTAAAAATCCTAATCTCTTTATCTGTTTTAATCTTTTTAGCAAATCCAGACAATGTCTTACCTGGACCTATTTCAATGAAAGTATCAACACCAAGTTTAATCATATTTTCTAAACTCTTTGAAAATCTTACTGGACTTATTATATGTTTTGCTAAAATATCTTTCATATCATCATTTTCTGTATAAACTTCAGCATCTATATTTTTAATAACTTTTGAATTTCCATTATTAAATTTTATTTTATCTAATTCTTTTCTTAATTCATCAGATGCTTTTTGTAATTTTATGGTATGAAAAGGACCTGATGTTTTTAACTCAATAACTCTTCTAGCACCATATTGTTTAGCTATATTTTCTGCTTCTTTTATTCCATCTTTATCACCTGAAATTACAATTTGACCTGGGCAATTAAAATTTACTGGTACTGCAAATCCATTTTGAACTTTTGAACATACTTCTTCAACTTCATTTTCTCCCATTCCAAGTATAGCTGACATTAGCCATTCACCATCAGGAACTAAGTTTTGCATATATTCTCCACGTTTTTGAACTAATTTTACTCCATCTTCAAAATTTAATATTCCACTATATATCAGTGCAGAATATTCACCAAGACTTAAACCTGCTGATATTTCTGCTTTTACTCCATTTTTATTAAGTATTTCTAATATTGCTAAACTCATTGTTAAAATACAAAGTTGAGTATTTTTAGTTTGATTTAATTCTTCTTCAGGACCTTCAAATGATATCTTTTTCACATCTACTCCTGTCAAATTTTCTACTCTATCATATATATTTCTAACTTCCTCATATTTCTCATATAAATCTTTTCCCATTCCAACATATTGTGAACCTTGACCTGGGAACAAAAATCCTATTTTCATATTATTCTTCTATCCTTTTCATTAATCTTTTTTCAAATATTTTGCAAAATTCATTTACAATAAATAAATTATCAACATCTATGTTAAATTCTTTTTTAATTGATGTTGCAATATTTCTTATATCATCACTAAAGTTCTTCCCATTAGTATTTATGCCTATTCCTACAACTATATATTTCGTTTTTTGTCCAACAATTTTAGATTCTGTTAATATTCCACCAACTTTTTTTCCATTATAATAAATATCATTTGGAGCTTTTATTTGAAGATTTATTCCATATTTTTCTTCAAAAATTTGTATTAATATTTGTGCAATTTCTATTGTTATCCCTTCAAGTTTTTGTGGTTCACATTCTGTTTCAATATAAAATGAAAATGCAATATTATTTTCATTACCTGTATGCCAAACTCTACCATGTGTTCCTTTTCCATTTGTTTGTCTATTTGCCATTATAATTGTTCCATTTTGTATTTTACATTTTTCTATTCTTCTATGTATTTCTGTTTGTGTAGAGTCAATTTCTTCATAATTTTCAAATACATTACCTAAAATTTGTGTTGTCATTATAACTCCTTAATTATTTGTTCTAAATTTTTTTCTCTTTTAATTTTATTTGTTGTAGTTTTTATTAATGGTTTGTCTGAAATAATAATTCCTCTAATTGCTTTATAATGTGGCATTGTTTTATTTATTGATTTTATTTTTTCATTAAAATATTCTTTTATTTCAGTTTCTGTTTTTCCTTCAAAACTTTCTTTGTTATAAACAATTTTTACAAAAATCTTTATATCATTTGGATCTTTTGAAATTGGTTTTCCAAAAATAAATGATTCTTCTACACCATCTTCTTTATTAATTAATGTTTCCATTTCTTCCGGAAAAATATTTTTGCCATTTTTTAATACAATTACACTTTTCTTTCTTCCACAAATAAATATATAACCCTCTTCATCAATTCTTGCTAAATCACCAGTTTGAAACCATCCATCTTTTAATACTTTTTCTGTTGCTTCTTTGTTTTCATAATATTCAAGCATTACATTAGGTCCTTTTACTGCTAATTCTCCAATTCCATCTTTATTTATATCTAATAATTTTACTTCATCACTTGGAACACATTTTCCAATAGAGCCTGTTTTATGATATTTTTTATTTCCTATTGCAACAACTGGTGATGTCTCTGTTAATCCATATCCTTGAACCATATTAAATCCAAGCCTTCTAAATTTTTCTTCAATACTTGGTTCTAAACTTGCAGCACCACTTATAAATAGTTTTATATTTCCCCCAAGTAAATCATGTATTTCTTTAAATACTTCTTTTTTCTTTTCCATACTTGAATCTTTATATTTTTCTTCATCTTTAAGTATTTGTTCAACTTTTCCTTGTTTTTCCAAGTGCTTTTTTATTATTTTGAATAATCTTTCATATATTGCTGGAACAGATGCCATTACAGAAACCTTATATTCAGCTAAGTTTTCTGGAATATGTCTAATTCCATCACAAAATACTGTTTCAGCTCCAACATATAGTGAAAATAAAAATCCAACTGTACATTCAAATACATGATGTAATGGTAAAAATGATAAAAACACATCTGATGAATTTACATCTAATATTGATGATATATCCATTAAATTTGAACATATATTTTTATGTGAAAGTGCTACTGCTTTTGATATTGATGTTGTTCCAGATGTAAATAACATTATACTCATTTTTTCATTATCAATTTTTGCATTTGTAAAACTTGTATTTCCAGATTTTACTAGCTGTATTCCTTCTGATATAAGTCTCTTTTGTGATATGATTCCATCATTATCTTTTTCTAAATCCATTGAAATGATATATTTTAATTTTGTCTTTTTTAATATTTCGACATATTTTTGTGAACATATTATTGCTTCTGCTTTTGATCTTTCAATTAAACTTTCTAATTCATTTTCTGGTAATGATTTGTCTAATGGTACTACTGTTCCTGTCCCACAAACTATTGATAAATATGCTATTTCCCATTCATATCTATTTTCACCTATTACAGCTATTCTTTTATCTTTTAATCCCATATCTATCAATTTTGTTCCAAGTCCATCAACCATTTTTCTTACTTCATTATGTGTGATTTCTTTATATCCATTTTCTTGTCTTATTTTATATGCTATTTTTTCACCATATTTTTCTCCTGATTTTTTTAGCATATCTTTTAAATCTGTTATTTCTATATATTTATATAATCTTTCCATTCTTTTTCCTTATTTTCTTAATTTTGTTTTGGTTTCGTTTGTAAACCTTATATATTTATACCATTTTTTTGATGTTTTTTGATTATACTGGGAGGTCAGTACAATTTAGTATTTTAAAACAATTTTCTTACCATTGACATTTTTTTATAATTATGCTAATATAATTATAGCAATTGCAAACGAAGTCTTAAAAGATTGCACATAAAAAGACTAAGAACCTCCAATTCTTAGTCTTTTCTTTATGCTATTTGCTCAAATACTTTATTATGTAATAAACTATTATGAGTTTTAGCAAATCTACGAAGTCTTTCAATGACTGCACCTCCTTTCTACCTTTGGGCGAAAGGCATATTTAATATATACTCAACCATAGATTTTGTCAACAAATTTCGTCATACATAATTTGACATTATATATCAAAAAAACACTTCAAACGAAGTGTTTTTTACTATTATTTAACTAAATATATATTACAAGCATTTAATCCTTTAATCCATTTCCATTCATTTAATCCTGTTGCATTTTTTATTTTTTCCATCATTTCATCATTATTTTGCCCACCATTTATAAATACTAAAATTCCATTTGATAAATCTTTACCATTCAAAATTTTATTTATATTTTCATCTGTACATTCTACATCTTTAGCTATATATGAATTATCTAACTTTGAAAATAACAATATATCATCTAAAAATCTATTTTCATTAGAATTAAACATATAAATTGTTGGAACATTCAATTCATTTTGAACCTCTTCTACAATATCTCTTTTATCTAAAAATTCTTCTTCTGGCTCCATCTTAAATATTATAGGTGTTATCAATATAATTGCTAAACATACTGCCAAAACTCTAAATACATTTTTTTCATTAAAAATATTTTCCAAAACATTTTCTAATAAATATATAATTAATATAAATACTAATCCACATACTGGCATTATATATCTTAATTCAATCCAAGGGGCTGATAATGAAACTAATAAAGTATAAAATGCTGTTGGAATTGCTATATATTTTATATACTGATTTTTGTTCTCAAATATTTTCTTTTTATTTGCCTTTTTATAAATTCCTAATCCAACTATCAATGCTAGTAAAATAAATAACAATCCATTAAATGCGTGTCTATTAAATTTCTTTATATACATCTTTATGCTTTTTAAAAACTCTGAAATTTGAGTTAATTTGCTTAAGGCTCCTTGTCCTCTATATCCAAAAAATAAATGTTTTATTGAATATGGGAAAATTATTAAAGATGTTACACCTGCTATACACATTGTTACTATATATGCAATTAATTCTTTATATCTTTTTTCTTTTATATATTTTATTGCAAACATTATAAACATCATTGCTAAATAAAATAAATAATAATAATGTGTTAATGAACCTGCAAGTGCTGAAATTCCTATAAATATTAATAACTTATAATCTATTTCTTTCTTCTCTAATAGCATTAAGTGTAAATATGTTGTAATCAATACATTTAGTGTTGATAATGCATACATTCTTATATATATTACATTTGTTATTGATGCTAATACAAGTGATGATACCATAGCTATAATTGCAGATTTTTCTTTATATTTGTATTTGTCTTTTAATATTTTGTTTAGTATCAAATACATAAATATTGTTACAAATGCATATATTATCATATTTATTATTATTCCTGGCCATTTTGAATAACTATTTTTATGGAATCCCATTGCAAATCTTAATATTAAATAATATAAAGGTGGATGAACATCATTTTTTTGATTTTCATATACTTGTTTATATTGACCAATTTCATCATCATTTACACATAGATAATCTTCATAATATTTTCCATCATGCCATATATTATAAAAGTTTTCATTATCTTGTATTTCAACTTTATCATAACTTGCAAGACCTAATGAATATGCTTCGTCCATATGAATATATGATTTATTTGCTCCTACTATTATAAATATTATCGTCTGTATTATTAATATTATTGATATAATTATTTTTTCATATTTCTTTTTCTCCATCTTTTATTTTCCTCCTTTTGTAAGTCATTCTAATTTTAACATATGAAAATAAAAATCTCAACAAATATTTATTAATATTTTTTCCAAATTTAGACTTGTTAAAATTAACTAACAAATAGCACAAAGTGGCACTTATCCTTTACAGGAAAGTGCCACTCTTTACTTATTTTATACTTTTGTTGTATTCTTATTTTCTTTTTCAGCCATCTTTTTTTCTTTTTGCTTAATTTTCAAGTTATCTTTAGCTACTGTCATAAGAAGTTTAATTCTATTTGTCTGATTTGCTTCACTTGCACCTGGATCATAATCAACAGGTACAATATTTGCATCTGGGAACATATCTCTGATAGTTTTTATTACACCTTTACCAACAACATGATTTGGTAAACACGCAAATGGTTGAACACAAACTATATTTTGAATACCATTTTCCATATATTCAAGCATTTCAGCCGTCAAGAACCAACCTTCACCTGTTTGATTTCCTGTTGATAAAACTGATTTTACATTATCTGCTAAATGCCAAATATCACAAGTTGGTAAATATCCTTTTTTAGATTTTTCTAATGCTTTTTTAGCATCTTTTTCAAATGAATTTATCAATTTTATTGCAACATCAAATAACATTGATTTCAATCCATTATTTTTTAATAATTGATGTGATATTACTCCATTTGCTGCAACATATTTAACAAACCCCATAAAGTCTGGTAAAACAACTTCTGCACCTTCTTTTTCCAATAAATTTGCTACATAATTATTTCCAAATGGATGATATTTAATTAAGATTTCTCCTACTATTCCTACTTTTGGCTTTTCTTTTCCTTGCTTCCATTCAATTTTTTCAAAATCATCAACCATCTGATATATACTTTTTGAAAATTCTTTTGAATTACTATTTATTGCAAGTTTTTTTGCTTTTTCCATCCATTCTGCAAATAATTTATCTGTCTCACCTTTATTTTTTTCATAAGCTCTATTTTTATATAACATTTTTTGTAATAAATCTGCATAAACCATTGATTTTAATAGTTTTTCAACTAATGGTAATGTTAGCTTAAATCCCGGATTTTTCTCCATTCCAACAACATTAAATGAAATTACTGGAACTTGTCCAAAGCCTGCATCTTTTAGAGCTTTACGAATAAATCCTATATAATTTGTTGCTCTACATCCTCCACCTGTTTGTGACATTATTAATGCTGTTTTATTTACATCATATTCTCCAGATTCTAATGCTTCTATCATTTGTCCTGTTGTTATAATTGATGGATAACAAGCATCATTATTTACATATTTCAAACCTGTTTCAATTGTATTTTGTGTACATTCTCTTAAAAGTTTTGCTTTATATCCTTCACTTTGCAAAACTGGTTCAATAAAATCGAAATGAATTGGTGCCATTTGTGGAATTAAGATTACATATTCTTTTTTCATTTCTTCTGTAAATGGATTTTTCTTTAAGAAATATTCACCTGTTTCTTTTTCATCTTTTTTATTATTTAATCTTTTATTAATACTTGCAAGTAATGAACGTAAACGAATTCTTACAGCTCCTAAGTTATTTACTTCATCAATTTTTATTAATGTATACATTTTTCCAAAACTTGTTAGAATTTCTTCAACTTCATCTGTTGTAACAGCATCAACTCCACAACCAAACGAATTTATTTGAACAAGCTCTAAATTATCATGTCTACCTACAAAATCTGCTGCTGCATATAATCTTGAATGAAACATCCATTGGTCAACAACACGAAGTGGTCTTTCTGGTAATGCTTTATCTGCCACACTATCTTCTGTTAATACACACATTCCTAAACTTGTTATTAATGTATCTATTCCATGATTTATTTCTGGATCTACATGATATGGTCTTCCTGCTAATACAATTCCTTTTAAATTATTTTTTTCAATATATTCAATTGTTTCTTTTCCTTTATCATGTATATCTTGTCTACATTTTTGATATTCTTGTTGAGCTTTTTCTATTGCATTTTTTAATTCTTTTTTGTTAAAATTATATTCTTTAAATTCAGGTAATTCCATCATTCTTTTTAATAATGCTTTTGATTCAAATGGTAAAAATGGGTTTATGAATTTAATATCTTCACTTTTTAATTCTTCAATATTATTTTTTAATACTTCTGAATAAGATATTACAATTGGACAATTATATCTATTATTTGCATCTTCATACTCTTTTCTTGAATATGGTATACATGGATAAAATATTGTTTTAATTCCATTTTGTATTAGACTTATAACATGTCCATGTGATAATTTTGCTGGATAACATACAGATTCAGATGGCATTGATTCAATACCTTTTTCATATATCTTTCTTGTACTTTTTTCTGATATTATTACTCTAAATCCTAAATTTGTGAATAATGTAAACCAGAATGGATAGTCTTCATACATATTTAAAACTCTTGGAATTCCTATTGTTCCTCTTGGTGCATCTTTTTCTTCTAATGGTGTATATCCAAATATTCTATCATATTTATATTTTACTAAGTTTGGTAAATCTTTGTGTGAATTTACTATTCCTTCACCTTTTTCACATCTGTTTCCAGATATATGTCTTTTTCCATTACTAAATCTATTTATTGTTAATTGACAATGATTTTCACATCCATTACATCTTGTATGTGTTACTTTTATGTCTAATTTATCAATTTCTTCAATTGTTGCAAGTGTTGAATGATATTCCATGTCCATATTTGCTTCATATTGTTCACATGCAAGTAATGCCATACCATAAGCTCCCATAAGTCCTGCTATATCTGGTCTTGTTACATTTCTTCCAACAATTAATTCAAATGCTCTTAATACTGCTTCATTATAGAATGTTCCACCTTGTACAACAATATGACTTCCTAATTTTTTTACATCTCTTATTTTCATTACTTTTTGTATTGCATTTTTTATTACTGAATATGATAAACCTGCTGATATGTCTCCAACTGAATATCCTTCTTTTTGTGCTTGTTTTATTTTTGAATTCATAAATACTGTACATCTTGAACCTAAATCAACAGGTCTTTTCGCTTCAATTGCTTCTTTAACAAATTGTGATATTTCTAAGTTTAAGCTTTTGGCGAATGTTTCTATAAATGAACCACATCCAGATGAGCATGCTTCATTTAGCATTATATTGTCTATTACGCCATTTTTCATTTTAATGTATTTCATATCTTGTCCACCAATATCAATTATTGCTGTTACATCAGGTTCAAATTGTTTTGCAGCTGTATAATGGGCAATTGTCTCTATTTCGTTTAAATCAACATTAAGAGCTGTTTGGATTAATTTTTCTCCATATCCAGTAACACCACTATAACGTAAATGTGCTTTTTCAGGTAAAACAGAATATAATTTTTTTAACATTTCCATTACACTTTTTAAAGGATTACCTTCATTACTTCCGTATAGAGAGTATAGAAGATTACCTTCATTATCTATTAATACAAGCTTTGTTGTTGTAGATCCAGCATCAATACCTAAGTAACAATCACCTTCATAATTAGTTATATCTTTTTTTGTTACTTTGTGTTTATCATGTCTTTCCTTAAAAGCTTCATATTCTTCTTTATTTTTAAATAGAGGATCTAAAGGTTTTGTTGTATTATCATGTGAATTTTTTAGATTTTCTATTTTCTTTTCTAATTCATTTGGAGTTATAGTTTCTGAATTAATAGAATCTAATGCTGCTCCTTTTGCTACTAAAAGATGAGCTTCTTCTGGAACGATTATTTCATCATCAGTTAATTGCAATGTTTCTATAAATCTTTTTCTTAATTCAGATAAATAATTTAAAGGACCACCTAAAAATGCAACATTTCCTCTAATTGGTCTACCACAAGCAAGTCCACTAATAGTTTGGTTAACAACTGCTTGAAAAATAGATGCAGCTATATCTTCTTTTGCTGCCCCTTCATTTATTAAAGGTTGTACATCAGTTTTAGCAAAAACCCCACAACGAGAAGCTATAGGATAAATTGTTTGATATCCTTTTGCAAGCTCATTAAGACCAGCAGTATCTGTATGTAATAAAGAAGCCATTTGGTCTAAAAATGCACCTGTACCTCCAGCACAAGTACCATTCATACGTTGTTCAATAGATTGATCAAAGTATATAATTTTTGCATCTTCTCCACCTAATTCAATAACAACATCAGTTTTAGGAATATATTTTTCTACTGCTCTTTTACAAGAAACAACCTCTTGAATAAAATCAACTCCTAAAAACTTTGCAGCAGACATAGCACCAGACCCTGTAAGCGACAAAGTAAAAATATTAGAAGGAAACTTAAGCAATAAATTCTCTAATACAGAACACACAGTATTTTTAGTATCAGAAAAATGCCTTTGATAATCCTTATATATTGTATTTTTATTACTATCCATAACAATAATTTTAACAGTAGTTGAACCAACATCTAATCCAACATGTAATATATTTTCCATAACAAAATCTCCTTTTTTGTATGTAACTAAAATCTTTTAATCCCCTTCATTTTATACGGAAAATAGCGATTTGTCAAATGGTAAAACTTGTAAAGCTGCCATCAGGGACGGACCTTTTGTCATTGGTTCCGGGTTTAAATTGCCAAATTATTAATAATAATCTTAAATAATACATGGGTTAGCATAAATTTTAATTAAAAATAAATTATTAAATAATATTAAATGAGTTCTAAAATGGACAAACAAATAATAATATTTGTAATAAATAGATTTTTGAGGAGGTAAAAATGAAAAATAAAAAAATAGTAATTATTTTTGTTATAATATTTATATTTGTGATAATAGGTGGATTTTTTGCAATAAAATATGTAAAGAATCAGCAACAGGAGGAAAATAAAATTGCAGAATATACTCCAGAAGAAGAGGTTGCAGACAACCAATTAAGACAAACAAT
>ERZ827168.3740-NODE-3740-length-15121-cov-5.881787_pt1 | contig 15121 bp, 14 predicted proteins | sample MGYA00519868_ERZ827168 | MGnify/ENA primary metagenome ERZ827168 (study PRJEB31778, sample SAMEA3449271) | human gut metagenome | biome: human gut; feature: human-associated habitat; material: faeces | place: United Kingdom | collected 2010/2012 ...
ATGTAAATTGAATAACGACTGTTTCGCGGGGGAAAGTGCCTGTTTTCGGCCTTACATTTCCTTCCAATACAGGGAAAAATCAAGCGAAATAGGGATTTACACCGGTGTGGAAAAAGTGGTGGAAACTGTGGATAACTCCTTGTAGAAATTATGCCGTGTAGAATTATGTCACCCTGTCGTAAAGCGCTTCGGGTTGCGGGAAGCGACTGGATTTGTGTAAAATCCTGCCGGAATGGAGGGGATATTCCCTCCTTTTGGCGAATGCGGTATTTTGCCCTTTGAAAGGCGGAGATACACTTTTCGAACTTTTTCCGGGGTATTCCTGCGATGCAATTTTGCGATTACAGTGTGTATTGCTATTTCCGGTACGAGCCCACCGACCCGGTAGGGAGCTGGCATTGTCCGCTGATGCACATGTCGCACCGCGCCTGCACGTCGAGGGCGCTGAAATACGTCTCCTCAAAGGGGATCCAGCGGTCGCGGAACTGCGCGGCCTTTGCCGCCCCGCTGCGGGCTTCGATGCGCTGTATCTGCGTTTCCGGGTCGACGGTCAGGAATACCCGCAGGTCGTAATACGCCCACAGGTCGGGGTGACAGGCGTAGGCACCCTCCACGATGGCGAGACGGCAGGGCGCTGCCGTCACTGGCGCGCCCAGCTGCTGCTGTGCGCACGAGAACGGGCGGTAGGTGACGGGCTGTCCGCTGCGCAGGGGGAGCAGCACCTCCTCCAGAAACCGCTCGTGATCCACGTTTTCGCCGGGCTGGGCGAACCGCTCCGCTGTCCGCTGCTGAGGGCGGAGAAAGAAATCGTCCATGTGGAAAACGGGGCAGGCGTAAATGCTTTGCAGCAGCGCTCCCAGCGTCGTTTTGCCGCTTGCACTGCCGCCGTCGATGGCAACGAGCACACGCTCCCGTTCCGCCATCAGGCGGTCGATGCGCACAAGGAGCGGACGGATATACTCCGTGGAACGGTCGTTCATGGCAGTACTGCCCCCTTTTCAAAAAGTCATGCTGATGATAGCATCTTTTGCCGTTTCGCGCAAGGGAGCAAGCCTTGACAGCCCCCTACATTTTTGGTAAGATTCCCGCATTAACACAAACAGCGCCGCGCACTGTTGAAAGAAACGGAGAAGAAATTCATGGATCACGCCGCCATTTTCACCCGCAATTCCTCCGCTGTGAGAAAGCTCACCTATTCCGCGCTCTGCCTCACCCTTGCGATGGTACTGCCGTTTTTGACCGGCCAAGTCCCCGAGATCGGCTCGATGCTCTGCCCCATGCACATTCCCGCGCTGCTGTGCGGCTTTTTGTGCGGCTGGCCGTGGGGTCTTGCGGTCGGCTTCCTCTCTCCCCTGCTGCGCTCGATGTTCGGTATGCCGCCGATCTGGGTCGCCATCCCCATGGCCTTTGAAATGGCAACCTACGGCGCGGTGTCGGGCTGGCTGTACCGTAAACTCAATGGGCGCGGCGGCCGCATCTACCTCTCCCTCATCACCGCGATGCTTGCAGGCCGTCTCGTGTGGGGGCTTGTACAGTTCCTGCTCGCGGGTCTTCGCAGCACCACGTTCAGCCTCGCAATGTTCCTCTCCGGTGCGGTCACGACGGCCCTCCCCGGTATCATTTTGCAGCTCATTCTCATCCCCGTCCTCGTTGTGGTGATGGAGCGCACGCGCATCGTGCTTGATGCCTGAAAAACAAAAGTCCTTGGATCTTGCCGATCCAAGGACTTTTTTCATAGTTTTTCTTCCTCGCTTGCCAGCAGGCGCGGCGCGCCCGCGTCGATCAAGAATGCGCCGTTCCTGCCGCTATTGCGTTTTTTCCTGCCGCACCGCTCCCTCCTCGCGCAGCAGGCGCAGGTACGCATCGAGATAGAGTTTATGCGTCACACTGAGCAGCGCCGAGCGCAGCAGCAGCTTCTCATCCGTTTTATCCTTGCCGACGCTCTTGAGCTGGTCGCTCGCACCGAAGATATAGCAGATCAGGTTTTCAAACTCTTCGCAGAAGTAGTGATATGCAGTCGGCAGGTCATAAGTCGCGCGCTGAATGGCGATAAGCGTACGGATATCGTCCATTGTGGCAACATTTTTGATACACGAAACAAAAATGAGATACGCGATGCTCTCTGCACCATAGGCTTTTTTCTCAGGGCCGGGAATGATCTTCTGCTTAACATAATTGCTGATCATCGAAGATGTGATAGGGCTCAGCCCGCATCCCGCGATGGATCGATTGACATAACGTGTGACCTGTTCCAGATACAACCCCACGTCCGGGATCTCCCCGAGCCGTGGGATATGAAAGCTGCGGACCGACTCCGCAAGATGGCTGCGTTTGTTCTCGTCCATGGCGATCCCCCCATTCAAGCTGCGTTTTCATCATCTTATTCTTCCTGCAAAAGAATGTCAACAAGTTTTTCAGAAACCGATTGACAGTTTTCAAAAAACGTTGTATTGTAGTCCAAGACATTTTGTCCGACTACCAGTTTATGAATAACCGTTTTTTGGAGGATCTCCCCATGATGAAAATTATCGCCGACTCTTCCGCCAACATTTCGGCGTTGGAGGGCGTTTGCTTTCAGTCCATTCCCATGACCATTCGCGCGGGAGAGCGTGAATTTGTAGACGATGGAACGCTCGATACCGCCAAGATGCTCGACTATCTTGCTTCCTACAACGGAAAATCCGGCACGGCCTGTCCCGGCCTCGACGCCTGGCTCCAGGCGTTTTCCGGCGCGGACGAGATTTTTGTCGTCACCATCACAGGCGCGCTGTCCGGCACCTGTGCTTCAGCCGTAGCCGCGCGCGACCTCTATCTCCAGTCCCACCCGGAGGCAAAGATCCATGTTTTCGACTCGCTGAGCACGGGGCCTGAGATGCTGCTGCTCATCGAAAAGCTCGCAGGCCTCATCCGCGAAGGCAAATCCTTTGATGAGATCTGTAAAGCAGGGCAGGACTATCTCGCCTCTACCCATCTTCTCTTCATTCTGCGCTCGATCCACAACCTCGCGCAGAACGGGCGCGTGAGCAAGCTCGCCGCCGGTGCCGTTGGCATTCTCGGCATTCAGATCCTGGCAAAGGCGAGCGAACAGGGCACCATCGAGCCGGTGGAAAAATGCCGCGGCGACAAAAAAGCCCGCAATGCACTGGTGGACGAGATGTACCGCTTCGGCTATCGAGGCGGCAAGGTGCGCATCCACCATGCAGAAAACCCCGAGACTGCCGGTGCGCTTGCCGCAGCGCTGCGCGACCGTTTTCCGTGGACGGAGATCGAGATCCGCCCCTGCACCGGCCTTTGCAGTTACTACGCCGAGCGCGGCGGCGTGATCGTTGGCTTCGAAACGGCCTGAAATCAAAAATGAGAGCCTTCACCGTCGGTGAAGGCTCTCTTCTCTTATTCGCATCGCGCTCAGTGCTTTTTCATCAGCTGTTCGTCCTGCTGCAAAAGCTGCTGGGTAATGATATCGAGCTGACGGTGCTTGGCCATGCGGTCGGCAATGTTGTTCTGCACAAGCTCAGACTCCTGATGGCCGTGGAAAGAGAGCTTGAGCAGGATCGGCGTCAGGATCGTGCCGCAGACGACCGTGATGATGACCGGCGTCATCATCGCGCTCGACAGCACGCCCATCGAAAGGCCACGGTTGGCGACAATCAGCGCGACTTCGCCGCGGCAGGCCATGCCCGCTCCGACCTGAATGCTTTCGCGCGTGCTGAAATGGCAGGCCTTGGCGCCCAGGCCGCAGCCAAGGAGCTTGGAAATGATCGAAATCAGCAACAGCAGGAGAGAAAAGGCAAGCATGCCGCCTGTGAGCCCCGTGATCTGCACGTTGATGCCGATGCTCGCAAAAAAGACCGGCGTGAGCAGCAGATACCCCAGGGGATTGTACTTCGTCTGAATATAGGTTCCCTTGGGCGTGCAGGCCACGGCAAGACCCGCGGCGTAAGCGCCTGTAATATCGGCAACGCCAAAAAACTCCTCAGCGCAGTAGGCCATCACAAGGCAGAGGACGAAGGCAAAGACGGAGTTGCGGTGGCTTGCCCAGCCGTGCTGGCGCTTGAGCATCCAGCAAAAGACGCGGTTGGCGGCGAAGCCGACCACGAAGGCAAAGACAAAGAATCCCGCGATCTTGAGCAGCACCATGCCGATGCTCTCATCTCCGCCGGCGAGGCTGCACACAAGCGTGAGCGCGACGAGGCCGAGCACATCGTCAATGAGCGCAGCGGCCAGGATCGTGTTGCCAACCTTGGTTTCGAGCTTTTTCATCTCCTTGAGCGTTTCGACCGTGATGCTCACGGACGTGGCCGTCAGGATGGTGCCGATGAAGATGTTTTCGATAAAGCCGGTGCTCTCAATGAGTCCCAGCTCATCCGCGCCCCAGGCAAGCGCCGTGCCCATGAGAAACGGCACGATCACGCCGAGGACCGCGACCATGAAGCCCGCCTTGCCGCTGTTTTTCAGCTCCTTGATGTCCGTTCCCATACCGGCAGAGAACATCAACACGATCACGCCAAGCTCGCTGAGCTGCGCCGTGAACTCCGTTTCCGACAGAAGGCCAAGTCCTGCGGGGCTGAGGATCAGGCCCGCGATCAGCGCGCCTACGACCTGCGGCATCTGGAATTTCTGTGCGACAAGCCCCAGGATCTTCGTACTCAGCAGGATCAGCGCAAGATCCATCAGAAAATGGTATGACATGTTGGTCTCCTCTCCAGTTCTCTATTCTTCGAATTTCTTGTCCGTTTCATTTTGCGAGGCTTTATTCTATCCCCTTTTTCTCTTTTTGCAACAGTCAGAATCAACAAGGAAATGAAAGAATCACTGCACTTCTATGAGGAAAGTGCAATGTGTCTTTCATTTTTTATGTAAAACCGCCATCGCGATTCCGTTTCCATAGTCTTTTTGATAAAAAGCAGGCACAAAATCAGTGTTAAAATGCCGTAAAACGCGGACATTTTATTGAATTTTTCAATGATTTGCACGGTATTTGTCAATAATGTGCGCGTATTGCGTACATTTCACCGCATCAAGCGTTTTGCATCTTCTCTTGCATTTCGGACACAGCAGGACGCTGATACGCCGCTTCTCCCCTTGCCGCGGCGGCGGACGCGTGGTAAAATCGGTTATACGACACTTTGCAAAGGAAAGGACAGGCCATGAACCAGAAAGAACTCAACGAACTGCGCCGGCGCTTCCGGCTCGATAAAAATAATTTCAGCCGCATTTACGGCTGCTACGTCAACTCCAACCGCGAGATCATCTCATGGGTAGACGCCTCGATGGGTCTCATGCGGCAGGAAGAGCAGGAGATGTACTTAGGTCTCTTAAAAAAATCTCTCTCCGGCGCGCTGGGCAAAAACCTCGTTGACGTGGTGTTTTCTACACAGCAAGTGGCCGACAGCGACGAGCACCGCCTCTTGCAGACGCTGCGCCAGACGGAACTGAAGGATCCCGCCTCGCGCGAGACGCTTTGCCGCAAGATCATCGAATGCATCGACATGGGCGAGACAAACTATCTGATCCTGCTTGCCGCCGACGCTTACGACGTGCCTCACCGCGGCAAGGATGACGAATTGCAGCACGATGCCTCGAGCGAGGTCTTTAAGTATTTCGTCTGCTCCATCTGCCCCGTCAAGGCGCCGACGCTTGAGCTGCGCTACGATCTCGACCAGAGCGAGTTCCACTCAAGCTCTACGGGCTACATCGCTTCCCCGCCAGAGCTCGGCTTCCTCTATCCCGCCTTCGACGGCCGCTCGGCGAACATCTACAACGTGCTTTTCTACTCGAAAAATGCCGCCGAGCTGCACGAGGAGGTCATCGACGCGCTCTTTCGCGTCGAACCGCCGATGTCCGCCGAGGAGCAGAAGAACGCCTTCGGCTCGGCGCTTGCAGACGCGCTCGACAAGGATTGCAGCTACGATGTTGTCCAGTCCGTGCATGAGCAAATTCGTGCCCGCATCGAAGATCACAAGGAGAGCCGCGACCCTGAGCCGCTGGAGCTGACGGCAAACGACGTGGGCGGGATCCTCGCAAACAGCGGCATTGCAGATGAGCAGATCGAAGCGTTTCAGCGCGAATGCGACGCGCAATACGGCGAAAATGCCGCGCTGAACCCGAACAACATCATTGAGAGCAAAAAGTTTGAGATCACGACGCCCGAGGTCAAGATCAGCGTCGCGCCGGAGAACAGCTACATGATCGAAGCGCGCGTCATCGACGGGCGCAAGTACCTGCTCATTCCCGCCGACGACGGCGTGGAGGTCAACGGCATCGGTGTCAATATCCCCGGTCTCGCCAAAGAAAACTGATAAAAAGGGAGAAGCTGCATGGCAGCTTCTCCCTTTTTATCTTTTTTGAACCGCCGATCCCGGCCTTAATAGAGGCTTGCGATCATATCAGCGCATTTTTCAATGCCGAGCACACCGCTGTCGAGCGCGATGTGATAATTTCTCGCATCGCCCCACTTCATATCCGTGTAAAAACGGTGGTACGCTGCGCGGCGCTTGTCCTTGTCGCGCAGGCGCTGCTCGGGCGACTGCTCGCGCTCGCCGTAGACCTCGACGATGCGCTTGGCACGGAACGCCATATCCGCATGGATAAACACCTTGAGGCAGTCGGCCTTATTCTGCAAAAGATAGTCCGCGCAGCGGCCCACGATGACGCAGGGGCCTTTTTCTGCAAGCTCCATGATCACGCGGCACTGTGTCTCCCAGAGAATGTCCTCATTGGTTGGCCCGAATGCGCGGTTTGCCAGCACCGAGGACAGGAAGCCGCCGGGCGCATACTCGCCCGCCTCCTTGACGTAATTCTCCGCAAATCCGCTCTCCTCGGCGATCTTCTGGATCAGCTCTGAGTCGTAGCAGGGAATACCGAGCTTTTCCGCGACCTTTTTGCCGATGGTGCGTCCGCCGCTGCCGAATTCACGGCTGATGGTGACGATCCTGTTTTTCATCGTATCTTCGCTCCTTCCACTTCAACGTTCCGATCGTTTTTTACTCCTGCTCCATGAAGCTGCGAATGTAGGCGATCAGCATCTTTGCCGTCTCCTCGCAGCCGAGCACATCGCTCTTGATGGTCATGTCATAGCCGCGCGCATCGCCCCACTTCGTCTCGCAGTAGTAGTTGTGGTAATTCTTGCGGGAACGGTCAACCGCCTTGATCTCCTCAATGGCCTTCTCCGCATCGACACCCAGCTTATCCATGACGCGCATGAGCTTGAACTGCTGGTTGCCGCAGATGAAAATGCTGATCAGGTTGGGATTATCCTTGAGCACCTGCTCGCCGCAGCGGCCAATGATCAGAAAGCTCTCGCCGCTTGCCGCCTTGCTGCGCAGCATGGCAAAGGTCTTCTCCGCCACGTTGACTTCCAGCGAATTGGAGTACTTTCCGACGCGGCGGGAGGCGAAAAAGTTGACGGGCTTTTCGTCCATCTTGCGGATCAGCTCTTCGCTGTATCCATCCGAAACGATCTCTGCCTCGATGGAGTCCTTATCGTAAAGCTTGATGCCGAACTCCTTGGCGATCATATCGGCGATGTAATGTCCGCCGCTGCCGTGCTCGCGGCCCAGCGCAATGATGATCTGGTTTTTCATAGCCTCGCACTCCTTTTTTATTTTACAGATAACGCAGGAACAGATAAACCGTGGACGCTGCCATAACAATGATGGTCGCAGGGACGCAATACTTGCAGTAGCGCCCCCAGCCGATGGGGTATCCGCCCTTGGCGGAGGCTGAAGTGCCGACAACGTTGGCGCTCGCGCCGATGGGTGTCGCGTTGCCGCCAAGGTCGGTGCCGAGGGAAAGTGCCCAGGCAAGCACGCCGATGTCCATGCCCTCCGCCGCGGCGATGGCGCGGATCACGGGGATCATGGTGGCGGCAAAGGGGATATTGTCGACAAAAGCGCTCGTGATGGCCGAGACCCACAGAATAATGATCACGATGACTGCAATATTGCCCTGACTGACAGACATGATGAAGTTTGCGATCACATTGAGAACACCGGTCTTTTCAAGCCCCGCCACAGAAACAAACAGGCCGATGAAAAAGAGCAGCGTCTGATAGTCCACGCCTCTCATAATTTCTATAACAGATTTTTTGCCGCTGGTCAAGCCCAAAACGACGAGCGTCAGCGCCGCAACGATCACGCCGATGCAGGCAACGGTCAGTTCCGTCTGCGCATGGGTGATGAGCAGCGCAACCGCGATCAGAAACACCACCGCGCTCGAGAGGAATGCCGCCTTGTTTTTGATGGCCGTGGACGGCTCAGGGCAGGTGACGGGGCCGCCGTTGGCCTGCTCGGCGCGCTTGAGCTCCTTGCGGAAGCAGAACGTAAAATAAAGGAGGATCAGCACAAAGCAGACCGCCACGACCACGCCGGTATTTTCGATGAAGTCGAAGAATGTGTAGCCGAGCGAGGTACCGATGATGATGTTCGGCGGGTCGCCGCACATCGTCGCCGCGCCGCCCAGATTTGCGCAGAAGATCTCCGATAAGATCATCGGCACGGGGTCGAATTTCATCGTCTGCGCCAGCTCGAGCGTAACGGTGGCGAGAAACAGCACGACCGTGATGCTGTCGATGAACATTGCAAGGAATGCGGAAAGCGCCATAAAGCAGATGAGCAGCGGCACCGTGCGATAGCGCACGAGCTTGGCGAGCGTCAGGCACAGCCAGCGGAAAAAGCCCGCCTTGCCAAGTCCCTCGACCATGATCATCATACCCGCGATAAAGACCACCGTCGACCAGTTGATGCCCGCCGTGCTCTCCTCGCTCGCGCCGTACCAGAAGGAGCTTTCAAAAAAAGCGCCGAAATTGAGCGTCTCCCAGATGGCGCTCATCGAGCGCATGCAAATGCCGAACACCAGCACCAGCACGAGCGCGCCGCTGCCGAGCGTAACGTAATGCCGCTCAAACTTATCCAGAATGATAAGCATAAACATTGCAAGAAAAATACAAATTGCCACGATCTGTGCAAACATGATAGTCCTCCCTATCCGATAAATCTTCAACGCGAGCCATTATACTCACCCCTGCGAAAGAAACGAAATATCTTCTTGACATGGCAGATATGTCATTTTGTTATGCCCCGGCGTTTTCCTTGCGTTTACGGCATTTTTCGCCGCATGAAACGGCGTTTATTTTTTGTCAAGTTTTCCTCCCGCTCGACATAAAAAACGCGGGCTTGCACCCATGCCGCGCTTCTGCTACAATGAATAAAAAGATCTGCGCGGTGCGGACTGCCGTTTTTTTGCCGGCGCGCATACCGCCCGCTTATTTTTCAGATATTTTTCAGGGGAGCCTTTCTCCATTATGAACATCAGTTACGACAGCTACCGCATCTTTTACTATGCGGCCAAATACCGCAGCTTTTCGCAGGCTGCCGCCGCCCTTTACAACAACCAGCCCAACGTGACACGCATGATCCGCCGGCTCGAATCCGAGCTTGGCTGCGCGCTGTTCTTCCGCTCGCCGCAGGGCGTACGCCTCACGCCGGAGGGGGAAAAGCTCTATGCGCACATTGCCGTCGCCTTTGAGAGCATTGAGGCCGGCGAAGCGGAGATCCTTTCCGACCAGAGCCTGCAAAGCGGCATCGTTCACATCGCCGCCAGCAGCCTTGCCCTGCGCGCCCGTATTTTGCAGGTGCTCGCGCGCTATCGCCGCGAATATCCGCACGTGCGCATCTGCCTGACGAACCACTCTGCGCCCGACGGCCTTGCCGCCGTGCAGAACGGTCTTGCTGACTTTGCGATCCTGGCAAAGGGCGCTTCCGTACCGGATTCGCTCAGCGCGCAGAAAATTGACGAGATCCAGGAGATCCCCATCTGCGGTTCCGCCTTTCCGGAACTCACAAAGGAGGCCGTCTCCCTGCAAAAGCTCGCCGAATACCCGATCATCAGCCTGATCGAGGGCACCTCGTCGCATGACTTCTATGCAGAGCTTTTCCTGCGCCACGATCTCGCCTTCGCCCCCGACGTTGAGGTGGAGACCACGGCGCAGGTGCTGCCCGTGGTGCAGAGCAACCTCGGCGTGGGCTTTGTGCCGCATGAGATGCTTTTCGGCTCGCCGGAAGAAAGCGGCATCTATCCCGTCACGCTGACCGAGCCGATCGCGCCGCGCGAGCTGTATCTCTACCAGCGCAAAACGCAGCCGCTGAGCGTTGCCGCCAAGCGGCTGCGGCAGATGCTGCTCGACAACACGCCGCAGCCCGGCGAAAAATGACAAGGCAAAAAAAGGAACCCGCCGGTTTGCAAACCGGTGGGTTCCTTTTCTCCAATAAATCTTTCTTTCAGGCAGCATCTGCTCCGCCGTCATCAAAGGTTCAGCAGCGTTTCGCTCAGGCGTCTGCCGGCGCTTCCTGCAAAGTCCTCCGCCCGGCGGATGCGCAGGAACGACGCGCCGTAGATCATGCGCTCGTTTTCAAGCTCTCCGTCCTCGCCAAGGAAAATACCGATGACCCGAGCGCCTTCCCGCCGCAGCTTTCGCACCTGAAAGCAGGTGTCGCGGATGGCGGCGTCGCCGACATAGGTTTCCGGCGTTCCCTCGCGCTTGCGGCCGCTGACCATGTCGTTGGGCAATCCGTCGCTGAAGACAATGACGATCTTGTGCTCCTCATGCCGCTTTTTAAGGTCGAGTCCCGCCGCGGCCAGCGCGAGCCCGTCGCGGTTATTGGATGTGGCGCGGTATTCCAAAATACGGCGGTCGGCCTCGCTCTTGTCGTCGTAGTCGCGGAAGCGCCGCAGCACCGTGTAATTGCCGTAAGTGCAGTAGCTCATCACGCGGTGCGGGATCTGAATGCGGCTGAGCGCCGCACTGAAGAGGTAGCTTTGCAGCGCCACCATGCTCTGCCGCACGCTCTGCGAGCCGCTTGCGTCAATGAGCAGCTCCACGACCACGGCAGATGGCTCCTGCCGGACGATCTTTTCAAAAAGCTGCGGGTTCTCGCAGCGGCCGACCTTCCAGAGTGCGCTGTTGCGCAGCGCGCCGTGGTCAGCGCGGTAAATCTCCGGCTCGCTGCGCAGACTGAGCGCATTGCGAAAGGCCTGCTCAATGCTGCGGATCCCCTGCCGTGCCGCGTCCTCGTGCTCTTCGAGCATGTTGAGATTGCTCTCCCGGCTCGCGCGCAGCGACTGAGCGCGCGGCTCATTGCCCTCGTAAGCCTCTGCGCTGAGACCGTCGGTAAAGAGGAGTTTCCTCTCCTCGTGGATACCGGTGCAGACAGCGCTCTCGATCTCCTCCATCTCCTGCTCCGTGCGGAAGCCCGGGCCGAAGTTGCGCACAAGGTACTCCGGGATCCCGTCGAGCGCATCGTCCGGCAAGGTAAGGCTCTCGCCCGACGCTTCGCCCGCCTTGTCGTATTGAAGCTCGCGCTGCTCGGTCTGCGTCCACTCAATGTCGCCCGGCTCGGCTGCGCTCTCCCACTCTTCCGTTTCGCGCTCCGGTAAGATGTCCTGGTTGTGGTCAGGGGCAAAATAGCGGATAAAGATCTTGCGGTACAGCAGCGCCGCAAGCTCCACAAGCGACCTTGCATCTTTGCAGGTCTCGCTGCGCGCGGCAAGCGCATCAAACTGCGCAAGCATCTCCTCAAAGCCGTTGAAGTTCTTCAAAATGCGGCGGTCGCCCTCGGTCGCCGCGGCGGGAAACTGCCGCGTGAGGTCGTAGATATACATCCAGCCGCGTGAGCTGCGCCGGTAGTGCAGCAGATCGCCGCGCAGGATCTCGCCTGCCGCCTCTTCCGCCATCACGGCGGCGCCGGGGCGCTCTTCCGCAAGCGCAGCGCGCACCGCGCGCTCCGTGCACAGATGCGCAATGGGCAGCAAAACGTCCATATCATAGGCGGCATAGCGATGCCGCCGCAGCCACAGGTTCAGCTCATCGAGCCCGTATATCTTGTCCGCGCCGCCGAGGATCACGCCCTCATACACCGCCGCCATACCGCCCGCGCGCTCAAACGGCGCGCTCATGCGCTGCACATATTCGGGATACTCCCGTTTGCGGTGATCCTCTGAAACGGTCAAAAAGAGGCTCTCTTCTCTGCCGATACTCATAATATGCTCAAGCAAAGCGCGTGAGCGCCACGTCGCGCACAAGCTCATACTCGTACTCGTCGAAGCACTTGTTCGTAATGCTTACGGCAATGGCGTCCTTCGGCGCAACGCCGTCCGTCATCAGGCGCAGCCCCGCGATCATGCCGCGCATATCGACGGCATTCGTCGAGATCTCACCGTTGACGGCCTTTGCATTCAGGTCAAGGAACAGCCCGACGCAGCGCTTGATATTCTCGCGCGATGCCTCCGGCACGCTGTTTTGCAGCAGCTCGCAGAGCTGCGCCTCCTCCAGTGTCGGCATGCGAATGACCGTAAAGCGCGAAACGAGCGCTTCGTTCAGTTCGCGCGTACCGGCATAGCCGTAGTTCATCGTGGCAATAAAGCGCGCGGCGGGGTGGATAGGGATACACTCATAGCCCGGCACGTCGATGAGGCGGCGGTAGTCGAGCGCGGAGTGCAGCACGGCCACAGCGTCGTTTTTTGCCATGTTGATCTCATCAAGGATACAAAAACCGCCGTACTGCGCGGCAAGCGCGACAGGGCCGCGGCGCAGCCGCACTTCGCCGCCGGTGAAGGTGTCGGTGCCGATGAGCGTGCTGCTGTCAGTGTTCACGTGGAACGACACGGTGTAGACCGGACGGGCAAACAGCCACGCAAGGTTGTCCGCCAGAATATTCTTGCCCGTGGCCTTGCCGCCGGAGAGCAGGATATTCTCTCCCTGCAACAGCGCGGCGACCGCCAGATCCATGATCTCATCGCCGATGAATTTGACAGGCGGCTCGGCAATGCGGCTGCGCACCGCCTCGTCCGCGACATACTTCTTTCGAAACTGCTCCAGTCGGAGCGCCAACTCTTCTCTCATGCTGTCAATGATCCCCTTCTGTGTGCAGAATTTTTCTGCGCGATGCGCCGCCTGCAGCGGCGTTCCATGCGCTGCATTATAGTATTTTTGCAGGGCCTTGTCAATTTACGGCAAAAAAGGAAGCCGAATTACGAGTTCGGAGTTGATCCATTTTCTTTTTGAATGGTCTTTTTCTGCAAAGGAGGACAACCTATAATTTTCAATTTTTAGCACTGGTTCAACACACAACGTCAACATCTCACATTAAGAATCTGACATCATATCAGGTGGAAGAAAAGTCCACCGAGAACGTCGAATGAGACAGCCATGTTCGTCCCACCTGTTTTTTCGTTTTCTATGTCAAATTGAAATGGTTTGAGTTTTTTATGTCTCATTTTTACCCTGGCGCGGCATCTTCAAAAAGCACTGTCGTATCAAGGATTTCAGCGCACAAAACGACCCCACCAAATTCGTAAGTTTCATCAACTTTTTCGAATTGAGGTGGGGTCATTCATTTTTTACTTTGCGTTATAGACCTCGATGGCCTTCTTGAGAATTTCCATGGCGCGCTCGAGCTTGTCGCTTTCGAGGACGTAGGCCATGCGGACTTCGTTTTTGCCCTTCCCGGGCGTCGCGTACATCGAGCCTCCCGGGGCCATCATCACGGTCTCGCCGTTGTCGCTGAATTCCTCGAGCAGCCATTGCTGGAACTTGTCGGCATCGTCCACCGGCAGCGCGGCCATCACGTAGAACGCGCCACCCGGCACGTCGAACACCACGCCGGGGATCTCGCCGAGCTTGCGGCAGAGCGTGTCGCGGCGCTTCTTATACTCGTCGCGCACGGCGGCAAAATACTCGGGGCCGACGGTGTAGAGCGCGGCAGACGCGATCTGGTCGAGCGTCGCGACCGAAAGTCTTGCTTGGCAGTATTTCATCGCGTGGTTCATGAACTCCTTATTCTTGGAGATCAGGCAGCCGATACGCGCGCCGCAGGCGGAAAAGCGCTTGGAGACCGTGTCGATGACGATGATGTTGTCACCCGCCCTATCGGCAAACTCGCCAAACGACTGGAGCTTCTCCCCGCCGTAGACGAATTCGCGGTACGCCTCGTCGCCGATGAGGAACAGATCATGCTTCTGTGCGACATCGACGAGCATCTCCATCTCCTCGTGGCTCAGCACAACGCCGGTCGGGTTGCCGGGGTTCGTGACCATGATGGCGCGGGTGTGAGCGTTGATGAGCGGCTCGATCTTCTCGCGCACGGCGTAGCGGTAGCCCTCCTCGGGGCAAGTGGGAATGGGCGTGATGGACGCACCGCAGGTGCGGGTCATCGTGTTGTAGTTGGGGTAGAACGGCTCGGGAATGAGAATTTCGTCGCCGTCGTCGAAAAAAACGTCCAATACGGTGCCGGCCACCTGGGCCTCCTCTTCGAACGAAGCCTTATCTGTCTCGTAGGAGAAAAGGATGTCGCCCACGGCGACCGAGTCGCCCTTTTTCTTTTTCATTTCGGTCAGGATACAGCTCTCGACGGACTGTCCCTGTTTAGGCATGATGACTACTGTTGCCATATGAGTTTTAAGTTATGTATGATTTAGTTAGTTCTTCGCAAAATCCGGTTTTTGCAAAGTTACAACAATAACTTATATATACAAGTGATTTTTATTGATTTTTCTAAACGTTGATATATAGGTGATTGTGTATATCTTGAAGGTTTACAAGTTGTGAACATGTATATACAAATTTTCCCGGCAAAAATTTGTCAGGCCCGATATCTTTGCCTATATTTGGCTTCGACTAAACTTTTTGCGCCTGACTTTCAGGCGTCTGAATCAGACCTTCAAAATGCCATGGTAGAGCTGCCCCGATATAAACAAGTTTACGAAACCCTCCGGCGCCATATCGCCGAGGGAGTCTATTCTGCGGGCGATTTGTTGCCCTCCGAACATGAACTGAGCATTGTGCACCGGGTCGCCCGGCCAACCGTGCGTCGTGCGCTCGATCAACTGGTGGCCGACGGGTTTATCCTGAAACACCAGGGAAAAGTGTGCCCAAAGGAATCGGTATTCTTTCGCTGACGGGTACCACATTGGCCGTCGGGCGCGAGGATTTCCTCACGCATATTATCCTCCGGCCGGAAGTGCGTTCCTGGACCGAGGCGTTTTCGTTTCCGGTCACCCCGTATGAACAGGAGGTCGGATGCATCTATTTCGAACGGCTTCGGCTGCTTAACGGCGAGCCTGTGTT
>ERZ827168.3743-NODE-3743-length-15107-cov-6.289397_pt1 | contig 15107 bp, 10 predicted proteins | sample MGYA00519868_ERZ827168 | MGnify/ENA primary metagenome ERZ827168 (study PRJEB31778, sample SAMEA3449271) | human gut metagenome | biome: human gut; feature: human-associated habitat; material: faeces | place: United Kingdom | collected 2010/2012 ...
CCGGGTTACGTCGGCTACGACGAAGGCGGCCAGCTGACGGAAAAGGTGCGGCGAAAGCCGTACAGCGTTGTGCTTTTCGACGAGATCGAAAAGGCGCACGAGGACGTGTGGAATATCCTGCTGCAAATTTTAGAGGACGGCGTCGTGACGGATGCGCAGGGGCGGAAGGTGGATTTTCGCAACACAGCGGTCATCATGACGTCGAACGTGGGTGCAAAGAGCATCACGGCGGCGGGTACGCCGCTCGGCTTTGCACCGCAGGCACGGGAAAGCGCCGACGCGCGCTTTGCTGCGGTGAAAAGCGCGGTGACGGCGGAACTCAGGCGGACGTTCCGGCCGGAGTTTCTGAACCGTGTGGACGAGACCATCGTTTTCCGGCAGCTCCAAAAGGAGGACAGCGCCGAGATCGCGCGGCGTCTGCTTGCACAGACGTGTTCGCGCGCCGCGGCGCTGGGGATCACGCTGGAGATCCGCGAGGAGTGTGCGGCGTCACTCGCAGAGCGGGGCTGCGACGCCGTGTACGGCGCGCGGCCGCTGCGGCGGCTCATCAGCACGGAGGTCGAGGACGCGCTCGCAACCTGCCTTTTGGACGGCACGCTCCGGCACGGCGACACGGCTGTGCTGCGTGCCGGGGAAACGGCGCTGCACCTTTCCAAAAAGGAAGAAACGGCACTGGCAGCGTTTGGCGCGCACGAAAACGAAGCAGAGGTGTGAAAAAGGAGGGCGTTTCCCAACGGAAATGCCCTCCTCTATGATATGAGAACCGAAATCAGTCGAATCGGGTTACGTCGGTGCTCAGGTCGTGACGGGCCTTGAGCGCCTTGAGCTTTGCCATCGGCTCACCGGCGGCGTGCTTATCGAGCGCGGCGCGGTCACGCCAGTGCTCCACGAGCAGCACGCAGTTTTCCTCGGCGAGAGGCTGGTAGTAGTCATACTGTATGCAGCCCTCTTCCGCAAGGACGGCGGCGCGCAGGCCGCTTCGCTCCATCTCTTCTGCAAAGTCCCTGGCCTTTTCGCCGCGATAGAGAACGTGAAGTAAAATGCCTTCCATAAAGTAACGCTCCTTTCCTGCTGTGCGTATTACGATACGTCGATCATTTCGAGGTATTTGTAGCCGTTTTCGGCAATGTGATCCTTGCGCCCCTGCAAATTGTCACCGAGCAGCAGATCAAACGAGCGCGCGGTGGCCTCCGCGTCCTCGGGCATGACCTTGATGAGGCGGCGCGTTTCGGGATTCATCGTTGTCAGCCACATCATCTCGGGGTCGTTTTGGCCGAGACCCTTCGAGCGGTCGACCTTGTAACGCTTGCCCTCAAGGTCTTTGACGATGTCGTTTTTCTCCTTGTCGGTGTAGGCGAACCACGTCTTTTCGCCGCAGGTGATCTCGAAAAGCGGCGTTTCGGCGATGTAAACATAGCCCTCGCGGATCAGCGTGGGGCAGAGACGGTAGATCATCGTCAAAATGAGCGTGCGGATCTGGTAGCCGTCCACGTCGGCATCGGTGCAGAGAATGACCTTGTTCCAGCGGAGGTTATTGAGGTCGAAGGCGTTCAGATCCTTGACGAACTTGCCGGGGACCTCCACGCCGCAGCCGAGCACCTTCAGAAGGTCAGTGATGATCTCGCTTTTGAAAATGCGCGGATAGTCCGCCTTGAGGCAGTTTAAGATCTTGCCGCGCACGGGCATGATGCCCTGAAATTCGCCGTCGCGCGAGAGCTTGACGCTGCCAAGGGCGCTGTCGCCCTCAACGATGTAGATCTCGCGGCGCGAGACATCGCGCGTGCGGCAGTCGACAAATTTTTCCACGCGGTTTGAAATGTCGATGCTGCCGGAGAGCTTCTTTTTGATGTTCAGGCGCTGCTTTTCCGCGCTTTCGCGGCTTCGCTTGTTGATGAGCACCTGCTCGGCGATCTTGAGCGCGTCGACGCGGTTTTCAATGAAATAGGTCTCAAGGCGGGACTTCAAGAAGTCCGTCATCGCCTCCTGCACGAACTTGTTCGTGATGGCCTTTTTTGTCTGGTTTTCATAGCTCGTCTGCGTGGAGAAGTTGTTCGAAACAAGGATCAGGCAGTCCTCCACGTCCTGCCAGGCGATGCGCGCCTCGCCCTTCTGGTATTTGTTGTTCTCCTTGAGATACTTGTCGATGGCGTAGACAAAGGCGGTTTTTGTTGCCTTTTCGGGGCTGCCGCCGTGTTCGAGCCAGGAGGAGTTGTGGTAGTGCTCGATACGCTGCACCTTATTGGAAAAGCAGCACGCGCAGGAGAGCTTGACCTTGTATTCAGGCTTGTCGTCGCGGTCGCGGCCGCGGCGCTCGGTCTCCCAGAAGACGGGGGTGGTCAGTCCTTCCTCGCCCGCGATCTCGGCGACATAGTCGATGATGCCGTTTTCATAGAGAAAGTCCTGCGTCTCGAAGCGGCCGGGGAGCACCTCGTTCTTGAGCCGGAAGGTGATGCCTGCATTGACGACGGCCTGACGGCGCAGGGTATCGACGTAGTAGTCAATGGGAATGTCAATGTCGGTAAACACGTCAAGGTCGGGCAGCCAGCGCGTGCGCGTGCCGGTCTTCTTGCCGCGGTCGCTTGGCTCGACTGTCAGCTCCTGCCCCTTTTTGCCCGTCGGCTCACCGCGCTCAAAGTGCAGGGAGTATTTGTTCCCGTCGCGCCAGACGGTCACGTCCATGTAGCGCGAGGAATACTGCGTGGCGCAGGCGCCGAGACCGTTGAGACCGAGGGAGTATTCGTAGTTGTCGCCGTCTAAGTTGTTGTATTTGCCGCCGGCGTAGAGCTCGCAGTAGACGAGCTCCCAGTTGAAGCGCTTTTCCTTGGCGTTATAGTCCACGGGGCAGCCGCGTCCCATGTCCTCTACTTCGATGCTGTGGTCTAAGTAGCGGGTGACGGTGATGAGTTTGCCATGCCCTTCGCGTGCTTCGTCGATGGAGTTGGAAAGGATCTCAAAGACGGCGTGCTCGCAGCCGTCCAGTCCGTCCGAGCCAAAGATGACGCCCGGGCGCTTGCGCACGCGGTCCGCTCCCTTGAGGGACGAGATGCTCTCGTTGCCGTAATTCGTTTTTTTTGCTTCTGCCATTGGGGTTTCTCCATTTCGCCGAAATTTACGATTCTGATCTTCAAACACAAAACTTGGTACATTATACGATTTTTTGACCACAATGGCAAGTGGCCGCGGCAGATTTTTCCTTTTGCGGGAGAAATGCACGCAGGCGCGGGAATTCCACCGCTGATTTTGCCGAAACGCGTCGAGCATAACCGATTGTCAACCGGCGGGAACGCACTGGAACAACAAAGTTATTCACAGTTTCCACAGAGTTTTCCACATCGTTATGTCAACAGAATAACCGCGGATAAACCATGAATGGACACGCTTTATTCTTTTTCGTGCGGTGCAGGGAAGGAAAAGAGAAATTCGTCAATTTGCCCCTTGGCCGCGCTTGCGCGGAAATGGGAGGAAAGAGCGCCCGGCACGCGCCCTTTCCGTCACAGCAGCATCAGGATAACGCCATACACGACGCTTGCGAGTGTGCCAAAGACAATGACCGGGCCTGCGACCACGAACATCTTTGACGCCATGCCGGTGATGAGTCCTTCACTTTTGAAGTCGATGGCGGGGGAAACGACGGAATTTGCAAAGCCTGTGATGGGCACGAGCGTGCCCGCGCCGGCAAAGCGCGCAATGGAATTGTAGAGATTGAGTCCTGTCAGAAGTGCGGAGAGGAAGATGAGGCAGATCGAGACGGCGGTACCCGCGTCTGCTTTTTCAAGGCCGAGCGAAAGAAAGCCTGTCTGGATCAGCTGTCCGAGCGCGCAGATCGCGCCGCCGATGCAGAAAGCGAAGGCGGTATCCTTGAAGATCGGCGATTTGGGTGAAAGGCGTTTGACGTAGGCCTGATATTCCTGCGGGGTCATATCCATGTGAGATCACTCCTTTCCCCGTAGTCTTTACCGGAAATGGGCGGAATATCCGTGCGGGAGCATCTTGCGCGCAGCATAGTTTGTGTTACAATAGGCAGGAACATGTTGACAAAGGAGCTGACGCGATGCGACCACTGGGACTGTATCTCCATATCCCGTTTTGCAAAGCGAAGTGCATTTACTGCGATTTCTATTCCCTGCCGCGTTCGGAGGAGAAGATGGACGCCTACACCGAGGCGCTGCGGCACGATCTGATCCATTGGGCGGCCGAGGCGAAGGACTGTACCGTTGACACCATTTACTTCGGCGGCGGCACACCGAGCTATCTGGGCGCCGACCGGCTCTGCCGCATTCTGGAAACAGTTTTTGCGCATTACCATGTGGCAAGAGAAGCCGAGATCACGACTGAGGCAAACCCCGACAGCGCGCGGGAAGAACGCGCGCTGCGGCAGCTTAGAAGCGCCGGCTTCAACCGCATCTCGCTCGGAATGCAGTCTGCAAGCAATGAGGAACTGCGTCTAATCGGCCGCGTTCACACGCATGAGCAGACCGTTGCGGCGGTGTGCGCCGCCCGCGCGGCAGGATTCGACAATGTGAGCCTCGATCTCATCTACGGTCTTCCCGAGCAGAGCATAGCGAGGTGGCGGAAGAACCTGGACACCGCGATCGCGCTGGAGCCGGAGCATCTCTCCTGCTACGGGCTCAAGATCGAGGAGGGCACGCCGCTTTACAGGAAAAAGGACGCCCTTGTTATCCCCGATGACGACGCGCAGGCGGAGGAATACCTTGCAACGGTCGAAACGCTCGCGCGCGCGGGCTACCGCCAGTATGAGATCTCCAATTTCGCGCGTCCCGGACGCGAATCACGCCACAATTTGAAATACTGGCTGATGCAGGAATATCTGGGCTTTGGCCCGGGCGCGCACTCGGACTTTGGCGGACGGCGCTTTGCCTGTGCACGCGATCTGAACGCGTACCTCGCAGGAGGGGAGAGCCTTTCCGAAAGCGCTTGCCCCGCGGAAAAGGAGCGTGAGGAGGAACGTGTCATGCTCGCCCTGCGTACGGTGCAGGGGCTTGACCTTTCTATGCTCAGGGAGGACACACGGGACGCGGAAGCGGTGATTGAAGAGTGCGCGCGCCACGGCCTTGCCCGAAAGGAAAACGGCTGCTGGCACCTGACGCCGCAGGGCTTTCTCGTTTCGAATGCCGTCATCGTGCGCGTACTCGAGGCGCTGTCGCTGTGAAAAAACAAAAAATTTGGAAACCTTTTCCGTATCTCTGCGTCTTTACTTATGGCAGGACATCTGATATACTGTATTATGTTTACCAATTCAAGGCATTTCAGCAAGGAGGCATATTGTGAAATCCATCATTCGAAAGTTTTTGTCGCTGTCGCTGGCGGTCGTGCTGGCGGCCGCTCCGCTGACGGCGTTCGCGTCTGACGCGCTCGGCGACGAGTTGATCAGCTCAAACGTCGAGGTCAATGAGCGCACCGAGCTCAACGCCGGTACGTTCTGGAGCAATACTTATTCCGATCTCCGGCAGGAAAACTATGTGGTTTATGAGCCGAACCGCAGCGTGAAGCCCATCGTGACGAGCGGCGATTACAGCACGCAGCTCACCACCGTTTCGTCGGCGGCGCGTACGCTGGAAGCGGACGGCTGGCGCGTGGTCGCGGGCGTCAACGGCGACTATTACGATACGGCCAACGGTATTGCGCTCGGCAGCGTGATGAGCGACGGCGTTTTCCGCAATATTTCCGGCAGTTATTATGCCTTGGGCTTTTATGACGACGGCAGCGCCGTGATGGGAAAGCCCGACCTTCGCATCAGCGCTGAGACGGATTATGATTCTTTCAGCGTTTCGGCGATGAACTATATCCGCCAGACCTCTTTCGGCATTTTCATGTACGACGACAGCTTCAATGCCCGCGGTACCATCGGCACGAGCGAGCCGGGCTATGATGTGATCTGCTCGGTGCGCCGCGGTGAGCTGAGCATCGGCGGAGAAATGACGCTCGAAGTCGAGGATATTGTGGAAGGCAGCGTGGATACGGCTGTCGGCAGGGGACAGTACGTGCTGTCTGCCAACCTCAACTCCGGCGAAAACTATCTCAATGCGCTTCGCGCGCTTCGCGTCGGCGACCGCATCACGGTCTCCGTCGACGCAAACAGCAGCGAATGGGACGGCGTGACGAATCTGATCGGCGCGCTCTATCAGCTCGTGGAGAACGGGCGGGTTTGCTCCGGTCTCAGTGCCGGCAACGCGCCGCGCACGGCGGTCGGTCTCAGACGCGACGGCTCTCTTGTGATGTACACCATCGACGGCCGCCAGAGCGGCTATTCCGTCGGCGCGACGCTGACGCAGGTTGCCGAGCGCATGGTCGAGCTTGGCTGCGAAACGGCGCTGAGTCTGGACGGCGGCGGCTCGACTGCGATGGTCGCGACGAATCCCGACAGCACGACGGCATCGCTTGTGAGCAAGCCCTCCGGCGGCAGCGAGCGCGCGGTGACGAATCACCTCTTCCTTGTGGCGGACAACCGTCCGACGAACTCCGTGGGGCATGTGTATCTTGAAAGTGAGAGCAGCCGCGTGCTGCCGAATGCGCAGGTGAAGCTCAGCGCGACGGTGCTCGACACGAATTACATTCCGATGTCTTCGCGCGATGTAACGCTGCGCGCCGACCGGGGCACGATCGAAGATGATGTGCTGACCGCACCCGATTCCGGCACGGTGACGGTACGCGCGAGCGCAGGCGGCGCAAGCGCCGAGCTTGAGATCGAGGTCGTGACGCAGCCCGACAGCATCAGCGTGCAGCAGAACGGCAAGGCCGTGAGCACCATCACGCTGAGCGCGGGGGATAAGGCGGAGCTTTCCGCTGCGGCGATGTATCGTCACCTGCCGGTGCTGGGCGATCACAGAGGCTTTGTCTGGACGGTGCAGGGCAATGTCGGTACGATTGAGAACGGTGTGTTCACGGCCTCCGGCAATGTCGGCAGCGGCAGCGTGACGGTAAGCCTCGGCCGTGTTTCGGTCACGATCCCTGTGACGGTGACGGCGCGCGCTCTGCGCACGCTCGACGGTTTTGAGACGTCGTTTGCCGCCATGACCGGCACACGCGCGATGCTCTCCTATAATAACGACATGAGCCGCGTTCATAACGGCTTTGCTTCGGCACGCCTCGACTATGCGACCGGCAGCGGCGGAGATGCCTACATCGGCATGCAGTATGCCGTACCTTCGAACTATGACCAGCTCAATTTCTGGGTCTATGGTGACAACAGCGGCGCACAGCTCGCTCTGGTGACGGATACCGGATATGTAAATGTCGGCGCACTGAATTTTTCCGGCTGGAAGCTGCTGACGGTGAACCTCGGCACGGCGTCGAGCATCACGGGCATGACGGTATCCTCCGTGAGCGATCTCATCAGCGCGATCTACCTTGATCAGCTCGTGCTTTCCTACGGCGGTCTGGCCGACACGACCGCACCGAAGATCACGCTCCGCTACGATGCTGCGAGCAACAGCGTAACGGGCAGCGTGAGCGACGATACCGACGGCGCAGCCGTTCCGACCGTCCGCGTGAGCTTTGACGGCAAGAGCCATTCCTCCTACACCTACAATCAGGCGAACGGCACGCTGAGCATTGCGCTTCCCATTGCCGACGGTGCGCAGCACCGCGTGAGCGTGGTCGCGGGTGATGCGAGCGGAAACCTGAGCCGCGCAGGCGTGAGCGTCGGCACGGCAAGCACGATGCCCGCCTTTGCCGACATGCACGAGCACTGGGCGAATGACGCGGTGGCGTACCTCAAGCGCAGTGGTATTTCGAACGGCTCCAACGGCTATTTCCTGCCCGATACGAACATCAGCCGTCAGGAGTTTGCCGTGCTGCTTTCCCGCTATCTTGGCGCTTCGGTGGATCTTTCCTCCGTTCAGCTCCCGTTTGCCGACGTGAATCAGATCGCACCCTGGGCACTGGACGGCGCGAAAACGATGTATGCCCTCGGCATCATCAAGGGCAGCTCCGATGATTCCGGAAAGCTCTACTTCAACCCTGCGGCCAATGTGAGCCGTCAGGAGGCGGTGACGATGCTCGGCCGCCTGACCGAAAAGGGCTACGCCCAGCCGGCACTCAAGTTTACCGACAAAGCGTCCATTCAGCCCTGGGCGGCGGAGTATGTGAGCACGCTGAGCGAGATGGGCATCATCACGGGCTTCAGCGACGGCAGCTTCCGTCCGAACGGCGCAATGACACGCGCACAGGTGGCAACGGTGCTTTACAAGTTTTAAAATAAAGGAGAGCAGCGAAGGCTGCTCTCCTTTATTTTAAAGAGATTTTCATAAAAGGGACTACCTTTTTTGTTTGCTGCGTGATATGATAATTTAGAATAGGCATCGGAAGCGAAAGGAGCGTGATGGGCATGAGAAAAACGATGGCGGCGCTTGTGCTGAGCGCACTGGTGCTGGTGCTTTCAGGCTGCGTATTTACCAAGCCCGAGGCGTCGCTCTACCGCCTGCCGAAGCTCTCGGGCGAGTATGAGTCGCTCGAATCACAGATCGACGCGCTGCTTTCAAGCGGCGCGGAGTATGCTGCGCCCACCTCTGGCAGCAATCTGCAAAGCGTGCAGATGATCGACTTAGACGGTGACGGCGAGGAGGAGGCTGTGGCGTTTTTCCGCCGCGCGAACGACAAAAAGCCTATGAAGATCTACATTTTTAAGGCGGCCGGCGATCACTACGAGCGGTATGCCGTCATCGAGGGGATCTCCAACCAGATCTACAGCGTGAACTACGCCGATTTGGACGGCGACGGGCGGAAGGAGATCCTGGTCGGCTATAAGAGCAGCTCGGACGTGCAGGGCCTGTCCATTTATCCGCTTAGCCCGGGTACGCCGGAGCCGCTGCTGATCACGGGATATTCCCGCTATGCAAATCTTGACATGGACGGCGACGGAAAGCAGGAACTGCTTATTATTTGCAGCGATGAAGAGAGCGGTGCGCGCGTCGATTACTACAACTGGGACGAGGGTGTTTTGCGCGCTAAATCGTCGCTGCGGCTCTCTTCTTCGGTGGCAGAGCTGAGCCAACTGACGGCGGGGACGCTGACAGGCGGCGAAAAGGCGCTTTTTGTCACGAGCGTGACGGGCGACAATCTGACGGTGACGGACGTACTGGCGCTGCGGGGCGGACGGTTGCAGAACATTGCCTCCGCTGCGGACGTGAATCAGGCGCCCGCGGAGCAGATCTTCCTCGGCCTTTTTCCGCGCGATGAGAACAACGACGGCGTGACCGAAGCGCCGATGACACGCGCGCTGCGGCGCTTTGACGAGGAGAGCGAGCCGCAGTACTATGTTCTGTGGGAACAGTACAGCGTGGACGGGACTGTGAGCGACGTGCAGAGCTGCTTCCACAATGTGAGTGACGGCTGGAGTCTTGTGCTGCCGGAGGAATGGAACAAAGCCAAGCTGACCGCCGCGCGCAGTGCGGGCGGCGACGAAAGCATCGTTTCCTTCTACCGCGCGAACGAAAACGGTTCGTGGGAAAAGCTGCTGACGATCTACCGCCTGACGGGCGAGGCGCGCGAGGGACTTGCCGATATCGGTGATCGCTTTGTGCTTGCGCAGCAGGTGGACGCAGTGTATGCCGCCGAGATCGGGAGCAAGTGGAGCGTGCAGCTCGACGAGCAGTCGCTGCGCGAGCGGTTCTCGCTCATCATGGCGGAATGGACCATGGGAGACAACTGAGAGGAGGAGAAAAGAGATGAAAAAAGTACTGGTGCTGGAAGATGAGGCCAGTATCCGCAGCTTTATCGTCATCAATTTGCAGCGCGCGGGTTACGAGGTCGTGGAGGCCGAGTGCGGCGAGGAAGCGCTTGCAAAATTGCAGGAAAATCCCGATACGCGGCTGTGCCTGCTCGATATCATGCTGCCGGACATTGACGGGTTCGAGGTCTGCCGCCGCATCCGCATGTCGAACTCTCAGATCGGCATCATCATGCTGACGGCGCGTGCGCAGGAGATGGACAAGGTGACGGGGCTGATGACCGGCGCGGACGACTATGTGACCAAACCCTTTTCTCCGGCTGAGCTCACCGCGCGCGTGGACGCGCTGCTGCGCCGCACGGGCGATAATACGCCTGCGGTGCGCACGGGAGAGCTGTATCAGCCGCCGTTTTTGCTGAATATGACGAACCGCACCCTGGAGAAAAACGGCGAGCGCGTGAAGCTGACGCAGCTGGAATATTCGATCGTCAAGCTCTTTATGGAAAACCGCGGCAAGGCGCTCGCGCGCGAGGAGATCCTCGACGCGGTGTGGGGCAAGGGATATTTCGGCGAACTCAAGATCGTGGACGTGAATGTGCGCCGGCTGCGCATCAAAATTGAGGACGACGCGCAGGAGCCGAAGTATATCTCCACCGTGTGGGGCTTCGGCTATAAATGGACGGTGTGAACACATCGCACGAAGGAGGGGCTGCAATGCCGGAAAATCGAAAAGGCTTTGCCTCGGCGCTGCATATCCGCGGCCTTCGCCAGCGGTGGATGCTTTCGGCGGTGCTGCCGATCTTGCTGCTGCTTGTTTTGGCGGTGGCCCTTTTCAGCGTGGGCGTGCAGGAATACTACTATAATGCGATGCGCTCGGGTCTTGAAAGCCGCGCGCGCATCGCGGCGGAGACCTTCTCGGGCTACGGCGTGAAGAGCTACAGCGAATACTACCGCCTTGCCTCGTATTCCGCGGAGACCTTTGAGGAAAAGGACACGATCGAACTGCAGTTTATCAATACGAACGGCCGCGTGCAGGTCTCGTCCTACGGCCTCACGGCAGGCACGCTGCCCGGAACGGAGGACATTGAGCGCGCCATCGCCGGCAATATGGCATCGTTTCAGGGGCGCGACCCGCAGACGGGGGAAAATATTCTTTCGGTGTCCTATCCGCTGTTTTTCAATTCCCGCGTGGTCGGCGTGCTGCGCTATGTAACGTCGCTGCGCGAGGCACAGCACCGGGTGCTGATGGAATCGCTGTTCGCCTCGGCGGCGGCGCTCGTGTGCATGGCGCTTATTGCGGCGTCGAATGCCATTTTTATTAACAACGTTGTGCAGCCTGTGGCGGTGGTGAGCGATGCGGCGCGCCGCATTTCCGGCGGAAGCTACGGTATTCTGATCGAAAACCGCTACCGCGACGAGCTGGGAGAACTCGTGGACAATATCAACGATATGTCGCTCAAGATCAGCCAGGCGGAAAAGATCCAGCAGGAGTTTATCTCGTCTGTTTCCCACGAGCTGCGCACCCCGCTCACAGCCATCAGCGGCTGGGCCGAGACGCTTTCTGCCGATCCGGGCGCGAACATCGACCAGACCAAGCGCGGCCTCGGGATCATCTTGAAAGAGTCCCGCCGGCTCACCACGATGGTCGAAGAGCTGCTGGAGTTTACCAAGATGCAGGACGGGCGCTTCACGCTGCGCGTGGAGAGCGTTGATCTTGCCAGCGAACTGGAGGACGCGATCTACACCTACCGCGAGCTGTTCCGGCAGGAGGGTATCGACGTGAGCTACAATGGCCCCGATGAAGAGGTGCCGCCGATCGCGGCTGACAGCGAGCGCATGAAGCAGGTCTTTTGCAACGTGCTCGACAATGCCGCCAAGCACGGCGGCAGCGGCAAAAAGATCGACGTGAGCGCCGCGCAGGAGGACGGAAAGTTCGTTATCCGCGTGCGCGACTACGGTGCGGGTATCCCGGAGGAGGAGCTGCCGTTCGTCAAGCAGAAGTTTTACAAGGGCTCGTCCAGAGCGCGCGGCAGCGGCATCGGCCTTGCCGTGTGCGACGAGATCGTGCGCCTGCACGGCGGCACGTTCGACATTGCCAACGCCGAGGGCGGCGGCGCGGTCGTGACGATCGCACTGCCAATGACATAAAAATAGAACGGGCGTTGCATTTTAGAAACGCCTGTGGTATGATATCGCATAGAAAAAGGAGAACCATTCATGGCAGAAGAAGCAAAGAAGAAGGATCCCCCGTCCAAGTTCCGCACGAGCATCGGCGGACAGGCGCTGATCGAAGGCGTTCTGATGCGCGGGCCGGGGAAGCAGGCCATCGTTGTCCGCTCGCCGGAGGGGCTTGTGGAGAAGGTAGAGGAGCTGACGCTCGTGCGTGACAAGTACCCGGTTCTGGGGCTGCCCATCATCCGCGGCGCGGTCACGTTTGTCGATTCGATGGTCAAGGGTGTGAAGGCGCTGATGTTTTCAGCGGACTATTTCCCCGATGACGACGTTGCCGAGCCGGGCAAGTTCGACCGGTGGCTTGAGGGAAAACTCGGAAATGAGAAGATGCAGAAGGTCATCACGGCGCTGGCGGTTTTCCTGTCGCTGGGGCTGACGATCCTGCTCTTTTTCCTGCTGCCGACGTTTTTGGCGGGTTTTATCGACCCGTATATCAAGAGCGCGGCGGTGCACAATCTGGTCGAATCCGTCATCAAGCTCGTGATCTTTTTTGCCTACATGATCCTCTGCTCAAAGCAAAAGGACATCTACCGCGTGTTCCAGTATCACGGCGCGGAGCACAAGACCATTTTCTGCTACGAGGCGGGGCTGCCGCTGACGGTCGAAAACTGCCGCAAGCAGCCGCGCCATCACCCGCGCTGCGGCACGAGCTTTCTTTTTGTCGTGGTGGTCGTGTCCATTCTTGTTTCAAGCCTTGTTTTCAGCTTTGTCAACTGGCGCAACATGTGGGTGCGCATGGGGCTGCACCTGCTGCTGCTCATTCCCATCGTGGGCGTGACGTATGAGTTCAACCGCTACGTCGGCGGGCACGACAACAGGGTGACGCGCTTTCTGGCGCGTCCGGGCCTGTGGCTGCAAAACTTTACGACCAATGAGCCGGACGACAGCATGCTCGAGGTCGCCATTCGGGCGCTCGAGCTGGTCATTCCCGAAGAAAAAGGCAAGGATGCGTGGTAAGCATGGCAACGACATATAATAATCTCTATCTGGACCTGCGCACGGAGCTGAGGCGCGCGGGCGACGAGGAGGCGACGCAGTCGGCGCGCGAGCTCGTCTGCGCCGCGGCGGGCAAGACGCGCGAGGAACTGGTGCGCGACGGTTCTCTCTATGCCTCACCCGAGGTGGAAGCGGCCGCGCACGAACTGGTCAAGCGGCATCTTGCGGGCGAGCCGGTGGCCTACCTGATCGGCGAGTGGGAGTTTTACGGCCTGCCGCTCGATATTTCGCCTGCGGTGCTGATCCCGCGCCCGGATACGGAGGTTTTGGCAACGAAGCTCATCGACGCGGCGCGCGGCGCCGGGTTTTGCCGCATCCTCGATCTCTGTGCGGGCAGCGGCTGCATCGGCCTTGCCGCGGCGGCGAACTTACCGAACGCGCGCGTGCTGCTCGGCGAATACGATGAGGAAGCGCTGAAGATCTGCCGGCAGAACATCCGCCGCAACCGCTTGACATCTCGCGTGGCGAGCCTCAAGCTCGACGCGCGCGAAAAGCCTTCGCGCACGCTGGGCGAGTTCCGGTTCCTCGTCAGCAATCCGCCGTATATTCCGAGCGCGGACATTGAAACGCTCGATGCCTCCGTGCGCGAGCACGAGCCGCGACTTGCGCTCGACGGCGGCGAGGACGGACTCGATTTTTACCGCGTGATCTGCGAAAAATGGCGCGACGTCCTGTGCGAAAACGGCATGCTCTTTTTCGAGGTCGGCATCGGGCAGGCGGATCAAGTGCTGCGCATCATGCGCTCGCACGGCTTTGGCGACATTCAGATCGTCAAGGACCTCAACAACATCCCCCGCGTGGTATACGGCACGCGAGTAGAAACGATTTGATCTTAAAAAACAGTTTACATAAAGAATCGGGAGGAACGCGAACATGGCAGAAAAAGCTCAGACGAAGGCAGCCGCGGCGATGGCTGACGACAAGAAGCGGGCGATCGAGACCGCGATGCAGCAGATCGAGCGCACCTATGGCAAGGGTTCGATCATGCGCTTTGGCGACAACACCGTGAGCAATGTGGAGGCCATCTCCACGGGCTCGCTGGCGCTCGACCTGGCGCTCGGTATCGGGGGCCTGCCCAAGGGCCGTATCATCGAAATTTACGGGCCTGAATCCTCCGGTAAGACGACGCTGGCGCTGCACGTGCTCGCCCAGGCGCAGAAGGCGGGCGGCGAGGTCGCGTTCATCGACGCCGAGCATGCGCTCGACATCACCTACGCCCGCGCGCTTGGCGTCAAGGTCGAGGATATGCTTGTCTCTCAGCCGGATACCGGCGAGCAGGCGCTCGAGATTACCGAGGCGCTCGTGCGCTCCGGCGCGATCGACGTCATCGTGGTCGACTCCGTCGCGGCGCTCGTGCCGCGCGCGGAGATCGAGGGCGAGATGGGCGACAGCTTTGTCGGTCTGCACGCGCGCCTCATGTCGCAAGCGCTGCGCAAGCTGACGGGCGCCGTCGGCAAGACGAATACCATCGTCATGACCGCCATGATGATGTGCCTGGTTTTAGTAACAACTTATACTTTTAAGATTCCGACCCCGTTCCAAGGCTATGTACACCTTGGGGACGCGATGATTTTTTTGAGCGTCCTGATTGTCGGCAAAAAATACGGTGCTGTCGCTGCAGCCTTCGGTTCCGCTTTGGCGGATCTTCTCGGCGGCTATGTCGCTCCTGCTTCTGGCCGGATTCTCTTCCTGTAAGAATGATGATCCGGAACCCCCAAAACCACCCGTAGTGGAAGATGTTCTGGGCAGTTATTCTGCCGAGAACCTGGCGCTGACCGTTACCGGCGGGACTCCCGGTGCCAATCCGGAGGGCGTGTTGCTGCAAAGCGATGGCAAAACCAAGGTACGCCTGACAAATGTGGTGCCGAATAACGAGGACTTTACGATTAACGATGTAACGTACAGTGCCGTGGAGACCAAAGCCTATGTCAGCCAGATATCGGGTACAGAGACCAGCGATCTGGCCGGATACACGGTGGAATTCGCTGGTACGGTCGATGCCGAAGGCAAAGCCGCCATGCGGTGGCGTACCGTACTGGAATGCACCCAGCAGGAAGCCGAACTGCTCCCATGCCTGTTCCTTGGTAAAGCCAAGCAAGCTGAACATCTTCTCCTGCACGTCGCTCTGATGGATACGGATGGAACCGCTGCCCATCTCCACGCCGTTCATCACCAGGTCATAGGCCTTGGC
>ERZ827168.3745-NODE-3745-length-15105-cov-4.580797_pt1 | contig 15105 bp, 12 predicted proteins | sample MGYA00519868_ERZ827168 | MGnify/ENA primary metagenome ERZ827168 (study PRJEB31778, sample SAMEA3449271) | human gut metagenome | biome: human gut; feature: human-associated habitat; material: faeces | place: United Kingdom | collected 2010/2012 ...
AATGTGCCTACTGCACAATACATTACGCCCGCGGTTCGAGCCGTAACATGCCCATCGCCGATTTGGTGGCCGAAGCACGCGAGGTGGCTGCTTCGGGACTTAAGGAGATCGTCATAACGGGCATCAATACAGGCGATTTTGGCCGCACCACGGGTGAGAAGTTCATCGATCTGCTGCGTGCCCTGAACGAGGTGGAGGGCATCGAGCGATACCGCATCTCGTCCATCGAGCCAAACCTCATAACCGACGAGATCATAGAGTTTTGTGCGGCGTCACCTAAATTCCAGCATCATTTCCACATACCGCTTCAGAGCGGGTCGGACCGCATCCTGGGCCTCATGCGCCGCCGCTACACCTCGGCGCGTTTCGCCGACCGCATAGCCAAGATACGCTCCCTGATGCCCGACGCCTTCATCGGCATCGACGTCATCACGGGATTCCCGGGCGAGAGCGATGCGGATTTCGAGCAGACGCGCGCGCTTCTCGAACGGCTCGCCCCGTCGTACCTGCATGTCTTCCCGTTCTCCGAACGCCCGGGCACTCCCGCCGTCGACATGCCCGACAAGGTGCCCGCATCGGTCTCGACCGCCCGCGTCGCCGTGCTGGAGGCGCTTTGCGACCGTCTGCACTACGATTTCTGCGCCCGCGCGGTGGGCACCGAGACCGAAGTGCTGTTCGAGAGCACCGTGCGCGGCGGCATGATGTACGGCTACACGGGCAATTACATAAGGGTGAAGGCTCCCTACGACCGCGATGCCGTGAACCGCATCTGCGCGGTGCGCCTGACCGCAATAGGCGACGACCACGACATAACGGCCGAAATTTTGAGGTAAATGCCTCCGACGGGGCGAAAAAAGCCGTGTCGGTTAAGATATTTTTGCTATATTTGCATTGATTAGCGCAATTTTTACGAGGATCGGTCCGCGAGCGGCGATCCGTGCGGCTCGCCCCGCACGACTGCGCGAAAAGTAGATTTATATGACGGGGATTCGCAAACGAGTGACAATCGGATTTCTGAGCATCGTGGCGCTGCTCTTTTTTTCGGGTCTGGTATCGCTTTTCGAGCTCAGCCACATGAGCGTCGACATAGAAGCCATACTGGGCAGCAGCCGTCGCAGCATCGAGATGTCGAAGAACATGCTTTCGGCCATACACGCCAACGACCGCGCGGTGGTCAACTATGCGGTCTTGCGCGACAGCATATACGCCGACTCATGCCGCAGCAGCATACAGAGATTCAACCTCACCATACGTCAGGCGCGCAGCGAGTCGGGCAAATCGTCGGCCGACCCGCTTTTCGATTCGCTCAGCCTCTGCTCGGAGCAAATGGAGCATGCCATCGAGAAGCTGCTCGACCGACAGCCGTCCGCAACGTTCGACGGCCGCAAATGGTACGACGACAATTATCTGCCCCTTTACAACAGCATAACGGACGGCATCACCGACGTCATGTCGTCGGCGCAAGGCTCGCTCACGCCGCGTGCCGAGCAGCTCAACCGCAACGCCTACCGCTCGGTGACCCCCGTATTCATCTCGCTGCTGGTGATGATAGCCATCCTGCTGATGTTCTACTACTTCATAATGATCTACACCGTGAAGCCCATCATCGAGATGAACCGCAGTCTGGGCGACTGGCTGCGCTACAAACTGCCGTTCGACGTGAAGGCAGAGTGTCGCGACGAGATGCAGGAACTGAAGGAGAAGATAGAGTCGGTAATGGTCGGCACGAAGACGACGAAATGACATGCGGCCCGAAGGCCGAACGACGGAGATATGAGATTCAGCGTGGTAATACGATATATCGGGATGGTGCTGCTGGTGCTGGCGGCATTCATGTTGCTGGCGGCGGGAATATCCTGCCTGAGCAACATGGATACGGGCTACTACCCTCTTCTCATGTCGTCACTGCTGACACTTCTGTTAGGATGCTTCCCCATGATCTTCGTTCCGCGCACCGACCGCATCTCGACCAAGGAGGGCTACTGCATCGTGGTCGGGGCGTGGATCGTATCGAGCGTCGTAGGCATGTTCCCCTACCTGATGTGGGGCGGCGAGTTCTCGCCCATGAACGCATGGTTCGAGAGCGTGTCGGGATTCACCACCACGGGAGCTTCGATACTCAACAACGTCGAGGCGCTGCCTCGCGGGCTCCATTTCTGGCGCATGGCCACATGCTGGGTGGGCGGCATCGGCGTGGTGATGTTCACCCTGGTCATCCTGCCGTCCATAGGCAAGAGCAAGATGATGCTCTCCAACGTCGAACTGTCGTCGCTGGCGAAGGATAACTTCAATTACCGCACGCAAACCATCGTAAAGATAATACTTTCGGTCTACATAGGCCTCACGGCCGTCACCATCCTGCTGCTCAAGCTGGGCGGCATGTGCTGGTTCGACGCGCTGTGCTACGCCATGTCGACATGCAGCACATGCGGATTCGGCACCAAGAACACCAGCGTGGCATTTTTCGACTCGGCCGTGATAGAGGCGGTGCTAATCTTCGGGATGGCGGTGGCGGGAATCCATTTCGGACTCATATACGCCACCGTCACGCGCAAGGCGAACAACATTTTCCGCTCGGAGGTGACGCGTTTCTACCTCTGGACCATCGCGGTGTCGGCCGTCCTCATCGCGCTGAGCCTACGCAAGGCCGACGTATACCCGTCGATGCTCGCGTCGCTGCGCTACTCGCTGTTCCAGACCGTGTCGTACATCTCCACCACGGGATTCGCCATCGCCGACTGCAACACGTGGACCTCGTTCGCGATGCTTATACTGATCTTCTGCTCGATAGTGTGCGCCTGCGCGGGATCGACGTCGGGAGGTCTCAAGATCGACCGCCTGCTGCTGGCGGTCAAGATGATGCGCAACCGCCTGCGCAGGCAGCAGCACCCCAACGCCATCTTCCGCACCAAGGTCGACGGCATTCCGCAGGACAAGGACATGCTCAACACGGTCATGGTCTACACCGTGGCCTTCATGATGATGATTCTGGCGGGGACATTCACCAACACGCTGCTGGGCGCAGACCTCATGACAGGTTTCTCGTCCGCCGTGGCATGCGCGGGCAATGTCGGCCCGGGATTCGGCGAGGTAGGATCGATGGACAACTACTCGGCCATGCCGTCGGTAATGAAACTAAATCTGACGTTCCTCATGTTGCTGGGGCGTCTCGAAATATTCGGATTGATTCAACTCTTTTTTATCAGATGGTGGAGATAACCATACGTAAAGTGCTCGCGGCAGGAATGTTGGCCGCTACATTGTGCGCAACCGATTCGGCGGCGCAGGAGATCACTGCGCGAATACCCGGACTTGAAAAGAACAGCGAATACATGGACCTTCTGCGCAAGGAGGAGACGCTGCGGCTCAGAAGCGACTCCATATTCAACGTCATCCGCACGGTCCGCGGCGCGATGCGCGAGAATGCCGAGAAACGCGATTCGCTGACCCGCCAAAGATCCGATTCGTTGATGCTCATACTCACCGATGCCGAAAACGCGGCGTTCGCCCTGCGTTCGCAGAAGATCCGACTCGTCGACGGCATCAACGCCATCGAGCAGGATTTCGTGCTCGCGGGCATGGGCAACATAGGCGGTGCGGACGAATCGGCCCAATCGGCGGCATCCATCTTCGGCAACTCCTATTTCATAAAGAACATCGACCCCGACGACTACAAGGCTCTGCTGGCCGTGAACGGCAAGGAGAACACGGCTCGCAAATACGTGACTTCGTACATCGACAACTACAAGAAGATCAAGGCGCTGTACGACAAATACGTGATGGCGTCCACCGAGGCCGAAGCCGAAGCGGTGTATGCCGACATCTCGGCCGTCACGGACGAGAGTCTGGTGCTCGAAAGGCAGCTGGCCAAGCTGTGGGGCGAGATCTACGACCAGAAGACCTACGTCTACTCCTACTTCCTCGAAAAGGAGAACCGCGAGGACATACTCGAAATCACCGAGTCGATGATGGGCGAGGCACGTCAGGAGAAACTGGCTTCGGCCGACAACTGCGCGTCGGAGGCGGTGGCCGACTACTGCCTGCAAAAGCCCGTGGTGCTGAACTACGAGATCTACGTGGCCAAGCTGCTCAACCGCACGGCCGCCATCGACTCGCTCTCGAATGCCTCGAAAAGCGTTCGGCAGATCGATTTCCGCATGCCTCCCATCGAGGTCAAGCGCCGCTCGTTCGTCGACTACGAGGCCATAGAGTTCACCCCCCGCAGCCCCTACAACGCTTCGAACCCCATCCCCGACTGCATCGTGTACGAATACGGCACCATCTACCGCATACTGCTGGGAACCTACAAATACAAACAGGCCGTATCGACATTCCGCGGCGCTTCGCCCCTCTGCGTCGAGACTCTCGACGACGGGCGCTTCAGCTACTACGCGGGCGGCCTTCGTACGCGTGCCGAGGCCGAAACGGCGGTCGAGATAATGAAAAAGAAGGGCTTCCGCAACCCCGAGATCGTCGAGTGGTGCGACGGCCGCAAGACCAACCTCTCGCAACAGAACGGCGACGCAGCCGTCACTTTCCGCGTGACGATAAAGGGAGGCGCTCTGGATGACACGGTGCGCGATCTGATAGCTACCATGGCCGAAGGGTGCCAGATATCGAAGGTCGCCGAGGACACCTTTATAGTAGGAACATTCGACACCCGCGTCATGGCCGAGCGCGTGGCCGCCGCCGTGGCTAAATGCGACGAAAGGCTTACGGCCGAGGTGACGGAGATCGGGGGCAGTCCCGACGAAGAGTCGGACGAGGAAGATTGACCGACGGCCGCTCCGCCCCGCCGAGGGCGGCGAAACACATTGACAACTTAAAACCAAACGCTTATGGGATTGATCGTATTTCTCGTTCTGCTGGGAATGTTTTTCCTCGTGGTGGAGCTGGTCCTGCTGCCCGGCACCACCGTGGGAACCGTCCTCTCGCTGTTGTGCTACGGCACGGCCGCATACTTCGGATTCGCTCGCTACGATGCGGTGGGCGGCGGAGTGACCATAGCCGCCATATTGGTTGTGTCGCTCATAGCCACCGTCATATCGCTGCGCGCCAAGACATGGCAGCGCTTCTCGCTCGACCAGAAGATCGAGTCGTCGAGCATGGCGAGTCCCGCCGACGAGCTGAAAGCGGGCGACCGCGGCACCACCGTCTCGCGCCTGTCGCCGATGGGCAAGGTGAATATCGACGGCAAGGTCTACGAGGCCAAGTCGGCCGACGGCTTCATCGACCAGCGCAAGAGAGTGGAGGTGACGGGCTTCGAGAACTTCACCGTCGTAGTGAAGCTCGCCGAATAATGCAACAAATCATTAACAACCTGATACTATGGAAGATTTACAATTGGGAATCATCGCCTTCGTGGCCTTTCTGGGCCTTATAGCCATCTGGCTTGTATTCTATTTCATTCCTGTGGGACTGTGGTTCTCGGCGCTCGTCTCGGGCGTCAAGATCAGTCTGCTGCAACTCATCCTCATGCGCTGGCGCAAGGTGCCGCCCTCGGTAATCGTATCGTCGATGATCGAGGGAACCAAGGCGGGTCTCAACCTCGACCCCAACGAGCTGGAGGCGCACTATCTGGCGGGCGGTAACGTCACCAACGTGGTGCACGCCCTCGTCTCGGCGCAGAAGGCCAACATCAACCTCGACTTCAAGATGGCCACGGCCATCGACCTGGCGGGCCGCGACGTGTTCGAGGCCGTGCAGATGTCGGTCAACCCCAAGGTGATAAACACTCCGCCCGTGGCCGCCGTGGCCAAGGACGGCATTCAGCTCATAGCCAAGGCCCGCGTCACGGTGCGCGCCAACATCAAGCAGCTGGTGGGCGGCGCAGGCGAAGAGACCGTTCTGGCCCGTGTGGGCGAAGGCATCGTGTCGTCGATCGGTTCGGCCGTGTCGCATAAGGTCGTGCTGGAGAATCCCGACTCGATCTCGCGCGTGGTACTGGAGAAGGGACTCGACGCGGGTACCGCATTCGAGATACTGTCGATCGACATAGCCGATATCGACGTAGGTAAGAACATCGGCGCGCAGCTCCAGATGGACCAGGCCGACGCCGACAAGAACATCGCCCAGGCCAAGGCCGAGGAACGTCGTGCGATGGCCGTGGCTCTGGAGCAGGAGAACCGCGCCAAGGCTCAGGATGCCCGTGCGAAGGTGATCCTCGCCGAGGCCGAAGTGCCTCTGGCTATGGCCGAGGCGTTCCGCAACGGCAATCTCGGCATAATGGACTACTACAAGATGAAGAACATCATGGCCGACACGCAGATGCGCGACACCATAGCCCGTAACGACAAGAAGTAAAGAAATACCGCTAACCCCGTCGGCGGAGTCATTGTCGGATACGAATCTACCCGATAATGATCCCGCCGACGAACTTTAATAACAGAATATGATGATGTCGAAAAGTCGTTTGGTCTCCTGTCTGTTGGCATTGACGATATTCCTCCACGCCCATGCCGACGAGATTTCGCGGACGACAGGATCGGAAGAGCGTAAATTATGGGTCAACACTCTTGTTAAAATAGTCGACCCCGTTTTGACCAATCTTGCAAATGAAACCTTGCGGGCGAATATGCCTCAGGAATCTTTGGACAGCACCCGCGGCCAAAGATTCTCTCATCTGGAAGCAGTCGGAAGAACGATATGCGGAATAGCTCCCTGGCTGGAACTCGGGATAGACGATTCCGAAGAGGGGAAATTGCGGGAGAAGTATATCGGTCTGGTCGTCAAAGGGCTCGCCAATGCCGTCAATCCCAATTCACCCGATTACCTGGATTTCGAGACGCCTCACCAGCCTTTGGTCGATGCCGCTTTTTTGTCGCTCGGGATATTGCGGGCACCTACTCAGATATGGGGAAGGCTGGATGATCGGACCAAAGAAAATCTGATAATCGAGTTGAAGCGCACCCGTTCCATCAAACCGTTTCAAAGCAACTGGTTGCTGTTTACTTCTATCGTCGAGGCTGCGCTGCTGGAATTGACGGGGGAATGCGACGAGGAACGGTTACTCTACGGAGTCGAAATGTTTCGTGACAAATGGTATCTCGGAGATGCGACTTACGGTGACGGTCCCCACTACCATGCCGACTATTACAACAGTTTTGTCATTCATCCTCTGCTGACGGAGGTATTGCGTGTCATGGAAAGGCATCACGTGGCGGGTGCCGATTTTCTGGCTACCCAATACAAACGCCTTTCGCGCTATGCCGAACAGCAGGAGAGGCTGATTTCGCCCGAGGGCGCCTATCCCGTAATAGGACGTTCGATTACTTATCGCGCAGGTGCGTTTCACGCTTTGGAGTATGCCGCTCTTCTCCATAAGTTGCCGTCGTCGATTGAGCCTGCCCAGGTGCGATGCGCCTTAACCGCAGTTATCAAAAGACAATTCGATGCCCCCGATACCTACGATGCTCAAGGATGGTTGCGCGTAGGATTTGCCGGCAGCCAGATTGAGATGTCTGAAACCTACATCAATACGGGCAGCGTTTACCTCTGTACATTCGGATTCGTGGCATTGGGCCTGCCGAATACCGATCCGTTCTGGGATGACGCTTTTACTCCATGGACTTCATTGAAGGCATGGAGGGGGGACGCGGTAAATGCCGACCATGCCCAATGACAGCTTTGAAAATCGTGAATGACAACCGACAGTTCGCGAACGGCCGATCCGTGAAAGGTCGGCCGTTTTCATTATACATCAGTACACCTCTTCGGGAACCGTTTCGCCCTCGGGCACGCCCTCGATCTCGTCGCGCCACCTTATGGCGGCATGCGTGCCGTCGCAGTACGGCTTGTTCCCCGACTCGCCGCAACGGCACAGCACCATCCTGTTGCGTATCTCGAAAGCCTTGCCGTTCGCGCGTTCGAGCCTTATGCCTCCGCGGACCCATATTCCGCCGCTCGCGCCTATCGCTATATCCTCTATCAATCCCAGACTCGGATCGTAGACAGGTTCGAACGGCTTGCCCGTCTCGTTGTCCCACGCCGTGAGGCGCGCGCTCGGGCACATCGACGCCTCGCGTATGGCCAGCCGCCTCGCTTCGGGATATTCAGAGTTGGCGACCAGATTCCATGCCCGCCCTTCGGCGTCGCAGAAACGCGCGAACACGCAGTAGCGTTCGTTGTCCGACATGGCGAGCGTGCCGCCCTCGGTTATCTCCACGTCGCGGAGCAGAGGGGTGTCGGGAGCCGTCAGACGCGAATCCCACTCCATTTTCGCATGCGTGCCGTCGCAATAGGGCTTGCGGTGCGACCCTCCGCATCGGCACAATGCCGTCGGTTCGTTCTCGGTGGAGAAATGGCGCCCCTCCTGAAAATACCAGCTCGCGCCGCGGTCGTTAGCCATGATGAACTGCATCGCCAGCGGCGGACGTCCGAAAACCAGATAAGGGCCTCCGTCGGCGATCACTATGCGGTAACCCTTGGCGGCGGGTTTCGATCCCGTCATAATTTTTGTACTGCTCATATAATAAATGTATTTTCGTAACGTTTGCACAATAGACAATAATTATTCCTCAGTATGAAATAATCGGTTATCGGTTGCGAAAAGTCGTTGCTTTTTGGTATATTTGCGGATATTTTGAAAACGGTTATTGATAAAAACAGATATATGAAAAGAGTTTTTCAAGGCGCATCAGCCGTCGCGGTCGCTACAATATTTTGTGCGACAATGCTTTTGTCGTGCACGACCGATGAAAAATACGATTTCACGTTCGAGCTTCCCGGGCGCATAGTCACTCGCCTGAACGAAACCGTCGTGATCCCGTTCACCGCCCGCAACATCACCAGCGTGTCGGTCACGTCGAAACCCGCGGGCTGGACGGTGGAGGATGTCGACCTGATTAACTGGACCATCACGGTCAAATCGCCCGAATCGTATGCCGACGCCGACAACGACGTGGTCGAGAACGGCAATCTCGTCATGACGGGCTACACGGCCGCAGGCACCACGACGAAGGCCACCTCCTACCTCTCGCTGTCAAACCGCGAGATCGACCTCACGGAGGTGCGCTCCAACTCTTACGTCATAACGCAGCCCGACACCCGCTACACCATCGACGTCACCCGCAAGGGCGAGTCGTCGCAGACCATATCGCCCGCACGCGCGGCCCTGCTGTGGCAGAGCGAAAAGGATCTGGTCAGTTTCAGCAGCTTCGACGCCGACTCGGGCACCTTCACGTTCTATGTATCGCACGAGGAGACCGAGGATGCCGACGCCGAGCTGAAAGTACCCGACGGCAACGCCGTAGTGGCTGCATACGATGCCGACGACAACATCCTGTGGAGCTGGCACCTGTGGATCACCGAATCGGATCCCGCCACAAACGCCGTCGCCACCTCGGCGGGTGTGTTCATGGACCGCAATCTGGGAGCCTACCGCAACAGCGACGGCTCGACCGACACCGACGACATTTTCAAGTCGTACGGACTCTACTACCAGTGGGGACGCAAGGATCCGTTCATCCGCCCCATCGATTACAAGTTCTCTAACAACTCCGACCGTACCGTTTTCAGCGCCACCAACACGGTGAAGCGTTTCGCATACGTCGATTCCGAGAAAGACGCCGAGGCGGGCACCGTCGAATATGCCGTGGCCAACCCCATGTCGTTCGTGCTCGGCGCGAAGGACAGCGGTTACGACTGGCTGTGGTCGGGCCGTGACGATAATCTGTGGAGCAGCGGCGAGAAAAGCCTCTACGACCCCTGCCCCCGCGGCTGGCGCGTACCCGACGGCGATGCGTTCCTGGCGTTCGACATCGACGAGATCGAGGACGGGGCGCAGTTGGCCGACATACGCGGCATGTACGGATGGCATATAGTGGATTCGGCGACTGGCGCCAAGCTCTTCATGCCGGGCGCAGGACGCCGCAGCTTCGAGAACGGCGTGCTCACCAACATGAACGACTACGGCTACGAGCATGTTCCCATGCCATGGATAGGCTATTATTGGACGAGCGGAGTCGGCACGGTAGAGCGTTCGACGGCCAAATCGATGTTCTTCGATCTCAACACCACCCGCGCCGTGAACAACCGCTACGAAAGCGCCAAGGAGATGTACCGCGCCAACGGCATGCAGATCCGCTGCGTGAGGGACGACCGATAGACGCGGCACGACAATTTACGGCAGCCCGACCGCAAGGTCGGGCTGTTCTGCCATACTGCGACTCGGGCGGCAGCCTGCGGAGCACGCGAACGAGCGAATGCAAGTTGCGGGCCTTAAGCAGGGCGAGGCTGCGGCCCGCACGACTCTGACGAGTCGCAGCATAATTTCTCCGTTCGAGTTTTTTTGTCTATTTTTGCGGCACAAACGAGCCGTTCGAGGCATAATCCTTCCAAGCGATGAAAATCAACAAAGCCGAATTCCGATGCAGTTCCGAAAAGATCTCGCAAGTCCCCAAAGACGATCTTCGCGACATAGCCTTCATCGGGCGCAGCAACGTCGGCAAATCGTCGCTCATCAACATGCTCACGGGGCACAAGGCGCTGGCCAAGGTGTCGTCCACCCCGGGCAAGACCCGCCTCATAAACCACTTCCGCATAAACGACTCGTGGTATCTGGTCGACTTGCCGGGATACGGCTATGCCCGCGTGTCGAAAAGCAAGCGCGGCGAGTTCTCGAAGATCATCCTCGATTACGTGCTCAAGTGCGAGAAGATGCACTTTCTGTTCGTTCTGGTCGATTCGCGCCTCGAACCCCAGGCCATCGACATGCGCTTCATCGAGATGCTGGGCGAGAACGGCATCCCGTTCGGCATCATATTCACCAAGGGCGACAAACTCTCGGCCGCACAGCTCCGAAAAAGCGTCGAACGCTACCGCGTCGCCCTGGCGGAGCAGTGGGAGGAGATGCCGCCCATGCTCGTCTCGTCGAGCGCGCGCGGCACGGGACGCGAAGAAATACTCGACTATATCGAAAAATGTTTATAATTATTTGAAAAGTCGATACGGAAGCTGTCCTTTTTTACCGTGGATTGTATATATTTGCACCATCAAAATTCAACTACACAATGGCTATACATAAGATCAAGTTTTTCGCGGGACGCAATTCGCGTTATCTGGCCGAGAAAATAGTGGCCAGCTACGGCACGACGCTCGGCGATTCGGAGATACTCCAGTTCAGCGACGGCGAGTTCCAGCCGTTCTACAACGAGTCGATCCGCGGTTGCACGGTATTCATCATCCAGTCGACCTTCCCGCCCTCGGACAATCTGATGGAGCTTCTTATGATGATCGATGCGGCACGCCGCGCTTCGGCCTACAAGGTCATTGCCGTAATGCCCTACTTCGGCTGGGCCCGTCAGGACCGCAAGGACCGTCCGCGCGTACCCATCGGCGCCAAACTCGTGGCCAATCTTCTGGTTGCGGCGGGTGTCGACCGCATCATGACGATGGACCTGCACGCCGACCAGATCCAGGGCTTCTTCGACGTTCCCGTCGACGCGCTCTACGCCAGCGGCATATTCATCCCCTACATCAAGAGCCTCAATATCGAGGATCTGTCGATCGCCGCTCCCGACATGGGCGGAGCCAAGCGCGCCAACGCCTACGCCAAGCATCTGCAAACCCCCATCATCATATCGCATAAGGAGCGCGCCAAGGCCAATGTGGTGGGCAGCATGACCGCCATCGGCGAGGTGGAGGGCCGCAACATAATCATCGTCGACGACATGATCGACACCGCGGGAACCATCTGCATGGCAGCCAACATGCTCATGGACAAGGGCGCCAAGAGCGTCCGCGCCGTCATCACCCACCCCGTGCTGTCGGGTGCCGCCTACGAGCGCATCAACGAGAGCCGTTTGCAGGAGGTGATCGTCACCGACACCATTCCGCTCAATCAGGAGAAGGATCTGAGCAAGTTCACCGTTCTCTCGGTGGCCGACATCTTCGCCAACGTGATAGAACGTGTGCACAACTACAAGGAGATAAGCTCGATATTCTATAAATAGAATCCCGACCGCTAAAACCGAAGGCTGCCTTTCGCGAGGCAGCCTTTGTTGTTTTGCGGTTCGCCGACAGCGGAGGATTGCGACAGCAGTCCGCCGCGCGGGGTGTCGGCGAACTGCCGACCTCGCGTCGCGAGGTCGTGAATCACCGTCTCGGAATATTCCTCTTTATCCTCTCCAACCCGCTCCGCTTCAACGGGGTCCCGCCGAACCGCTCGGCGAACTCCGCCTCGCTCATGCCCAGCCACTCGTCGGCCCCCATCTGCCGAGGGTCGAACACGGGATCGAACGCCGCACAGCGGTGTGCCGCCGCCTTTTTATTATACGGGCAGCAGCTCTGACACTCGTCGCACCCGAATATCCATCCGTGCAGGTCTACTTCGGCCGACGGCTCGGCCTCTATGGTATGGCACGATATGCAACGCGAGGTGTCGATGGTCATGGGCGCCACTATGGCCCCCGTGGGGCACGCATCCATACAGCGTCGGCACTCGCCGCACCCTACTCCACTATATGGCGAGTCGTAACGGTCCGCCTCGTCGCACAGCACCAGCTCGCCGAGCAGCACGAACGAGCCTAACTCGGGCGTCACCAGCAGCGACTGCCGCCCTATCCACCCCAATCCCGCCTCGACGGCGATCTGCTTTTCGAGCAGCGGGGCCGAATCGACGAACGCACGCCCCGCGAGCGACGGATAGCGTTCGAGCAGGGCCCGCAGCATCGTCTGCAACATCTTCTTCAGACTCTTGTGGTAATCGCGGTTGCAGGCATACGACGCCACTTTGGTCGTGCAATCCCGCGCATATCCTCCGCTCACGGCCGACTTGTATCCCACGGCGCATACCACAACGCTCTGCGCGCCCTCCACCAGACGCCGCGTATCGAAGCGCTTGTCGAGGTTGTTGCGCAGATATCCCAGCGACGAATCGTAGCCGTGCGCGAGCCATCGGCGGAACGCCGCCTCGTTGTCCGCCAGATGGCGGCTGCGCGCGATTCCGCATAGGTCGAATCCCGCCTGCACGGCAAGATCTTTGATGTATCGGGAGTCTATCATAGCCTATTTCGCCTCAAATGTACCGAATTTTAATATTTTTTCGTTACCTTAGCGCAAATTTTACAATGAATATTGCTTAATGATAGCTTTGAACACACTTTACGAACTTCTGCACAACAGCATCGACAAGTTCGGCGACAGGGTTGCATTTTCGATGTTCGAAGGCGAGGATGTGACCTACAACGAGGTGGGTAAACGCGTAACCGATATACAGAAATTACTTACGGGAGCCGGCCTCGTCGCGGGCGACAAGGTGGCTCTGCTCAGCAGCAACATGCCCAACTGGGGAGTCTGCTATTTCGCCGTGGTCTCGGCGGGAATGGTCGCCGTCCCCATCCTCCCCGACTTCACGGGCGAGGAACTGGACATGCTCATCAAGCACTCCGAAGCCAAGGCGCTGCTCGTATCCGACAAGCTCTTCACCAAATTATCGAAAGAGACGGTCGCGTCGCTCAACATAGTGATCCGCACCAAAAGCCTCACCGTCATATCGCAGCGCGTCACGGGCGAAGGCTCTACGGCCATCCCCTCGCCCGACGATCTGGCGGTCATCATCTACACGTCGGGAACCATGTCGCGGCCCAAGGGCGTGATGCTCACGCACCGCAACCTGACCTCCAACGTATGTATGATGTACGGACTGTTCCCGATCGACGAGAACGACTCCATGCTGTCGGTGCTACCGCTGTCGCACACCTACGAATGCACGGTGGGCATGCTCTACCCCTTCGCCACGGGCGGAAAGGTGACCTACCTCGAAAAGCCGCCCACGGCATCGGTCCTGCTGCCCGCGCTCAAGCGCGTGCGCCCCACGTGCTTCCTCATAGTGCCGCTCATCATCGAGAAGATATACCGCAGTCAGATATACGCCAAATTCACCTCCAACAGATTCTGGCGGACGCTCTACGGCATAGGTTTCATGCGCCGTTACCTGCACCGCATAGCTGGCGGCAAGCTGATGAAGATGTTCGGCGGCAACCTGCGTTTCTTCGGCATAGGCGGCGCCAAGCTCGACAGCCAGGTGGAGCAGTTCCTCATCGACAGCCGCGTAATCCCCTACGCCATCGGCTACGGACTCACCGAGACGGCTCCGATGGTGGCGGGCGCCATACCTCAGATGCCCCGCAAGCTCGGCTCGACGGGCGTGGCGATGGAGGGCCTGCACGTGCGTCTGGACAACGTGAATCCTGAGACCCGTCAGGGCGAGATCGTCATCGACTCGCCGTCGGTGATGCGCGGATACTACAAGAACGAGGCCGCCACGGCCGAGGTGTTCACCGACGACGGCTGGTTCCGCACGGGCGACCTGGGCTTCATCGACGACGACGGCTGCATATTCATCAAGGGCCGCCTGAAGAACATGATCGTGGGCCCCAGCGGCGAGAACATCTATCCCGAAGAGATCGAGTCGGTGCTCAACTCCAACGCCTACGTATCGGAATCGATCGTGACCGAGCAGGACGGCCATCTGGTAGCGCTGGTGCATTTCGATACCGACGCCATCGAGGCCCTCAAGGACGAGCTGATGGAGAAATGGGAGATCAAGCGCGACGAATGGCACCAGAAAATCGACGAGTGGAACGCCAAGAAGGAAGAGATCAAGCAGGACATTCTCAAATACGTCAATTCGAAGGTGAACAAGTTCTCGCGCATCACCGAGGTCGTGGAGGAAGACGCCGAGTTCGTGAAGACCCCTACCAAGAAGATCCGCCGATTCCTCTACAACAACCGCAATAAAGAGAGCGGCGGAAACGACGCGAAATAACATCCGACAAAGGCCGGCCCGCAAGGGTCGGCTTTTTTTCAACGGTTTACGGCTAGTCGGAATCGTGCGGGCCGCACAGTTCTGCGGACTGCATTTTCGGTTTCGGAGCTTGCTGTTCGCCGACGGCGGTCGGAGTGCGACAGCAGTCCGCCGTGAGGGGTCGGCGGCGAACTGCGCGGTTCTTCGAACCGCAATATTCACACGCGTCAGCTACTCCCGCGGCAGAAGCGATTTCGGAAAAAGGACGACCCCGAAATCGTTTCACCGCGGCGGTTTTTTAACTGCGCTGCGCTTGTTTTCCTCCTTCGCGCCTCGGCAATTCATGCGAGCATGATTGC
>ERZ827168.3746-NODE-3746-length-15105-cov-4.326312_pt1 | contig 15105 bp, 12 predicted proteins | sample MGYA00519868_ERZ827168 | MGnify/ENA primary metagenome ERZ827168 (study PRJEB31778, sample SAMEA3449271) | human gut metagenome | biome: human gut; feature: human-associated habitat; material: faeces | place: United Kingdom | collected 2010/2012 ...
CGGAGGCTTATTTTATCGATAAGGCATTTTATCGCCTGTGCGTCGCTTTTAATCGCTTCGCCGCCCTGCTTTACGCTGTCGCTTCGTATCTTATCGAGATACGCCCTTATATTTTCGCTAAAATACTTATTGTTCATCGCTGTTTCCTTTATAAATACAATAATAACACGCAAGACCGCCTTTTTCAACGACTGTCGGTTCGTTTTTTTTGCAAATTACGGAATTAAAAGTTCTTAAATTTTATTTTCGACGCCGCTTGTAAAAATTCGTTTGTCAAGGTATAATTAGCGTATGGAAAAAAAATCTTCGGTAAGGCTTCTTATGATCCCCGAAAAAAACGGGGTAACGCCCGACGTAAACGTATTTATCAACAACGAAAGCGAACTTTACCCGTACGAACACAATCACGACTTTTACGAAGTTATGTTTATTCGCAGCGGAAGCCTGATACACTCGGTAAACGGACAAGAAACGGTTATGGAAACCGGCGACGTTTGTTTTTTACGCCCCGAAACGGCGCATACCGTAAAACGAAACGGCTCTTTTTCGGTGCTTTTAATGAATTTTAACATATCCGAACCGTTTTTTGAAAGTTCCTGCCGCCTTTACGGGTTTGATCCGCGTAAAGACGTTATTCCCGCGCCGTCGATAGGGTTTTCGGTAAGCAAACGCGATTCTTACGAATACAACGCTCTGTTCACGGCCGCAAGCGCGGGCACGAACGACGCGGAAACGCAAAACTCAGCCGTTAAACTTTTGGCGAGTAAAATCATCATTAAAGCATGTGAACGAAAGCTTTCGCCGAGTTTTTCCGGTGCTTTTTGTAAAAAGTTTTTTGCTCATGTGTCATTCTCCTTAAGAAAACAATAATGAAATTATATATAAAAAGAGACTTTATTGCAATATACCCATACTAAACAAGATTTATCAAAATACTTTAAATAAATTTACCAGAACAGCTAAAATAAAAGAAATTTTTAAAAAAATGCCGTGCACTCACGAACACTTAACCCGTCTTTTCAAAAAAGAAAACCTTCCGCCCCCGAACAAAGTGTTTTTAAAAAACAAACTCGACTACTCGTGCGCGCTGTTAAAAAGCTCCGTTTTTACGGTTACGAAAATCGCGGAACTCAGCGGAATTTATTCTACCGGTTATTTTAATAAATCGTTTTTACAAGAATACGGCGTTACCCCGACCGAATTCAGGGCTTCAAACGCCGTATACGGTAAATTTATAAATAAAGAATAAGCCGCATCTTATTAAATAACGACTATACGCAACTAAATAAATAAACTCAACTAAAAAACGCGCCGTAGCGCGTTTTTTATCTTATATCGTAAACAGACTTTACCGACAAATTTTCGGGGTTTCCTTTCAGTATTTTAACGGTAACGGTGCCGCGCTCCATATCGAAACAGTTGTCACTTAAAACGATATCTTCGTCTTCGCTCGAAACGGTAACGTACTGAGCGTAGGACGACGCGGTTATGCTGATTTCGTCGCCTTTCCTTTCCGCTTTAAGGTTCGGGTTTTCAAAATCGAAACACTTTGGCTTCGTAAAAATAACGCTGCCTTTAGACACGACTTTATTATCGGTCGAAAATTCGAAAAAGAAATAGTTTTCATCCACGTTCGTTTTATGAAAATCCAACTCGTCAAGACTTTTTACCGACAGCGGCGGAACGGTTAAATCGCTTTCGCCGCTCAATAACACGTCTCCGTTTTTACGGCATAACCGCCACTTTACGGTACCGCTTACTTCTTTTAACGTATCGTTCGCAACAAACAGTTTCGCTTTCGTTTCATAACCGTAAATGCGCTCGTCGGTAACGTCGCGGCGGGTTGAAAACTCGCCTGTTTCCATGCACGATATCATTACGGGCGCGTAAAACCTTTTGGCGACGTAATGAAGGGCTTTAAGTCTGCCGCCGCTATCGATACTCGACCAGCTTGCAACCGGCCAAATATCGTTAAGCTGCCAGTAAAGCGCGCCCATACACCTGCCGCGGTTTCTGCGCAAATGCTCGACGGCGTAGCGCATAGCTTCGGCTTGTAGCAGCTGAGACGCAAAAATCAACGACTCGAAACTCGTCGGATATAAATAGGTTTGCGATAAGTAGTTTAAAATTTTACCGTTTGCGGCGGGGGTGCGCTGATGCCGCTCCATTATACGGCTGAAAACGTTCCTGTCTTTTTCGACGGTAAACTCTTTTATCGTTTTTAAGGACGGAAAGGACTGAAATCCGAATTCGCTTAAATATCTGAAATAATGATTTCTGTATTCCGAAAACGGCAAATTCCCGTGCCAAACCTGCCAGTAATGGCTATCGCCGTAATTCTCGTTCTTCGTTTCCGCAAAATTCCCGAATCCCGACGGCGACGACGGTACGTAAGGTATTTCGGGGCAAATTTCTTTTACGAGTTCGGGAATATTTTTTTCGAAAAGCTCTAAATATCCTTTTCTTTCCCACCCGTTATCAAGCACGAATTCTTCTATTTCGTTATTGCCCGATATTACGGCTATACAGGCGTGGTGCCGTATCCGCTTTAAGTTATCGTCAAGTTCCGCCAAAACGTTTTTCGTAAATTCGTCGCCGTAGTCGTAGCTCGCACAAGCGAACATAAGGTCTAAAAATACCACCAGCCCGAGTTCGTCGCACAAATCGAAGAACCAGTCGTCTGGATAATATCCGCCGCCCCAAACTCTGATAGCGTTAAAATTAGCGTCAACGCAATGCTTTAACAAAACTTCGCTTCTGTTTTTATTTATGCGCGATAAAATATTGTCTTCGGGAATATAATCCGCCCCCATCGCAAAAAATTTTACACCGTTTACTTCGTGACAAAAACTCAGCCCGTATTCGTCCTTTTCGCGGATAAGCTTTAATTCTCTAAGCCCTATTTTTTTAACCTTTTCGTCTACTTTTTCACCGCTGACAAAAGCTTCGACGCAAACGGTATATATAGGCTGTTCGCCAAGCCCGTTCGGCCACCACAGTTCGGGGTTTTCAATTTCCGTCTCCTTTCCGATATCTATAAGCGTTTTTTCGCCGCGGGGCGAAATTATTTCCGCCGTTAATTCACACGGCGCGCTGACCTTAGCATTTACGGTAAGGTAAACTTTGCCAAAGTCGTGCCGTTGAACGATTTTAACGTCCGTTATTTTGGCGCTGTCGCATTCTTCGATATAAATATCTCTCCAAATCCCCGCGTCCGGAAGGCGCGGACCCCAGTCCCATCCGAACATACAGTGCGCTTTCCTTACGTGCGAAAACCCTTTCATCACCAAATCCATTGCGGCAAGCGGCTTTTCGGCATGTTTTTTTTTGATATATTTATCTATCGGCGCAAACACGAGCGTAAGGGTGTTTTCGCCGTCCGAAATGAGCGAAGACACGTCGAAACGGTAAGTTCTGTGCATGTTTTCGGCATGCCCTATCATAACCCCGTTTAAATAAACGTCGGCAATAGTGTCTATTCCTTCGCATACCAAATAAAGGCTTTTATTTTTCTTTTTAAAATTCTTATTTTAAGAATTTTGTTTTTAGTTGAATTTAATTTTTAATTTTTTTACTTAATTGTATTTCTATTAATTCAATTAAGTGTTTTTTTACTATAAAATTTAATCTTCGTACATACATCTACCACGTATATATTTGTTGCATTAATCGTATTTATTTCTATATACGTTATAGATATAAATACTCCACCTAGATGATATCATTATTTTCACACCAGTGTAATAGTTTTTTCTTATTTTTTTAATTTTGCCGTTTTTTGTCGAATACCATTATTTTTTTATTTTCTTTCTTGGTCTATTTTTCCCTTTTTATAATATATTTATTACTAGATTTTATTTAGGGGTGTTGTTTTGGTTAGCGTAAGTACTTCTTCTAAAAATGTTAAAACACGTTTTGCTGTTTTTTCTATAAAAAAATATATTCTGCCTGCTACATTTGTTTTGTTTGTTATTGGACTTGTTACCTTTTCTAGTAGTAATCTAACTGCAGCAAAATCTGGTTTAAAGCTGTGGGCTAATAATGTTGTACCAAGCCTCTTCCCTTTTTTTATTGCAACTAATCTTTTATCTCACACTAATATAATAAATTATATTAGCAAGAAATGTAACAAATTTATGCGACCTATTTTCAATGTGCCCGGAGAATCTGCATATGCTTTTGTTTTAGGGCTTATTAGTGGCTACCCTATGGGTGCTAAAATTGTTACAGATTTGCGCACCAACAATAATTGCACTAAAGATGAAGGCGAACGAATGCTTTGTTTTACAAATAATTCTGGTCCTCTCTTTATAATTGGAACAGTACGGAATTTCTATGTTTTCCAATTCTAATATTGGCTTGCTTTTATTTATTACACATACACTCTCAGCTATAACTGTTGGAATTTTATTAGGACAATTAGCACGTTTAAAGCATAAATTTAAAAATAATATTTTCGAACACTCGTATAATTCATCGACTAACGAATTGTGTACATTTAACAATTTAGGAAGCATACTTTCTAATGCAATACTAGAATCTAGCAAAACAATTATAATGATTGGCGGGTTTGTAGTAATCTTTTCTGTAATAATTTCTATTTTAGGAAACAGTAAAATTTTAGAAATATTTTCATACTTATTATACATACCATTAAAGCTCTTAAATATAGATTTATCTTTTGCAAAACCAATCATTTCAGGAATTATAGAACTAACTAATGGAGTATTGCTTGTAAGCTCAGTTACAAGTAAAGCCCTTTCTTCCAATATCATCATTTGTGCATTTTTACTAGGGTTTGGCGGAATATCAGTATTACTTCAGGTTTTAAGCATAACATCAAAATCAGATTTATCTATAAAAAAATACATTTACGGAAAACTTTTGCAAGGAATTATTGCAGCAATTTACACATATATTTTAATAAACCTAATACCAATGTTTTTCTTAAACTTGTAATTACTTTATTACTTATTATGGCTATTACTCTATGTTATTACTTAGTCACTAAAAATACCTAATTACAACCTTCGTTTGGTAAAAAATACATCTATTTTAATATTAACTTGAGTATATCTTTTTCTTATTGGTTTATGGGTAAAACCTTAAAAAACCTAAATACATTATAAGGAATTAATTCTATGGATAAGAATGTTGACTATAATTATTACGGAATGCCTCCATTTTCTGGGCCAAACATGTACGACATGAACGCAGACCCAACAATGGACTCAAATGCTATGTTTAATCCACTTATGCAATACGAGCAAGCCTACATGTATTATCGTTATTTGAGTATGCAAATGGAATACAAAATAAAATGCAAAGAATATGAAAAATTAACATCTAAATCTGATTTTTCGCGAGATTCTGGAAGAAAAGTAGAATAATTATTGATTTAAGCCAAATTATATGATATAATGTACGTGGAATAATTTTAATTAACGAATCGGAGGTGTGCTTCTTAACACTACAGTTAAGAGCAAATTATAATGGAAAAAACTAGAAACTCAGTAATAGATTTATTTAAAAATTTTGGTCTTGCAATTAGCAAATTAGTAAATGATGGCGAAGTTGATGATGTGGAATTAACTGGCGAACTTGCAAAAGATCCTATGGAAGCTTTAAAAGAATATGAAGCTTCTGTTAAATCTGTAGAAAAACCAGTACAAGCTAAAACTAAAGCTAGAACTCAAAATCGTGAAAAAGTGCAAACACGCGAAGCATCTGCTGTAAAGCGTACAACAAGAGCTACTACTAGAAAAGAACCAACAGTAAAAATTGTAGACGATGACGAACGTGAAATGTAATATTCTAAGCATAAAAAATTTATATATTTATTGAAATTTAATAAGAGTATTTATAAAAATGCATGCAGATATTTATTAAAAATTGTTTTAAAAATCAAAAATATTGTGTTATAATTCACAGGCAAAAAATTGTATGCATTTTTTATATTTTTGCTTGACAAAATACTCTTTTCCCTTTATAATAATATCTGTTGTAAGAAATGGCGACGTAGCTCAGTTGGCTAGAGCAAACGGTTCATACCCGTTAGGTCAGCGGTTCGAATCCACTCGTCGCTACCATAAATTAAAGCTGTAATTTGAATATTACAGTTTTTTTTATTTTTTATAGCATTTTTGTGGATTCGAAAAGGAGGAATAGAAAAGCGTCCAGTGGACGGTTTTCCCGACGCGGCTCGGCGAATCCAGTTCAAGGCACCAAGCCAAAAACATTGTATCAACAGATATAGCAGTTTTTATTTTTCTATTTTGGGGCTCAACATTCTTAGTCATTTTGTGTGTCAAGAAGTGTGCTAAATTATCTATAAAACTAAGAAAACAGCAAGGAGGTTAATCCTTGCTGTTTTTGTCCATTACATCTTGCTTATAACAGACATGATTGAAAGTTCAAAAATTACCTGTTATTCTCAAATCCTTTCCATCAGTTGTTTTGCAGAAGTCAAATCCGCTAGAAAATGTTCGGTCTACTTTTGCAAGCCTAGGAACCAGAGATGGGTCACACAAATACGAATAATCGTAAATGTAAATTTCAAAGTCGTCATATTGAGAAGCCTCTTTGTCTGTCATGAAATTAATTCCGAGAACAGGAGGCTCTTCACAGTAAAACTCCCATACATCTCTGAAACCCAGAGCTTCATATTTCCTGTCATAGCTAAATCCGGGTAGAGCAATGTGTCTGCCATCTTCCAAAGTTGCAAAAGCAACAGAATTACTAATTTCAAAGTATGGCTGATGTGTCGCAAAGTATTTACATTCTCTGTAAGAATAATGAAATCTGTCAAATTTACAGTTCATTTTTAAGACACGTGGCTCTTGTGAAATAACAGCTTCTTGATAACGAGCATCATAGGAAAAATGAATTTTATCAAATTTAACAATATCTGCGAGTTCTAAAAGACCATTCAGACCATAAACTGTGTAATTTGACACCTGCTTGGCATCTTCATCGGAGTACCGATTAAATATCATACTGTGCGTATTAGGCATTTTACCATAAGGCGAGGCATCAAGAATGAATTTTAAATTTGCATTCGGGTCGACTAAACCGATTATGGCTGTTGGTCCGTCTCCAGGGCAAAAGCCATATTGAACAAAGCCGTTTGTGAATTGGTTTAGATTTTGAACTTCTTCATATCGATAAGTACCTTTGATAGAATAAGAGGCTTGAGCTGTGTCATTTATGGCTAATGTTACTCTTCCGTTTACTATTAATACTTGTATATCGCGATCAGGATAATATTCGTCATATAATTTTTGTAAAATTCTTTCAATCATATGTTTATTCCTCCTTTTGATTGTTCGGAGGACCATGCCTCCGAAGATATTGATGTTCGAAGGCAATATAATATTGCAATACAAAAAGTATATCACGATTTACATAAAAAAACAATAGATATAAGTCGTTAAAAGAATTGCAAAGTTGAAAGTAAAAAAATGATTTAAACCTAACAATATTGAAAATGCGATTATCTTATGATACTATTACCTTGATGAATATTTATAAGAGGTACAATATGTGGAGTATTAGAGAGATAAAACAAAATGGCAAGAAAACGTTAAAAAATAACTTATGGACTTTACTTTTAATTGGCTTATTTATGACAATTGTAGTTGGAAAGTACGCTGTTAATAACGATTCTTTATCAAACTTGAATGTTTTGAAACAATTTATAGAAGATAGAAAAAATGGGAAAGAGCTAACCTGGATTGACAAGGAAAATTCAGAAGTAATGTTAAATAAATATCTTGATGAGATGATTTCTCAGATGTTTTCTGGAAATAGTAGTGTTATTACAGATGTAATAAATGATTACAACGAAAAAAATAATGTTACTAAAGGTGTATTTTATACGGCGTTTAATGTTGTAACTAAGGGGCATGAACATGTTCAAAAAATAGTTCAAACTATTGCAAGTTATGAAAATAAAACAACAATTTTGAAAATTCTAATTATTGTAGTTGCTGCAGGAGGTATGGCAATAAAAATATTTATATCTTATCCAATTCAAATAGGAGAGACAAGAATATACTTAGAGAGCAGAAATTACAAGAAAACAAAAGTGTATAGAATGTTGTATCCGTTTAGAAAAGGAAGATATTTAAATGTAGTAAAATCTATGCTACGAATGGAAATATGTCAACTTTTATGGAATTTGACCATTGTTGGAGGCATTATAAAGAAGTATTCATACAAAATGGTTATGTACATAATTGCGGAAAATCCACAAATTAGTTCAAAAGATGCAATAAGGATTTCAAGAGAAATGATGAACGGAAATAAGTGGAGAACATTTTTATTAGATTTATCATTTATTGGCTGGAATATCTTACAATACATTACGTTTGGATTAGCTGGAATTTATGTTTCACCATATTATACTGCTACAGAAGTCGAATTATACGCATTTTTAAGAAAAGAATACATAGAAAATAAAAAATATGGATATGAATTATTAAATGATACAAAATTGTATGAAGAAAATCCAGGAACAGCAAGCTATCCAGATGCATTTGAATTTGAAAGAAAGAAGATAAAAATTGACTATAATAAAAATTATGAGCTTACATCTATAATATTATTTTTCTTTATTTTTTCATTTGTAGGCTGGGTGTGGGAAGTAGCATTATATTTATTTAGAGATGGAATATTAGTAAACAGAGGAACTTTATATGGACCATGGTTACCGATTTATGGAGTAGGCTGTACACTTATAGTGCTTTTAACAAAATTTAAAAAGCTTAGAAAGATGTTGAAAAATCCATTTTTAACATTTGGAGTGGTAATGTTTTTATGTTCTGCAATAGAATATGCAACTTCTTGGTATATAGAGGTTACTACTGGAATAAGATACTGGGATTATACAGGCGTATTCTTGAATATAAATGGACGAATTTGTTTGGAATGTTCACTATTCTTTGGTCTCGGAGGTGTATTATGTGTATATATTGTAGCACCATTCTTAGAAAGAAATTTGCAAAGATTAACAAATAAATTAAAAATATCAATGTGCATAGCCTTGCTATTGATATTTGGAGCAGACAATGTTTACTCACATTTTCATCCACACGTTGGAGAAGGAATATCGAGCAGTGTAGAAAATCCTACTAAAGTGCCAAACTTAATACAAAGATTTTAGAGAAAAAAGACGTTCTTAAATTAGACTAAATTGTCTAAAAAGAACGTCTTAAATTTTATAAAAATTTTTTCATTTGTTCTATATCATTTTTTTGTAATGTGACAAAGTCATTTAAAATATTTTTTACAGGTTCATTAGCTCTAGGATTATGGTTCAAAAGCTTTTGACATTTTATAATTCCCATGTCTCCTCCTTGAATCATAAGTTCCGCAATTTTCGAGTTACTCTTATCAGTCATAGTGTTCATTTGAGTCCCCATCCAAGCCATCATCTTGTCTGTAACAGGTGCTTCATCTGGAATTTCTCCATATTTATCAAATTGATTGTTTACTCTATCAATAATTCTGCCATATTCTGTGTATTGAAAAGTTAAATTTTCTTTCATATTCTCGTCGCCAACTTTTTTCAAAACATACGAGATAGAATCCATTCCCATCTTTGCAGCCTTATTAATCTCATTTAAAATAGTCAAATTAATATTTTCATCTTTTCCACTATTAAAATTTTCTCCCATAAAATCAGTCCTTTCAAATTTTATAATATTATTTGCAGAAAATGAAAAAATATGTATTTTTTGAAAAAGGTTACGATTGTACATTTTTTTCTCCGTCCCCGAATTGCACATTGAAATTTTGCTGTTTTTAATATATACTGGTACAAGAAATAAAATTCAATTACAAAAGTTTGAAAAATTTAGAAGTTTTCAAATTATAGCAATAGAAGGGAAATGAAAAAATTATGGCAAGTGTTAAATGGACTGATGAGCAACAAGCTGCGATTGATAAGAAAGGTTCAAATATTTTAGTCGCTGCTGCTGCCGGTAGTGGTAAGACGGCAGTTTTGGTTGAGCGTATTATTAAGAAAATTATTGTTGACCGTGTTGATATAGATAAAATTTTGGTGGTTACTTTCACTAATGCTGCAGCAGCTGAGATGAGAGAGAGAATTCTAGAAGCTATTTATAAGAAAATTGAAGAAAATCCAGAAGATGCAAATCTTCAAAAGCAGATTATTCTTCTTAATAAATCGAGTATATGTACAATAGACTCGTTTTGTCTTGACGTTATTAGAAATAATTTTTATGAGATTGATATATCTGCGAATGCGAGAGTTGCAGATAGCACTGAAATGTTGCTATTAAAGCAAGAAGTATTAGATGATATGTTTGAAGATAAATATATTTCAGGTGATAAAGATTTTCTAGATTTAATTGATACATACACGAAGTATAACAAAGATGAAGATTTAAAAGACTTAATCTTGAAAATTTATACATATATTCAAGCATCACCTTTTCCAGAAGAATGGTTAAATGAAAAAGTGGAAATGTTTGATATTGAAGGAAAATATACAAACTTCTCTGATACCCCATGGGGAAAGATTATAATTAAAAATGTAAGTGATATATTGGAAAATGGAATTTTAAAGCTAGAAAGTATTAGAAACAAAATGACTCGTTTTCCAGAACTTGAAAAATTTATAAATACGATAAATATAGACCTTGTGGATTACTACTTTTTAAAGGATAATCTAAATGATTGGGATAAGTGTGTTAATGCAATTGTAGCACTAAAAGATAAAAGAAATAATTGGCCAACTGATAAAAAAGTTACTAATGACCTAAAAGATGAGGCAAAAGATATAAGAGACAGTGTTAAAGAAGAATTTAAGAAAGTAAAAGAATTGTTAAATTGCACGTCAGATGAAGCGATTGCAGACATAAACTTTATGTACAATATTCTGAATAAACTTAAAAACATAATATTGGAGTTTTCTGAGAAGTTCTATCAGAAAAAAAGAGAGAAAAACATAATGGACTTCAATGATATGGAACACTTAGCTTTAAAAATTCTAGTAAAAAAAGATGAAGCTGGAAATGTTGTAAAAACAGAAGTTGCAAAAAAGTATGAGGAAAAATTTGAAGAGATTGCGATAGACGAATATCAGGATAGTAACTTAGTACAAGAGTATATCCTAACGAGTGTATCAAAGGGAAACAATGTTTTTATGGTTGGAGATGTTAAGCAGAGCATTTACAAGTTTAGACAGGCAAGACCTCAATTATTTATAGAAAAATATAATAAATATAAGTTAGAACCAGAAGCGGGAGAAGATAGAAAAATTCAGCTATTCAAAAACTTTAGAAGTAGAGAAAATGTACTAAACATTACAAACATGGTGTTTGAAGATATTATGAGCAAAGAGCTCGGAGACATAGATTACAATACGAATGAGTATTTGAATTTAGGTGCATCTTACTTGGAAATTCCAGAGCAGGATTACACGACTGATATCGAGATTATAGATACGAGTGATGAAGATAATGATATCTGGAAAGATGAGAATTCAGAACAATCGGTATACATACCATTAGAGGAAGATAGCAATGATGCAGAACAAGAAAGAGTAGAAGATGTTGTATTAGAGGCAAGATTTGTAGCAAAGAAAATTAAAGAATTAATTGATAGCAAGTATCAAGTTATAGACAAAAAAGAAGGAAAAAGAAACATTAGATATAAAGACATTGCAATCTTATTAAGAAGCATAACCGGAATTGCGAATGTTTATGAAAAAGAAATTTCTATGCTAGGAATTCCTGTATACAGTGATAGCTCTGGAGAATATTTGCAGTCAATCGAAATAGAAACCATTATGTCATTGCTAAGAATAATAAACAACCCAATGCAAGACATTCCACTAGTTACTGTAATGCGTTCGCCAATAGGTAATTTTACGGACAATGAACTTATTGAAATTAGATTGAATGATAGAAATTCAAACTTTTATGAAGCTCTTATGAAGACTGATACACCAAAGGTTAGAAAGTTTTTGCAATTATTAGAAGAGCTTAGAAATGATGAACAATATATGGCTCTAGACGAATGGATTTGGAACATATATACAAAGACTGGTTACATGAATTATGTGAGCCTAATGCCAAATGGAAATTTGAGAGTGTCAAATTTGAAGATGCTATTTGAAAGAGCAAAACAGTATGAATCTGCAAGTTTTAAAGGACTATTCAACTTTATTAATTTTATAGATAAGATAAAATTTAATAGTGAAGACTTAACTTCTGCAAAAATAATAGGTGAAAACGAAGACGTAGTAAGGATTATGAGTATTCATAAGAGTAAAGGATTGGAGTTTCCGGTTGTAATATTAGCAGGAGTTGGAAAGCAATTTAATATGCAAGATTTAAACGAAAAAATATTACTGGATCAAGATTTAGGACTCGGACCACAATATATCGATTCGGAAAGACATATTGAATTTAAGACTCTAGCTAAAAAGGCACTAGCAATAAAAGCAAAAAGAGAAGCCGTGTCTGAAGAAATGAGAGTTTTGTATGTTGCATTAACAAGACCAAAAGAAAAATTGATAATAGTTGGAAGGCAAAAAGATGCAAACAAAAAGATAACTGAAAAGCAAAAGGCTTTAGAGGTGTATCCATCAGACGATAGTAAAATTAATGCATATTTATTGCAAAAATACAAAACATATTTGGATTGGTTAGAGCTAATATATGAAAAAGAGGGAGTAGCCAAAACAGAAAAAATATTTAGAGTAAACGTGCATAATAAAAAAGAACTATTAGAAAATTTGAAAAAAGAAGAGAAAATAGAAGAAGACATTTATCAAAAAATAATAGAAAATGCTAAGAAGTCTGCAAAAGAAGAAAAGCAAAAAATATTAGAGTATTTAAATTGGAAATATCCACATGAAGAAATAGAGGGAGTTCCAACTAAAACATCTGTAACCAAAATAAAAGAAATGGTAAATGCAGAACAGGTAGAAGAACAGACTAAAAATGTGAAATTTGCAGTAGAAGAAACAAAAGAGGTAAGGACTATAACACAGAAACCTAAATTCATAAATAATAATGAAAATGCAAAGATTAGCAACGCACAAAAAGGAACTTTAATGCATCTATGTGTTCAGAAAATGAATGAAAAAGAAGAATATACAGCCGAGAAGATTCAAGAATTAATAGATGGATTAAAGAAAAAAGGAATAATAAGCGAGGCAGAAGCGGAGAATATAAATATAAGCAAATTACAAGGATACACAAAATCTGATTTATGGCAAGAATTAAAAAATGCAAGAGAAATACATAAAGAAAAAGCATTCTATATAAATGTAAAAGCAAGCAGAATGTATGATATAAGCAAGGAAAATGATGAAAACATATTAGTACAGGGAATTATAGATTTATATTATATAGATAAAAACGGAAAGCTAGTACTAGTCGATTACAAAACTGACTATGTAGAAGCGGGAAAAGAAAACGAGTTAGTAGAAAAATACAAAGAACAATTATATTTATATAAAGATGCACTGGAAAAGGCGTTAAATAGAAAAGTGGATAGGATGTGGATATATAGTTTGTATTTGAATGAATCGATAGTGATTGAAAAATAATTACAATTTTTGCTACGTCAAATATCATTTCAAATGCGGTTACATACAAAAAGTATGCGCCCATGCCTTTGAAATTCATTTTCCTTGCAAAAATTTAATTCTTTTCCAATCAAATTTAACCTAAAGAGAGAAAGGAGGAAGTGCACTTGCAGTGTACAGAAAAAATGAGATTAGACAAATTTTTAAAAGTTTCAAGAATAATAAAGAGAAGAACAGTTGCAAACGAAGCGGCTGATGGTGGAAGAATATCTGTAAATGGTAGAGTAGTAAAACCGAGTTATGAAGTAAAAGTTGGAGATATTGTAGAAATCAAATTTGGAGATAAAATATCAAAATTTAAGATAGTAGCAATACCAACAGTACAAGGTAAAAAAATGCCACAGATGGTAGAAGAAGTGGAGCAGTAATTCAATAGAAAAATGTAGAAAAGTAAGCAAATGTGTAAGAATTTGACGTACGATTTTGCTTGCTTTTCTTTTGTTTCGAGAATATAATTATAGAGCTTGGAATAGATGAAAACATCTATGAAAGTATTAACGTTAATATATATTTAAATTTATCAAATTATTTTTAATCAAAAAGATTAATTTCTTTATTCGCTATAGCGAAAGGTAAAATCCAAAATCAATCAGTATGTTGTGTTGCAAATGAAAAAATATTATTAAAAAAACATTCAGAGAAAATTTATTGAGATAAAATACATAAAAATTTTACTTATGAGTTGAAAAATAATCAATAGAATGGTAAAATGGAAAGGAAGCAAATGGACGATTTAAAAGAAAATAATATTAGAATAGAAGACACAAAGATGATAAGGTTACCACTAACATCAGATTATGTTTTTAAAAGGATATTTGCAAGAGAAGAAAATAATTCAATGTTAAAGGATTTCTTAGAGGCAATATTGAATATACATATAAATAAAGTAGAAGTAAAAAATCTAGAATTAACGCCTAATATGGCAGATGAAAAACTTGGAATATTAGATCTAAAATTGGATATAGATAATGAAAGAGTGGTAGACGTAGAAATGCAGGTTTCAAATGAGCATAATATAAAAGAAAGGTCTAGCACATATTTATCAAAACTTGCAGCAGAGCAATTAAAAGCTAAACAGAATTATAAAGAGCTAAAAAAGATAATAACAATAAATATATTGAAATATAATTATCTAAAGAGAAATGCATATCATTCAATAGCACGAATGAAATATGAGGATACAAAACCAATAGAATTTGTTGATATGGGCTACAACAAGGAAGAGAAAGAAGCAACAAATACATTTGAAATGCACTTTATAGAATTACCAAAATTTAAACAAAAAAATCCAGACTGCAATACAAAGCTAGAGCAATGGCTATGGTTGATAGATGGAAGTAAGGAGGAAAAGATAAAAATGTCGGCAAAAGAAAATGAAGAAATAGACAAAACAGTAAAAGAACTAAATAAATTAAGCAAAGATCCAGATGAAGTTGCAAAGTATGAAGAACGCGAATGGAGTATAATGAGATATAATGTAG
>ERZ827168.3751-NODE-3751-length-15089-cov-8.397765_pt1 | contig 15089 bp, 16 predicted proteins | sample MGYA00519868_ERZ827168 | MGnify/ENA primary metagenome ERZ827168 (study PRJEB31778, sample SAMEA3449271) | human gut metagenome | biome: human gut; feature: human-associated habitat; material: faeces | place: United Kingdom | collected 2010/2012 ...
GCATATACCATGTCAACGATATTCTTTCTAATATTATTGGCATGAAACTGTAATTCTTTGTTTTCCATAATGCTCCTCCGAAAAATCTTTTATAGCCATTACTTTACTTATTTGTTAATGAATTCATTTACTCTTCTAAAAAATTGTTTCTAATCATTTTTTCAAAATCTTCAATTGTAGATTCAGTAAGTTTATTCACAAAATCAACATCTTTAAGTGATCTGATGATTCTCGAAATTATTTTAATGTGTTCACTGTCATCTAGAAACGCTAGATTCAAAACAACATTAACATCTACAGTCTTCTCGTTATCTTCCATACTATAGAACTTTACAGATTTCTTTAGGCGAAGCGCACAAATTGCCTGAGTTTTAACATGTTCCTTATTAGTATGTGGCAAGGCTACTGGACAATACTCTGTAAGCCCTGTTGGATATACTTTTTCCCTTTCAACGCAGCTATCATAGAAATCATCTGCCACACAGCCATTTTTTAATAATACATTGGCTGTTTGTTGTAAGGCCTCTTCCCATGTTCTTGCATCCCCTTCTATCACAAATATTTTAGTCATTTGCTTGCACCTTCCTAACTTTATTTATTTCTAATATCTATATAATCGATATTTACTCTCTTATTTTTAGACTTTATATAGTCAAATATTTCTTCAGTATCACTATCTGAAAAAACATTTAGCATTCTTATATATCTTTCGTCCTTTTTTAGATAAAATCTAATCAAAATTTCTGGATTATATTCTATTTTTCTAATGTCTTTATAAGGTATTTTTTTAATAGATAACATGCCGCTATGGAACTCTAATTCATCTTCTTTAAGAATTAATCTACAAGTTTTAAATTTAAGCACATGCAACATAGCGTAACCAAATAGAACAAAATAAAATAATAATTGGAGAGTTATACTATTAAATGTTTTTTGACCATAAATAACGAAAATAGCCAATATCATTAATGCGGTAAACCCATCAAACAAATATCTTTTTTTAACATCTTCTCTTATATAAAATTTCTTCATAATAATAATTGAGAGGCTGAGTTATAGTTGCAGCCTCTAAACAACTTTATAAATTACCAAACTTTTAAGAATTTTCCTAAAATGCCAATCAATACAGTATCAAACTCTTCGATTTCGCCACCACTAATAAGTGTAGAAGCATCATGGATAAATCCAACGTTTACACCAACTTGAGTAACAAGCGGAGCTAACCAGCTATCCATCAAAAATACATAATAGCAAATAAATGCAGAACATAATACCGTCTTAAAGATATCGCCCTTTGAGTACATTGAAGCAGCGCAAGTGTAATAAATAAGAGCACCTAACGCAGCTAAAGGGAACATTTTAACTCCCGGCAAGAAAGATATTAAAATACAAATCGGAATCATGATAGCAGAACATTCAATACCTACAGGATCACCCAAACTAATTGATTGATCCATACCAATATTAATTTCGTATTCGTCACCAAGTCTCTTTTGGAAGAATTTTCTAGCAGCATTTGATACTGGTACAAGGCCTTCCATTAGAAGTGCAACCATCTTAGGCATAATAATTATAGTGGCTGACAAAGTAACTGAAATTGTTAAGGCAGATACAATGCTTTGTTTTGTAAGAACAGATAGCAAGATGCCGATAACAAATGTAGTAACCGAAGTCTCACCTAAGGCACCAAACTTTTCATTTAGATAGTTTATGTTAATATTAATCTTATTTAAACCAGGAATTTTTTCTACAATTTTACATACAGCCCAGCTAATAAGCCACATATAGTATGTATCAAAGTTCATACATGAAGTGCCAGGCAAATTGTAATGTTCTTGCCAACGTTTTGCAGTTTTATCTGCTAGTTTTAAGCAAATAGTGAAAGTTAACAAACCGACCAATAGACCTATTACATATGCCATTGTTTCGCTCATTCCAGCTAATAATAATACATAATATAGAACAGCAGAGCCTAGGAAGAAATGGAAGTAATCCCATATATCAACGTCCATTGTCTTTGTGAATCTTAATCTAATTAAGATATAGTTCCATACCAATGCAATAGGAACAAACAAGATAGCATGTGATGTAGACCAAGCGATTGAACCAATACCTTGCCAGCCTACATCTACTACAGTAAAACCAGTTCCCTCAAAAGATGAATAGTAATCAACAACTGGTTGAATGCCACCCATAAGTAAACTTAATACTAATTGAATTCCCAAGAAACCAGCTCCAATTCTTAAACCGTTTCTTAACGAATCAAACGGTTTAATACCAAATACTATACCTAATATAGTAATGAAAAGTGGTAAAAATACTGACGCACCAGCATCCATGATGCCCTGTATCGCATCAACAATAATATTCATAATTTTCCTCTTTCTTTATTCTTTGTTTTTATTTTTCTCTTCAGCATCCCTTAGTGCCTTTAGAATTTCTTCTCTTGTTTCATCTTCTCTAATACCAGTAATTACCCCAGTTACAGAATAAATTGGAATTCCAATATCTTCATTGTAACGAGAAGATGTGAAACAAACATCATACTCATTCCCTATTGCAGGCAAGTTAATTAGCATTGTTTTTGTAACTTTACAATCAATTCCATTTTTCCTTGCTATTTCTAATATTTCCTGTTCTACATATGTGGAAGTCGCAATACCTCCACCACAGGCAACAACCGCTTTAACCATAAAACATTATCCTTTCTTAAGTTGATTAAATTTTATCAACGGCTTTTTTGTTAAAAAGGTGTACTTATCTTCAAATTGAGTGAAACTTTTTGACAGTTCTACTGGCCATAATTATCCATGCCACTTAATTCTCTTGCTACTTCTTCTTTAGGAAGCTCAGTAACATCGCCTAATAACTTAGCAAGTACATAAGTTTTTGCCCCTTCTTCAAGATAAACTGCTGAAAATATAGCATCTGATAAACTTGGTCCATATGCAATAACGCCATGTCTTTTCATAATAACTGCTCTAGCATCATTGCTATATTCAACGCACAATTTGCCCATGCCAATATCTGAGGAAGGAGTCCACGGAGCTACCACCACATCACCTTGACAAGCATCGATTAACGTAACCATGCAAGCAGGCAATTTATCTTGTACCATTCCAATTGCGGTAGCATATGGTTGGTGAGTATGAATTACCGCATTAACTTCTGGCTTATGTTGGAAGATATATACGATAGCACTAGAATCTGAAGATGGTTTTCTTTTTCCTTCAATTACCTTACAATTTTCATCTATTAACACGATATCTTTGTAAGTCATCTTGTCATATTCAATCGCAGAAGGCGTTACAAGAAATTTATTATCATCAACCCTTATTGCGACATTGCCACCAGCTAAAGACACCAGTTTGTATTCCTTCATTTTTAAACAAGCTTCTAGCATCTCTTTTTTTAAATCATCATACATAATTATCTATTCTCCGTACTTCTCTTTAAAAGCAGTTTTATCAGCGTAAACGCCTCTTCCCATAACGGTTGCATAAATATCAGGACACCTTTGTTTTAGTTCTTCATATAATTCAAAACTAATGCCTCCATCAATCCATACTTTTTTATGGTATTTTTCTGCAATTTCTTGTGCAAAATCCACCATTTTCATCTGAAATTTTTGTTCCGGATCTGATAAATAAGCAGTTAAAACCATGATTTGATCAGACATTATAATTATTTCATCATTGTCTAATAAGAGATCTTCATCACTCAAACTAACACCGCAATTAATATTATTTTCTTTAAATAGTTTCAGTATTCCTGCTCTATCTTTAAGGTGATTAGTTTGTACAAAAACAATATCTGGTTTAATCTCTTTTAGTTCCTCAATATATGTTTCTGGACGATATACTTCTAAATGAACAGAAATGTAAGCATCATTTGAAATTGATTTTATCCTCTTACACATTTTCATCCCGAAACTAATATCGCTCACCACAACTCCATCTTCTACATCCAAATGAACTTGTCCACACGTTTCTACTGCAAACTTTACTTCTTCACTTATATTAAGAATATTTGAAGAAGCTATTGATGGAGAAACTAACATTATAGGCCTTCTCTATAAGCTTTGGCTTTGTCCATAAGACGCTTTACTCTATTAACATCAGTTTCGTTATAGAACTTACCATCAACCTTTAATGAAGTTGCAACGATACATCCATCACAAATCTTTAAAGTATCTACAACAGTATCTTCATTGACACCATTACTTGCAAATACAGGTGTATCACACGATGATTCGATCTTCGCCAACATATTATTATCAATTGCGTTACCAGCTGCTACACCATAAACCAATAATCCATCAGGATGCCAGTTGTGATTAATTGATTTCACCATTTGCTCAACCGGTCTATGATCCAACGGCATGCCACCTTCAGGAATAAAAGTAGCTAATGTTCTTACATTCTCGCAACCGACATCATATCTGTGTCTTTCCAACTCTCCTACATGAATATCAGTTAATCCATAGTCTCCAACATAAGCTCCAAAGAAAGTTTCACGCACAAATTTAGCTCCCACAGCTGCTGCTAAATCAAAAGTCTTGTATGGATCTTGCGCAACATGTACTCCATAAGGGACGGTGATCTCTTTCTTTAGTTCTCCAATAATATACGCCATAGTTGCGACAGTAACTGTTCTAACATTATCAATATAAGGAATACTAAATTCATTACAGAAAATAATTGCATCAATGCCCCCATCTTGCAAAGCATGAAGATCCTTTCTAGCTCTCTCTAGCACTGCTTCTACTCCGCCCTCTTTTTTGTACTTGGGATCAGTAGGCATTGCTAACAAATGAAGCATTCCAATAACAGGCTTTTCACAATTAAACGTATCTTTAATCCATTCTTTTGTCATGTTTTTTCCTCCTGACTACAATGTAAAATCATATTCAATTACTTAAAAGTCTATGATTTTTCAAACAACAGGAAACAAATTTGCAAACAGACATTGTCAAAAAGTTGCATTAAATTTGAATTAAAATTTTAATTGCCAATTTTATCGAAGAAGATATAATACAAATGAATTATGAATAAGTGTACATTTAATATTCTAAAAAAGCTGATTAACAACAATGGAAAACCACTTATTATTAAAGACTTGATTGATAAATATGATATTAGTTCAAGAACTTTCTACAATTACGTTCATGATATTAATTATTATCTTCAAACAAGTAGTATAAGTGGAGGTGTTTTAATTGAAAACGACTGTTTAAAAGCTGATTTGGACAGTGTAACATTTACCTATATTACTAACCATATTTCTAATCAAATGAATTCAATGAGTTTCGAAGAATATAAACTTTCAAACGATGAAAGAAGAAATTTAATAATTCTTATTCTTCTGTCAAATAATGGTGCTGTAAAAAAGCAATACTTTGAAGATGTTCTTCTTGTTAGTAGAACTTCAATTATCAACGATTTTCACTATGTTAAATCTTTCTTCTCTAAACATAAAATCACATTCAAAGAAAATACACATCAAGGATTGGAAATTGTTTGCGATGAAAAGAGCAGACGACTAGCAACCATTGATCTTCTTTTAAATCAAGTATTTATTGATTTTGAAACTGGACTTAATCCAATCGATCCATATACTACTTTTGTAATTGGCTATTTAAGGTTAGACAAAACAATACTTATATCGGAATCTGCAATAAAAAAATGCGAAGAAGAAACAAACACTACTCTATCTGATTTTGATTATTATCGTTTATCTATGGTTCTTAGTTATATAATTTCAAGACTAAAATCTAGAAACCGATTAGTCAGAAATACTATTGAGTCAAATAAAGATGGTGCATTCATTTTTGCAGAACACGTATTTTCAAACATTGAGAAAATTGTTGACTCTAACTATACGGAAATCAGCTTTTTCACCGAAATTATAAACAACTACAAATTATTAAGTTATTAATTCGATAAAGAAGCAAATGGTGATGACTATTTTGTGCCATTAGTTGTAAAAGATTTTTTAGAGACTCTATCTTTTTACTTTAAAACAAACTTTATCGAAGATGAAAATTTGATAGGTTTTTTAAATGCTCATATAAATTGTTATCGAAGAAGAGTTTTAGATGGTGAAACATTTAATAATCCTTTTTTATCCCAAATAATTTCAAGATATAAAGACTACTTTGAAATAATCAAAGAAAATATCTATATCCTTGAGAACAGCCTAAGCATTTCTTTTGATAACGATGAAATAGCTTTATTGTTGATGCATGTTTTAGCTTCAATCGAAAGAAAAAATGACTCAGATTATATTCCTAGAGTTGTTGTTGTATGTGGCTCTGGTAATGCGACAAGTAATTATCTTGCTGCCTTAATCAGATCAAACTTTAAAGTAAACATTATTTCGGTTTCATCACTACACAACGCATTAACTTTTATAAAGAAAGATCATGTAGATTTAGTTATATCAACAATCCCTTGTTCACTACCTCAAATTAATGTTGTTGTAGTAGATCCGTATTTGAAAGATGACGATAAGAAGAACATTCAGAATGCTTTAAACTCAATCAAGAAAAATACTACACAAGTTGATTTTTATAATTCAGTTATTATTGAAGACGAAATAAGTAATTACACAAAACAGATACCAAATCTAGAAACAATAATTATGCCAGACTTAATAAAATTAGATGTTAATGTTTCAAATTGGAAAGAAGCCATTATTGCCTCAGGTGAATTATTGCTTTGGGAAAAATGCATTACAGTAAATTACCTTCAACAAATGATTCAATTGGTTGATAAGTATGGACCATACATCGTTATTGCAGACGGCGTTGCTTTTGCACATGCTTCGCCCTCACAAGGTTCCTTAAGAAATGGAATATCGATAGTAAGACTTAACAATCCTATTGAATTTGGAAAAGATGAATTTGATCCTGTAAAAATCGTAGTTGGCTGTTCAATTCTAGAATCCCAAGAAAACCTTAATTCTTTATTACAAATTATGAAACTAATAAAAAGTCCTTCTTTTTACAAAACCGTTGAATCAGCTAAAGATAAAGATGAAATTCTAAAATTATTTATGGAAGGAAATACTAACAATGAAGAAAATTAAAGCAGTAATTTTTGATATGGACGGTGTTCTAATTGACAGCGAAACAATTGAAAAGAAAAACATGATAAAAAGTGCGGAAATAAATTCTCTTCCATTTGAAGATGATTTCTTTGAACTATTTTTAGGTTGCAACAACGAAATGTCATATCAAATTTTATTAGATAGATATCAAGACTATAAAATTGTTGATAAGTACTTAAATGATTTAGAACAGCTACAAACTAAAGAATATAAGGAAGGAAACATCAGATTAAAACCAGGTACAAAAGAAATAATCGATTATCTAAGAAACAACAATATTCCCTACGCCTTAGCTACAGGGTCATCATACAAGTATGCCGAATTAGACTTTATTCAAAATGGTTACAATAAAATACCTTTTGACCATATTGTTACTGGAGATCAAATTATCAATTCTAAGCCAAATCCAGAAATCTTTATCAAAGCAGCTAATTTAATGAACATCAGCATCAATGATTGTCTAGTTGTAGAAGATTCTCCTAAAGGAATTGATGCCGCATATAGTTCAGGAGCACAATCTTGCTTTGTGCCAGATTTAGTAAAAGCTAATGAAAGCATTCTATCTAAAGCAACCTACCATAAAAATAATTTATTGGAAGTAATGCAATTAATCGAATCATTAATTAAATGATTTTTAATATCAAAATCTCATGGGTGTAATTTTGTACATCAAAAATCACCATACAGGTGCAAACCAACATCTAAAAAAGTACCTAAAAGGTGCTATTCAACCATTTAAAAAATACCCTACAGGTGCAAATTATCAAATATAATAGTATGTATATGATTAAATTAGTTATTTTTGATGTTGATGGAACATTAGTTGATTCTGAATCTATTTACTTAAAAGCTGCCCTAAAAAATATAGAAGTAAACCACTATAATATTCCTATGTCAGCCATCATGGGTATCATTGGTCAAAATAGAGTGGCTGGACAAAAACTTATCGAAAGCACCCAAGATGATTCTTTTAACTATGATAAATATTTACAAGATTTTAGAAAAATAAGAGATGAACTTCTAGAAATAGAACCATATAAACTTAAAAGAGGAGCCCTTAATATCCTTAACTACTGTAAGGAAAACAATATTAAAATTGCCATTGCCACATCAACCGCTAGAGATAAACAAACCAAAGTATTAACTGAACTTGGTATCATCGATTACTTTGACTATATGGCATTTGGCGATGAAATTAAAAACTCCAAACCAGACCCAGAAATTTATTTAAAAGTATTTGAACACTATAATTATGATAAAGATGAAATGATTATCTATGAAGACTCTAACAATGGTATCTTATCAGGCTATAATGCTGGAATTAGAGTAGTCTATATTAAAGATATAGTAGATGTTAAAGAAGAAACTCTTTCTTTATGCTATAAACAAGTAAAAGACTTAGATGAAGGAATAGAGATATTAAAATGAACACAAAACCACTGGCATATCGCCTAAGACCAGAATCATTAGATGATATTATTGGTCAACAACACCTAGTAGGTGAAAAAGGAATCATTCGTAAGTGCCTTGAAAAAGGAACTATCTTTTCATCTATTTTCTTTGGACCTCCAGGCATTGGTAAGACTACACTTGCTGAAGTGATTGCTAAAGAATTACACAAACCATGTAGAAGATTTAATGCGGTAACTGGTAATAAAAAAGACTTAGATGCTATCTTTGTAGAAGCTGATTTAAGTGGTCAATTAATTTTAATATGCGATGAGGTTCATCGTCTAAATAAAGATAAACAAGACCTATTACTACCTCATGTTGAGAAAGGAAATATTATCTTAATTGGCTGTACAACTGCCAACCCATATCATTCTATTAATCCAGCTATTAGAAGTAGATGCCATCTATTTGAACTTAAAGCCTTATCTAGAGACGATGTTAAACAAGCCTTGTTAAAGGCTATTAGTAATAAAGATGGATTAAATGATTCGTGTACTATTTCTGATGATGCGCTAAGTTTGATTGCTGAAGTAGCCAACGGTGATATTAGATTTGCCCTTAACATCTTAGAACTTTCTTCTTTTATTTGTCAAAATAACAAGATAGAAGTTGAAGATGTTAAGGAACAATGCAAAGTTGCCAACCAAAGAACCTTTGCCTCAGAAGATGGTCATTATGACTTGTTATCAGCCCTACAAAAATCAATCAGAGGTTCTGATGTTAATGGGGCATTATACTACTTAGCACTACTTGCCCAATCAAATGATGAAGCATCTATCTCAAGAAGACTTGTTGTCATTGCCTATGAAGACATCGGCTTAGCTAACCCCCAACTTGTAGCTAGAACATTGGATGCTTGTAAGGCAGCAGAAGCTGTAGGCTTCCCTGAAGCCATCATTCCTTATGGCGTTCAAATCATCGACTTGTGCCTAGCACCTAAATCAAGAACTGGTGTTGATGCAGTACATAGAGCCCAAGCCTTAGTTAATTCAAAAGCCTATGATATGCCAAAATACCTAAGACTAACCCCAGTTGGTCTACAAGATGATGAGAAGTATTCATACGATCGTTATGATTGTTTCCATAAGATTCAATATCTACCTGATGAAATAAAAAAAGTTGAATTCATTAATGACTTCAACGTTAATAGATATGAACAACAATTAAAACAAGTGTATGAACAGCTTAAGAGTACTAAACGTACCAACAATCTTAAGCAACTATATAAATAATCTATTTAGGTAAATTTTCTTTGTATGTTGGATATTCTTGTCCAACATACTTTTCATATTCCTTGTATGCATCCTCTAAGGTAGCATATTCTTTCTTTCCATTAGTATACTTACCATAACCATACATATTCCAAATATGATCAGCTATCACAACATACTTATCTGCGTTTGTAGGTGTTCTTTCCGCAGTAACAGAATCAGATATACAATAGGTTCCATTTGGCTTAGCAATAATAACAGGTATCTTTTTATCAGGGCCTACTTTATTTGTATCAACACACGTCCAAAATACATAAGTAATTGCTTCAGTAGAATTCTTATTATCGGCTAAAAAAGCCCAAGTGCCATGATTTAACAAACTATTTTCATCAATATACTTTTTTATCTCGGAAACCATTGTTGATTTAGCACTTTTAGAATCAATTTCAATACTTGGATTCCCTTGTAAATTAGGTCTTTTTAACAATTCACTCTTATTAAGAATCTCTCTTAAATCCTCACTATAATTTATATTAGGACCACTAGTATTCTTCTCACCACTCCAATTAAAGATAACACCAATACCATCTTGATAAGAAACAACACAAGTACCATTCTTACCAGGAACACCCTTCCAATTAGCGCTATCACCTTCACCCTTAGAATGACTTATATCATCAAAAGTAATTGTGTCATGATATTGCCAATCATAAGTTCCCTGACTCAATTTAACTTCAACTTGTTTAGTAGTATCCCCCATTTAAACTAGCAACATATACTTCAGTATAAGCCGCTCTAACCAAAGAGATATCATTGTCCTCACGACTCTTTTCTATTTGATTACCATAAACAGGCAAGGCAACGCCAACCAATATACCGATAATCATCACAACTGTTAGCAGTTCACCCAAGGTAAACCCTTTAGTATCTCTTCTAAAATTCATGAAAGTATTATATACAATTTAATTAATGTATTCTAAAACATAAAAGTTATAAATTACCATTATCAGCCAATATATTTAACAATTAATTTTTAATACTAACACCATAAAGCAATCCCTATATTTAAAAACACTTATGAAGAAATTTATTGATTATCTTAAAAACAATACCGACATAGACTACATCAACCTAGCAACTGGCATAGCACTAGGCTTACTATTTGGCATCCTAATGGACGATATTGCTGTAGGTATTTTATTTGGAACATTTATCGGCATCTTACTAGACCCAATTGACAAAAAGCATAAACAATAACATTGTCTAGTTATATCTTTGTGTCGTCGATTCTATCTATCTTTAGAAGTATTCCCCAAGCAATCTATTTAATTTGCTTTTACTGTTGTTTACTCTTGTTTACTGTTTTTAAATACTTTTACTGTTGTTTACTCTTTTGTTCAATAGTTTAGTTATTTTTCATAGCGCACAAATTAAAAGTCGGCCACATATGACCGACACATTTTTATATAAGCTATCTTACCTTGATACGTACCCACATATCAGACAATACTTTCTTCAAAGTATCATTATGCTTAAACACTTCATTCTTAGGATTAGACACATCAAAGATATAGGCATCATTATTACTATATACTTCACCATCTGAAGATAGTTCTTCTACTACCTTATTATTAGCTGATGTATAACCAACTTCAATAGAACTATCCATAGCTGCATCATAGCTCATCATATAATTAATAAATTCATTAGCTAACTTAGGATTTTTCGCATTACTTGGAATCACAAAACCATCACTCCAAACATTAGTACCCTCTTTTGGTACATAATAAGCCATATCATCATTTTGAGAAATAATATAAGCTGCATCACCACTATAAACAACCGCAATAGCCTTCTCATTATTAATCATCGCATCCGTTACTTCATCAGTGACATAAGCAGGACTCATCGTAGCATGTAGTTCACATAACCAATCATAGGCCTTATTAATCTCATCCATATTCTCTGTATTCATTGAATAGCCTAAAGCCTTCAACGCAACCATAAATGAATCTCTTTCTGAATCATACATAAAAATATTATTAGAGTATTCAGTATCCTTTAAAATATTCCAACCTAGTTCATTTAGCTTATCAATATCAACATTATTCTTATTATAGACAAGACCAACAGTGCCCCAGAAATAAGGAATTGAATATTTGCCATCCTTATCATACTCATCTCTTAAAGTTAGTACTTCTGGATCTAAATCATCTAAGTTAGTCATATAAGAATAATCCAATGGTTGAATCAAATCCTCTTCCATCAATCTTTCAATCATATAATCACTAGGTACAATAACATCATAAGTATTGCCACTCAACAACTTTGTATACATAATCTCATTTGATTCAAATAAAGAATAATTTACCTTTACCCCATATTCTTCCTCAAAATTAGCGATAACATCCTCACCAATGTACTCACCCCAGTTGAACACATTAAGCACATCACTACCATACTTATCTACTGGATCCGACTTTGAACAGCCCACTAATGTTAATAAAATACACAAAACAATTAACTTCTTCATTTGTACACCCTCCAACAATTAGTTATTTTGTAATATCTATATAAGTTTCTGGTCTTCTATCTCTAAATAAGCCCCAAGCTAATCTATCTTCCCTAATCTTATCCAAGTCATATTCGTGATATAGGATTTCTTCCTTATCCCTTGAAGCACTAACAACTATCTCTCCTCTTTCATCAGCCATAAAAGAAGAACCATAGAAGTTTAAAGAAGAAGACTGATTACCGTTCTCTACATACGGTTCAACAGTTTCTAACCCAATTCTATTAGCCGCGATAACAGGAACGATATTAGCTGCTGCATGCCCCATCATCACTCTTTGCCAATGAGAGGAACTATCAACATTTAAGATAGGCTCAGAACCTATAGCCGTTGGAAAGAAAATCAATTCAGCACCATTTAAAGCTAAACACCTTGCAGTCTCAGGAAACCACTGATCCCAACAAATACCGGCACCAATCCTTCCATACTTAGTATCAAACACCTTGAAACCAGTATTACCAGGAGTGAAATAGAACTTCTCTTGATAATAATGATCATCAGGAATATGCGTCTTTCTATAAGTTCCTAGAAGCTTACCATCTTCTACATAAGCCAAAGTATTATAAGTACAGTTACCACTAAGCTCATAGAAACTCACAAGAATCAAAATATTTAATTCCATAGATAATTCAAGAGCCATCTTAACTGCATCGTTATCTAAAGTTTCCTTAGCATAAGCGTAATACTCATATCTTCTTTCTTGACAGAAATACTGTCTCTCAAAAAGTTCTGGCAACAAGATGATATTGGCGCCATTTTGAGCAGCTTCTCTTATCTTTGCCTCAACTTTGTTTAAATTATCTTCTAAACAATTTGAAACCTTAATTTGAATAGCTGATACCTTAACTTTTCTCATTATCTAACCTTGATACGAACCCACATATCAGATAATACTTTCTTTAAAGTATCATTATGCTTAAACACTTCATTATTTGGATTAGACGCATCAAATGAATAAGCTTCATTGCCATCATATAATTCGCCCTCAGAAGATAAAGTTTCAACAACCTTCTTATTAGCTGAAGTATAACCAACCGTAATTGAACTATCCATAGCCTCATCATAATTCAACATGAAATTAATGAATTCATTAGCTAATTTAGGGTTCTTAGCGTTAGCTGGAATAACCATAGAATCAGTCCAAACATTAGTACCCTCTTTTGGCATATAGTAACCCATATCCTCATTTTGAGAAATGATATAAGCGGCTGCACCACTGTAAACTACCGCAATATCCTTTTCATTATTAATCATCGCATCATTTACTTCATCAGTTACATAAGCTGGATGCATTGTATCATGTAGTTCACATAACCATTCATAAGCCTCATTAATCTCATCCATGTTTTCAGTATTCATAGAATAACCTAAAGCTTTTAGGGCAACCATGAAAGAATCTCTTTCAGAATCATACATGAAAATTTTATCGGCATACTCTGTATCCTTTAAAATATTCCAGCCCAATTCTTCTAACTTATTAACATCAACATTCTTCTTATTATAGACAAGACCTACTGAACCCCAGAAATAAGGCATAGAATATACACCATCTGGATCATACTCATCTCTTAAAGCTACAACACCTGGATCTAAATCATCTAAGTTTGTCATATAAGAATAATCTAATGGCTGCAACATATCTTCTTCCATTAATCTTTCAATCATATAGTCACTAGGCACAATAACATCATAAGAAGTACCACCTAATAACTTTGTATATAAAATCTCATTTGAATCAAACATAGAATAGTTAACCTTAACACCATATTCTTCTTCAAAATTTGCGATTACATCCTCACCAATATACTCACCCCAGTTGAAAACATTAAGTACATCACTTCCATACTTTTCAATTGGATCATCATCAACTGTTGTCTTAGAATCAGAACAACCAACCAAACACAATAATGCTAGCGCAAAAACAATTATCTTTTTCATTAATATTCCCTCCCAATTCACAAAAAAGACAGGCATTTATATACCTGTCTATCAATCGAAAAAAAGTAGTAAGTCCTTCCTGCAACAGAAATCGCTTCTTATTGATATAAAGTATATAAATACATCAATAAGGGTGAAACCCTTCCGTATTCTCCAAATACGGTTCTTGTCTCCTAAACAAGTCTCGGTCTTTGACCCGGCATTCCGTAGCCTTAGCGCATTTCTTAGCGGTCAAAATTCTGTCACAGATTTGCAACGTTTTTATATTATTAAAAAACAAAACAAATTACAAGTATAATTTAAAATTTACACAAACCTTTTCTCTATAGCTTTTAAATCACTTGTACCATATAATGGTCTTACGAAAGTGAACTACTCACCACTTTAGAAGTGGGAGCTTCTTGCTTCATAGACCGTTGCTTAATTAAGTCTTACATAGTCTCCACAAGCTTATAAGATTGGCTAGTCCCTAGCCTACTGTTATTGTATTTAAATGAAGGTTATATAATCTTAGACCTTCTTTTTTAATATTAATAGCTGCATTGGTATCTCTATCAAGAGAATTACCACAAACATCACAAAAATATGTTCTTTGTGATAAAGGAATACTCTTAACTATGTTTCCACAACAGCTACATGTTTTAGTAGATGGAAAGTACTTATCTACTTTGATAAATTGTTTATTTCTATCAATTAGTTTATATTCTAAATATTTTAAGAATAAACCATAACCATTATCTAAAGTAGCTAAACCATTACCAAAACCCTTATTAGATAAAGCTTTCATATCTAGATCTTCTACACAT
>ERZ827168.3752-NODE-3752-length-15083-cov-4.430995_pt1 | contig 15083 bp, 10 predicted proteins | sample MGYA00519868_ERZ827168 | MGnify/ENA primary metagenome ERZ827168 (study PRJEB31778, sample SAMEA3449271) | human gut metagenome | biome: human gut; feature: human-associated habitat; material: faeces | place: United Kingdom | collected 2010/2012 ...
TAGTTTCGTTAATTATATTATTAGTTGGTTATATTGTGTATAATAAATTAAATAATAATAAAGATGAAATAACTTTAATTAAAGCTGAAAAAGATGCTTTAGTTAAAAATGAAGTTGATGCTTTAGTTAAATTGTTAAATAGTGATAGTAATTTAAATAATATTTGTGGACATTTTGGAGTACAATCATTTGAACTTTCTGAAAATGAAAACCTGTTAGATTACTTTTCTCCATTACTAATGTCATGTAGATATGGTTTAGATTATGTGGAAGTTAAAGATTATTCTCCTGTTAATCCAAAAGCATATTTAATGACTGAGGGTATGTATAACAAATTTAAAGAATATTTTAATACTAAATTAGATGAAACTACAACAATTGATAATGTTTCATATTATGTTGCTGTCAAAGATTGGGATGGTTATGCTATAAGACAATATAATTTTGAACTAGTTGGAAACATTACTGAAAATAATGATGTTTACTCTGTTATGTTTAATATTGTAGAAAATCCGGAAGCTTTTGATATATCTGAAACTAAAACAAAATTGGTTGGTACAGCAGAACTTAAATTATCTATTAAAAGTGATCATATTTATTATAAATCATTTAAGATTGTAAATATTCAGTAAAAAATCATCAAGATGATGATTTTTTTCTTTTATTATGTTATACTTTTATTATGATAGGTGATAAAAATGAAAATAGTTGGTAAATTTAAATTAGGCAGAAATATATATGCTATTGTTTTAAAAAATGATAAATATAGAGTTGGAAGACTTGAAGGTAATTTAGTAAATTATAATTTAAGTGATGAGGAAAAGAAAGTAATCACTGTTGTTGTGGATAAATTATTACCTAAAAATAATGGAATTAAAATAATTTCTTTAAAAATCAATAATACAGTTTATGATATAAATGTTTGTGATAATATTTGTATGTTTAATCCTGTACCTAATGAAAGTGATTTAATAATTTTAAATAATATTTTTAATAGTCAAAGTGAATGTGTATATGCTGGAAGTTTTTTGAATAAAGATAATAAATTTATTAAAAGATTTTTGAAATTAGGAAAAAGGACTTTGTTAGTATTACTTAGTTCTACGATGCTTTTAAGTATGTCATCATCTTTAAAAAACGATGTAGAAGAGCAATTTGATGAAAAAATAACTAAAGTAGAAGATACTGTTTTAGATGATAATAAATTAATAACTATTATTGAGAAATCAGATGTTGAATTAGAGGATTCGGAGATTATTCAAGAGGATGAATTGCCAACAGAAGTAGTTTCAGAAATTCAAAGTAGTATTGATACTCAAGTGGTTAAAGAAGAAAAAATTCCTTCGATTGATGAAACTGAGCTACATGAACATTTTGATTTTAATGATATAATCGAAGCAGTTAATAATAATCCTAATATTGGTGATAAAGAAAAAGAACTAATATTGTCTAATAAAACTATATTTGAAGATAACTATGGTTACTATAATTATGAAGATTTATTAAATAAGTTGCAAACATTGAATATTAATTATGTTTTGGAAGACATACCTGGTATTGATGGTACATATAATGTATTTGATAACAAAATTGAATTTAACAATGTAACAAGTTTAGATGAAGTTGATAATTATGTTTTTACACATGAATTGTCTCACCTTATTCAACATACTGGTAATCCTTTTATAAACTATAATCTTTTTTTGCTTGAAGGCACTAATGCTATAGCAAATAATGAATATTATTCTCCTGGACAAAGCAATTATGATCGTTGTTATATTTTTCAACAGTCTGTTATAAAAATTTTAGGGGAAATTTTAGGAAATGATGTTATAAAAAAAACATATATGGGTGGAAAAATAGATTATATTAATGATTCTTTATGTAATCTAATACAAGATAAAGATAGAGTTGAAAACTTTCGTACGCTGTTAATGTTATATCATTCTGCATATCTTGCTGAGCTTGATAATAATGATTTTTTTCTTGATATCAATGATATTGAAAATGAAATAAAACTTGAATTAAAGTACTTTTATGAAATAAAATTTGGTAGATCGATTGAAGATGATTTAATTATGTTATATTATATGAATGAACGAAGTTTTGGAAAATTTAACCTAGAACCATTTGGGGATATGAGTTTTGTAAGATGTGTATCAGAAAAAAATTATATAAATACTACTGAACAATCAACTTTTAAAATTTCATATCCTGCCGAATATAGTAATTGGTATACTTATATTTCGTGGGAAGATGCGTATGAGCAAGGTATTGCTGAAACCACCGATTATGGCCTTATAACATTAAAAGATGGGTATGAAATAAAAGATGATTATATTCATAAAGTTACGCGGATGCCAGCTCCAGATACAGAGTATATTACTGTTGTTATAGATGAAAGTAATAGATATTTAGATCAAGAATTAAGTAGATAAGATTTTTATGAAGTGGGTAGTAAAAGGAGTAATAATAGTTCTTTTAAGTGCTTTATTATTTATTATTGCTAATAAATTTAATTCTTCTAGAATTGAAATAACTAATACTTTTTCTAAAGTTATTGTGGGTAAACCTGATAGTTATAATTTATATAAAGAAGATATTTTAAATGGTTCTGATCCTATTCTTTATGATAATTTAATTGCTGTTAATTATGTTGATGGCGGTTGGGTAAAAGCTGATTTAACAAGTGAGTGGTATAGTTATGAAAAATTTAATTGGGCTAATGCAGTAGTGGTTAAAAATAGTAAAAAAGACTTTTATAATAATTCAGATGTTGGAACTCAAATTTTGAAAGATGATACTTTGGGTTTCTTTGTGTGGATTCCAAGATTTGAATATAAACTTTTTAATGTTGAGTTTAAACCTATTGAAGAACAGATGATAGATGTTAGATTTGTAAATAAAAATGATCAAAAGAATACTATTATTAAAAATGGTTTATTTTATACGCATCCTGCATTTAGTACTACAAATGGAGAATTAAGTGGCTTTTGGATTGCGAAATTTGAACCTTCTTTAAATAATGGAACTATTGAAATTCTTTCTAATAAGGAAACTTTAGTTAATTTGAATATGGCAGAAATGTGGAAATATGCTACAGGTGTAAGTTTTTCTTATGGTCTTAACGTGCCTTCAAGAATTATAACTAATATGGAGTATGGGGCGATTGCAACTTTAACTTATTCACAATATGGTAAAAGAAATAATGAAGATTATTTAGGACTAGAAAAATTAGTTTTTTTGAATACTGCGATGGGAAATTCTGATTGGGATAAAATTTTGACTGGATGTTCCGCTGGTACTGCGATTAATGGAGCATCGTATCGCTGTCCTTATAGTTATGATTATCCTTATTATGGAACTGGTGCTTCATCTACTGGTACAATTTATGGTATTTATGATTTGGCTGGTGGATCTTGGGAATGTGTTATGGGTATTGTAAGTAGTTATCCAATTAGAGATTATTTGGGAGGTTATAATGGAGTGTTACCTAATAATAAAAGGTTTTATACTTTTTATCGAGCAAGCAATATGTATGATTATAGTAGATCAATAGTTGGTGATATGATGGGAGAAGTTATTTCTATTTCTGATATTAAAAAAACTTGGAATGGTAATAATGCCTATTTCGCTACTTTAAGTTATCCTTGGGTTAAAAGAGGCGGTTCTTTTAGAGGAGGAAGATATTCAGGAATATTTGATTTTGGTATTACTGACGCTATAAAAAGAGGGGATAAAACTTTTAGAGTTATTTTATCAGAATATTAATAAAAACCATGTAAACAAATTGACCATTATTTAAAATTATGATAAAATTTATATATCAAGTGTTTCTTGTGAATAGGAGTGGTTTTAATGGAAAAAAATAAGTTAAAGAAATTATGCTTTTTAAGTGTCACTTTTTTATTCTTGTTTTTGGTTAATATAAACGTTAGAGCTAGTGTATTAGAAAAAATAAATGTTAAAAATGATTTAGTTAGAGTAGTGGTTAGTGCGGAAAATGAAAATTGTCCTGCCTTTGGAGATCCAAATATTGAAACTGATCCTGCTTATTGGATTCAATGGATATTAAATTTAATGAAATATATGGCAATTATTGCTTTATTAGTTTTGGTTATATCAGATTTTTTTAAGGCTATAGTTGAAAATGATAAAGACGCTTTAAAAAAAGCAGGAAATAAAGCTTTAAAGAGATTTATATATTGTGTTTTATTGTTCTTTTTACCAACGATTATAAGTTTAATTATGACTATGTTTGGGGCTTATGGAACATGTGGTATAGGATAGGTGATTAATGTATGAAAGCTGATGCAATTGGCTTATTAATGTGGATAGATACTGTTATCTATGGCTTTGTGGATTATGTGTATGATATTTTTAATGCTTTGGCAAAAGTTAAACTTTTTGAAGAAAGTAGTTACCAAAGCATCGTGAGAAATATTTATGCTGTTTTGGGAATAATTATGTTATTTGTTTTAGCTTATTCTTTGCTTAAAGCTGTTATTAATCCTGATGAATTTGCAAAGGGTGAAACTTCATTTCCAAAACTTATTAAAAATGTTGTAATTTCTTTAGCAATAATAGCTGTTTTGCCAACTGTTTTTACTGTGGCGTTTAATTTTCAAAATGCTATTTTAAATAAGGACACAATACCAAAATTGATCTTTGGGACTGGTACTGATTATAATAATGAGAATGCTGGTAGTGAAATGGCATATTATGTTTTTTCAGCATTTTTACATCCGGATTTTACGTGGTGTGAAGGAAGAGGATATCCAGTAAATGATCATAAAATTGGAGATCATAAAAGTGGAGATGTTAATTTAAGTACATGTGCTGATAACATAAACGCAGATGGAGATATTGGTGTGACTAATGGACCAACTTTAAAGGCTGTTTCAGAAGGCGTTTTGGCTGGAGGCGAAAAATATAGTATATTCGATTTTAAATACGGTGAATCTGTTGCGGATGGAAAAGTAACATACAATATTTTTATTTCAACTATTGCTGGTGTCTTTTTACTTTATGTTTTAGTTAATTTTTGTTTTGATATGGCTGTACGTGTTGTAAAACTAATGTTTTTCCAAATTATTGCACCAATTCCTGTTATTTGTAGAGTTATACCTGGTGGAAAATTAAAAGATGTTTTTAGTGATTGGATGAAGAAAACAATAAGTACATATGTTGATGTATTTATTAGAATTGCTACTATGTATTTGGGTGTTTATATGATTAAATTAGTAACTAATAACTTTTCTGGTATTAATTTTGGTGGTTTAGGATTATCTCAAAAATTGATCGCTAAAGCACTTATAATTATGGGGATTGTAATATTTATTAGACAAGCTCCAAAACTTATTAGTGATATGTTCCATTTAGATTCTGGAGGAATGAAACTTGGACTTATGGATAAACTTGCAATGGGTGGTGCTTTAACAGCTGGTTCTGTTGCTGGTGGTGCATTTGGCATGTTAGGAAGAAATGCTGTTTCAGCAGTAAAAGGTTTCAATGATGCAAAAGGTAAAGGATTTAGAGAAAGAGCAAAAGCCCTTGGGTTTGGCGCAGCTTCTATAGGTGCTGGAACATTTTCTGGTGCTGTTAGAGGATTTAATCGTGGTAAAGGTGCTAAGAGTTTTGCTGATATGAAGAAAGCTTCTGGTGGTGCTGTAACTGCCGCTACTGCCGCTAAGGCTAAGCGAGATGCCTATAGAGCAAATTATAAAAATACACATCCTGGTGAAGGTGCTATTCAAGGTTTATTTGGAATTGGTGGTTCTCATATTTTGGATAAAGCAGAAGGTGTAGGAGAATACTTTGGAATTAATGATGGACTTTCTGCATTACAAGCGGAACAAGCAGTATATCAAGAAGGAATGGGGTTCAAAAAGGAATTGTTTGATTTGGTTTCTGATAATGAAAGAGTTTTAGCTTATCAGGGTATGAAAAAAAGTGCTCAAGAAAAAGATATAAATGCTTATGTTAGCGATATTGAAAGTGGAATTCGTGCTTCTGGATTTAGTGGGAGAGATAATAATGGCTACTTCAAAACTAATAGTATAACTGGTCAAAAGGAATATTACAAAGATTCTGCAGGAAGAGTTTTAAATGATTTAACTGGTATGGCAATTGAACGAAAAACGGCTGATATTAAAAAATATGATGATGCTATAAAACTTGCATCACTTAATGCTATTGCTGAAAAAATTACTAAAGGCGATGGACGTTTTACAGCAGTTTTGAAAAAATCGGATGTATGGAAATCACAACATGCTGATAATAGTACAGTTTCATCTATGATGTCATTGAAAAATCTTGATTCTTCTCAAATAAATGCTATTAGTACAGCTCTTGCTTCAAATGATTCCTCTCGTATTAAACAAGTTCTTGATGCATTTGAAGGAGATTCAGCTGCTATGAGTGCTTTAGGTATTTCTTCTCTTGGCATTATGGCAAATGATAAAAACTTAAAGATAGCTAATGGTGCTGTTCAAGAAGCTATTGCAGAAAAAATACAAGAAAAGAAAAAGGATAATAAATAATAAGAAAGGAATGAAAAGGGATGAATAATTATTTAATACCTGCAAATTCAAAAAAATCACAATTAATTTTAGGTTTTTTTACACTAACTGATATTATACTTTTTGGATTTGGTTGTGGACTTACAATATTACTACTTATGATAGTGCAAAATGCAAGTATGTTTCAAATGATTTTGATACTTATGCCTGCGGTTATAACTGGATTTTTAGTAACACCTGTTATGCACTATCATAATGTGTTGCAGTTTATAACAAACGTGTGCAATTTTATATTTAATCCACGCAGATATTATTGGAAAGGTTGGTGTGTTAAAGATGAATTTGAAGAATAATTCACAAAATGGTGTAAATTTTACTGAAGATTGGTTACCTGTTAAACAAATATTAAATGGTATGATACAACTTGATAATGGTTATTATGTAACTGGCGTCAAGGTTATGCCAAAAAATATATTTATAATGGATCCTGGGACACAACAAAATACTATATATCAACTTAGAAATTTTTATAATAGCATAGATTATGAATTTTGGCTTCTTATTGCTGATAGACCTGTTGATATAGATGTTTATTTGTCTCAACTTCAACTTATGTATAATAATGCTCAAAGTAATATTACTAGAAAATTAATAATGCAAGATATAAATAAAGCCAATTTATTTATGAGTAGTGAGTATAATGTTGTTGATACTGAATATTATATTTTATTTAAAGAAAAGAGATTAGAACTTGTTCAAAAGAAGTTACATAATTTAATAAGTGGTCTTGCTAATGCTGGACTTCAATCTACACAAACAAGTAATAATGATTTAAGAGTAGTTCTTGATAACTTCTTAAATGGTGGAGAAACTACTACTTTTGGGGCGGTGATGTAATATGACAAAAATTAAAAGTGAAATAGCTCCTAAAGGGATGGAGTTTAAACCAACAGAATTTATGTTAGGTGGAAAATATTCAACTATTTTAACTGTAATTTCTTTTCCCAAAAATATAGCACCTGGTTTTTTATCTGATATTACAAATATTCAAGGTGTTAAAATAGCTATTAAGCATATACCTATTCAATTTAGTGTACTTCAAAAAATGCTTAATAAAGAAATAGCTGATTTAAAAACAAGGTATCAAAGTGAAAAAGATCAAACAATGCAAGAAAGAATAAGACAAGATTATGAGTCTTTGGAACAATTTATACAAATGCTTGCAGCTACTCAAGCAAGAATATTTGATTTTCAAATGCATTTAATGATTACTGCTGATAATAAAGAAGAATTGGAACTTAGAAAGATACAAGTAAGAAGTTATCTTGATGCACTAGGAATGAGAGCTATTGCTTTAATGTTTGAACAAGAAAAGGCATTAAAGTCAATTCTTCCAATATTCCCACCTCAAGATATTGAAAATAGAATTGGTACTCCGATACCATCAGTTACAGTGGCTGCTATGTATCCATTTGTATTTGATAGTATTAAAGACCCTGGAAGTGCAACACTTCTTGGTGTGGATTTCTCTGGTGGTGTTATTCTATTTAATCAATTTTTATATCAAATAAAGAAAGAAAATAATAGAAATAATGCTAATGTTATTTTACTTGGTATGAGTGGTAGTGGTAAGTCTACTGCTGCAAAAGTACTTCTTAGAACTCATATAAGAAACGGATTTAAAGTTGTTTGTGTAGACCCAGAAGGTGAACTTGGAGAAATGTGCAATAGTATGGGTGGAGATTTCTTAGACCTTGGTAAAGGTGGAGAATTTGGTATGATAAATCCTCTTGAAATTGTTATCGATGCTGATGAAGAAGAAATTGCACAAGGTCTTGGTTATACTGTTTTAACTAGAACTTTACAACAAGTTAAAGCTTTTATGAAATATTATTCACCAAGTATTGAAGATGATGTTTTAACAATGTTTAGTGATGTTTTACAAGAAACTTACAAGAGATTTAGAATAGATTATAATACTGATTTTACTAAGTTAACTAGTCAAGATTATCCAACATTTGATGATGTTTATGCAACCATAAAGGGTCATTTAATCGGTATGACTGATGCTACTCATGAAAGAGATGTACTTGAAAGACTAGAACTTAAAATTAGACCTTTAGTTAAGGAACTTAGATATTATTTTACTGGCAAAACTACATTAAATATTGAAAGTGATTTTATTGTATTTAATATAAAAGAACTTATGAATAGTGATGAAAATATTAAAAATGCTTTATTCTTTAATATTTTAAAATATGCTTGGGGTCTATGCTTAGATAAAGATATTAACACTGTTATGATGGTTGATGAAGCACACGTTTTACTTGCTGGGCATAATGAACTTGGTGCTGAATTCTTAGCACAAATGCAAAGAAGAAGTAGAAAATATAATACGGGTACAATTATTATAACTCAACAACCAACAGACTTTGCTGCTCCGAATATTATTACTCATGGTAAAGCAATATTTGATAATGCTTCATATTACATTGTAATGGGACTTAGAAAGCAAGCTGTTGAAGACTTAGCTAAGTTAATAGATTTAAATGAAAATGAAAAAGAAACTATTAAATATTATAATCAAGGAGAAGCTTTATTTATATGTGGTAACAAGAGAATGAAAATTCAAATTGTTGTTACTCAAGAAGAATTAGATTCATTTGGTTCAGGTGGAGGTTTTTAGATAGTGAATAGTAGAAAAAGTGATAATAATAAAAATAAATTATTATATGATCCTAATCAAGCAAACTTAAGAAGATTAGGTGCTTTTTCTAGTGTACAAAACTATGATGAAAATGAAATTGATGATGTAAGAGATGAAGAATTAGAAAATAATGATTTTGAAGAAAAAAACATTACTGATAATTCTTCTCCTTCTTCAAGTGCTTTAGATGATGCTAAAGAACTTGGAAAAGGACAAGCTAAAAGCACTGTTTCAAATGCTGCTAAACAAGTTGGTAAGCAAATGGCTGCTAAAGGTAAAGCAGTAGCAAGTGCATTAGGTAAAAAATTAATAGCTTTTATTGCTGCTAATCCATGGGTGCTTGCAATATTAGCAGTTGTAATTGTCATTTTTTTAATTATTTTACTGATTGCAGGTGGAGGTTCAAATGGCAATGGTTATTATAGTCAAGAATGTAATTTTAATGCTTCTACGGTTAGTTTAACAACATGTGGTGAAAGTACTAGTGCTACGACTTTAGATTTAAAAAGTTATGTTCTAGGAACTACTTATAGTTTAGCTAATCAAAAGGAATTAAATGATGAAGCTTTAAAAGCACTTATGATTATAGTAAAAACAAATGCTTTAAGTTATGGTGGCTATAATAATAATTCTAAATTATTAACATTAAATACTTGTAATTTTACTTATGAAAAATTAGATACTGATAATGAAAAATATGAAAAGTATAATTCTTTGTATAGTGATATTGAAAATTATTTGTTTTTATCAGCTTCATATAATTCAACAATTGATAGTTTAAATTCTAGTAATTCATTAAACTTAATGCAAGAACAATTTGATTTTTTAGAAAATACTACAGATTCTTTTAACGATATTTTAGATCAATTATATAATCCAAATAAAGAAGATGAACCTACAGAAGATGATTCTCTTGTATATGTTAATAACTTATTTATTGGTGATTCTAGAATGAATCAAATGAAGAACTATGGAATTGTTGACTCTTCAAAAGTAATATATGGTGGTGGTTATGGATATAACTGGTTCATTGGAAATGGTACTTTTAGTGCTAGTTATACTAATGCAATTAATGGTGCTATAGAAGAAGTTAAAAATAAAGTTAAAAAAGATACTAATTATAATATAATAATTTGGTTAGGTGTAAATGATTTAGCATACATAGATGCAAGTGAATATTTTAATAAATATTCTGAATTAGCTCAAAATGATTGGAGTAATTATAATTTATATATAGTTAAGGTTGGTCCTGTTAGTGATGATGCTGATATTTCTAACGATAGTATTGATAATTTTAATAGTTCAATGAAAGATTTAATAAATGGTAGTAACCTAAGTAATATTAAATATATAGATATTAATTACAATATAACAACTTATGATAGTGAAGGATTACATTATGGTTCTGATGATTATAGTAATATATATAATCAAATTATAAAGCAAGTAGGAAATAATAGTAGTATGAGTTCTCGTTATAAAATATATAACTTAGATGATTATTGTGAATTTATAGTTGTTGATAAAACTGGTGAAAGTAATGCTTGTGAAGCTATGTCAATATCTTCAACTTCGCTTAGTAAGGATCAATTTGTTAGTAAATTGGAATCCTATTATGGAAATTCCAGTGCATCATATACTACTTTATTTAAAGAAAATGCGGGATCTATTTATGATTTGGCTGTTAACAATGGAATTAATCCCGAATTGATTGTTGTTAGAGCGTCTTTAGAAGGATATAGTCCAGCATCACAAGGATATTCAAGTTATTATAATTATTGGGGTATTAGATGTTATAATAATCAACCTCTTAGCACTTGTGCATCTTATAATTCATTTCAAGATGGTGTTTTGGGATTTATTAATAATGTATCTCAATATTCTTCATTAAGCTCAATGATGCAGAAATATGCATATATAGGGTCATATTGGTATAACCCTGGAAATGCTGGTTCTGGTGGATGCTATTATTATCCATATATAAAGAAATATATGTCATCATCTCGTTCGAGTGAGGTTGAAACTGCTTGCAATAGTGCTAATGTTTGTAGTGGTTCTAATTGTATGAAAACTACTGATGAAGATCAACTTGCATATTCAATGTGGCAGGTTGAACAAATGGCTAATCAAAGAAATACTATATTTAACATGACAAGCGATTTTTGTGATGGCTATTCACAAAATTGTACGATATATGCTCAAGGTGATAGTAGATGGAAATCAATTTCTCTAGGTAAATCCAATACTACTATGGGAGCATCTGGTTGTGCTGTAACTTCAATTGCAATTGGAATTTCTTGCTCTGGAACTGAAATTACTGTAGCAAATTTTGATGCTGGTAAATTTATTGAAGCATTAAATGCTGGTTCTTGTTTTACAAATGATGGTTCCATTTATTGGGGATGCAGTGCCATTACCAAAATAGCTCCCAATGTAAAACTATTATATACTGAGTCAGGAATGAAAGATAAGTCTAATGAATATAAAACAGAAGCTATTAATAAATATAATGTTGATAATAATTTTATTTTAGTTCATTTTAAAAATGATAGTCATCCAAGAGGACATTATGTAGTTGTTACAAAATTGAGTGGAAATAATATAATTGCTAAAGATCCATCAGGGGGAAAGGTGTCAACTATTTCTTTGGATGTAGTTGATCAAATAGTAGTTTATTCAGCTTAAGGAGGTATATTATGAATAAAAAAGTTCCAATTATTATAATATGTGTTTTAATGTTCATAATAATTTTGTTATTAATAGTATTTAAAGATCGAGTTAACGATGACAAAAATGTTAGTGAAACTTCTTATTTAGTCATTGGCGATGATAGTGTTTGGATGTATGATGATAAGTGGCAAAAAGCTTCATATAATTTAATTGAAAGTAGAAAAATGAATGTTTATATTGATAGTCTTTATAAAGGAAGTTTTACAATGAAACATGGTAATAAATGGAATTTATTTCTTAATAATGATTATTATTCTTACGATGGAGAAATGATAGCTTTTTCAAGTGATTTTATTCACATAAAAAGTTTTTCTGTTACTAATATTGACAATAAAGATTTACAAGAAATTAATAAAATTTTAAAATTTGATTATAAATTAGATGCTTTTTCTACAGCTGATAAGATAGATATCGATTTAAATAATGATGGTGAATTGGAAAGCATAATTAATGTTTCAAATTTAGATAAAACAAATCAAGATACTTATTTTAATTTACTTTATGTCTATAATAGAGATGATGTTGATGTATTAATTAATGAAGATGTAAGTCCAGCAGATTATTTTAATGCTCCTGTTTATAATATCAATTATATTTTAGATATGAATAATCAAAGTAGTATTCTTATAAAGAAAGGATATTTCTCTGATGCTGGAAAGTCTGGAAATGCAATGTATCAATTAAGAGATGGAAAATATAAAATTGTTATGGAAGATTAGAAAAAAATGTAGTATAATAAATTAAATGAAAGGAACATGTGTTATGAAATTTAAAGTTGAACCAAAGGATTTTTTCCTTTTTGTGTTATATTGTATATTGCTATTTTATTTATGTGCAATTGCTGTTCTTAATTTTTCTTCTTTATCCACTGATGGAACATTTTATGGGTTACTTCCATTTAAAGCTTTTACACCACAATATTTTCCAGCCACCCTTGTATTGTTTATAGTTGCTTTAGTTGGTATTTTTACAAGTGTGTCTTCTTACATTTTTAAAAAAGATAAAGATGGTGGTATAGGTTTAATTTTTAAGAAAAAATCTAATGATGGTTATTCAAGTTGGGCTAAAGATAAAGATATAAAAGAACAATCTGGCGTAGAATGTGTTCATCCAACTGATGAAACAGTTAGTGCTGCTGGTATTCCTTTAATAAATAATGGAAAAGAAATTTGGGTTGATAATGGCGAATATCATAACTTGGTTATAGGTTCTACTGGTAGTGGTAAAACTCAAACAATAGTTAAACCAATGGTTAATTTACTTGCTAAAAAGGGTGAATCAATGATTATTACTGACCCTAAAGGAGAAATTTATAAATATAGTGCAAGTTATTTAAAAGAAAAAGGTTATAGAATAATTGTACTTAATTTTAGAGAGCCTCAAAGAGGTAATAGTTGGAATCCCCTTTCTCTTCCTAATCAATATTATAGAGCGGGTAACAAAGATAAAGCAATTGAACTTTTAAATGATGTTGCATTAAATATTTTGTATGATCCATCTAATAAAAGTGAATCTGATTTCTGGGAAAAATCTGCCGCTGACTATTTTTCTGGACTTGCTTTAGGATTATTTCAAGATGCTAAAGAAGAAGAAGTTAATTTAAATAGTATAAATGTCATGAGTACTGTTGGGGAAGAAAGATACGCAACAAGTAATTATATTAAAGAATATTTTGGTATGAAAGGTGAAAAATCTAATGCATATATGTTTGCATCTAGTACAATTAATGCCCCAAATGATACTAAAGGTGGTTTACTTGCAACATTTAGACAAAAGATAAGAAATTTTTCAACTGGTGAATCTTTAAGTGAAATGCTTTCTTATAGTGATTTCAATATGAAAGATATTGGGAATGGAAAAACTGCAGTATTTATGATTATTCATGATGAAAAGAAAACTTACCATCCTTTGATGACAATATTTATTAAACAATGCTATGAAACATTAATTGATGTTGCTCAAGAAAATGGAGGAAAACTTCCAGTTAGAACTAATTTTATATTAGATGAATTTGCTAATATGCCACCACTTAAAGATGTAGATGCAATGGTATCTGCAGCAAGAAGTAGAGATATTAGATTTACATTTATTATTCAAAACTTTGCACAACTTAATGATGTGTATGGGGATAATGTAGCAGAAATTATTAAAGGTAACTGTGGTAATCTAGTTTATTTGATTAGTACTGAAATGAAAGCTTTGGAAGAAATTAGTAAGATGTGTGGGGAAGTTAAGGTTACCGATGAAAAAGATAAAAATGCAACTAGACCACTTATAACAATTACTGATTTACAAAAGATGAAATTATTTGAAGCAATTATTATTAGACTTAGAACTAGTCCATTTAGAACAAAGTTAGAACCAGATTTTAAAATGGAGTGGGGTATTGAAAGAAAAGAAGAAGATTATCCAACAAGGATGAAACATGAAGTTGAAATGTTTGATTTGAAAAAATTTGTTACAGAAGAACGTAGTAAAAGAATGGCACAAAACGATAATAATTTTGGTGGTAATAATCCTTTTAGACCTATGAATGATATGCCAGCATTTAGTCCTTTTGGACCTATGCCTTCACAAAATAGACCAAGTTCTTTAGGTAATATGGATATTGATAGTATGCTTAAAGATTTAGATGAAAAATTTAAAGAGCTAGATCGTCAAGAAGCTGAAAGAAATAAAGCTAAGGAAAATGCTTTTATGCCTAAAGATGATATTGAGCTTCCTAAACTAGATGAAAAGAAAGAAGAAAAAGATGAACCAATAATTGAAGTTAAGGAAGAACCTCAAATAAAAAAGGATATAATGGTTTCTGAAAATCCTAAAATTAATGTTGATAAAGATAGTAAGGTAATAGCAGATAATGTTATATCTGATGATGAATTCTTTGATGATTTCTTCGGAGAAGATTAAAACACAAGATTCTTTGTGTTTTTTTTCTAAAAAAATTTAGAAATTTAATGTTCTGTATATAATTCGACATTTATTGCACCTTTAATATGGTAGGATAGAAATTGTTTCTACGAAAGGGGGTGTAATTATGCCAGTAGAAACTAAAGAATTTATTTGGCTCACTAATGATTTGGTATTTAAATATATTTTTAGTCATGAAGATATATTAATGGATT
>ERZ827168.3755-NODE-3755-length-15071-cov-5.955714_pt1 | contig 15071 bp, 13 predicted proteins | sample MGYA00519868_ERZ827168 | MGnify/ENA primary metagenome ERZ827168 (study PRJEB31778, sample SAMEA3449271) | human gut metagenome | biome: human gut; feature: human-associated habitat; material: faeces | place: United Kingdom | collected 2010/2012 ...
AAGAGGTTGTCGCTCGCACACCGGTAGATGGGTCATGCGTGACCCATCCGGTTAATCAAATAGAACAACACACATCTCCCCAAGACATCGGTAAACCCGTACTGCGTATCCCCAGCACCCGGAGCATAAAGGACAAGCCATAGCCAGACAGTCACGCAAATATCAAAACCGCCCTTCTCCTTTACTTTTTCCCCGAATTATGCTAAAATAAAGGCAACTACAAAAAAGGAGCCAGCCATGTACACAGAAACCTACCGGATTGCCGGGCGGAGCATTGCCATCGAGAGCCTGTACCCGGATGTCCACGCCTACTGTGCCGCCTACCGGCATGCCGGAGAGCCGGATTTTACCATTCGGATCACCCCGGCGGATATCGCCCGGGAACGGGACAAGTCCGCCCGGGAGGATCAGCGGCAGGGCATTGCCCCCCGTGCCTTTCCGGAGGGATATCTGGAGGAGCTTGCGGTGTACCGGCAGATTGCCGACCGGATGCCTGCCTATGACACCCTGCTGATTCACGGCTCCGCCATTGCGCTGGACGGTGCCGCATACCTGTTCACCGCCAGAAGCGGTACGGGGAAATCCACCCACACCCGGTTCTGGCGGCAGACCTTTGGCAGCCGGGCGGTGATGATCAACGACGATAAGCCTCTGGTGGGGCTGACGGATGCAGGGGCGGTGATCTATGGCACTCCCTACAACGGCAAGCATCGGCTTGGGGAAAATCTGTCCGCCCCCCTGCAGGCAATCTGCATCCTGGAACGGGGAGCGGAGAATACCATTCGCCCCATTTCCTCCGGAGAGGCGTACCCCCTGCTGCTGCAGCAGGTGTACCGACCCGGAGATCCGGCGGCGCTGGGGCTGACCTTGAAGCTGGTGGACAGGCTGCTGACCCAGGTGCGGCTGTATCGGCTGGCATGCAACCTGGATCCGGCGGCGGCGCAGGTGGCATATGATGGAATGAAGGGATGCGTATTATGAAACTGAGCAAGGATTTTCTGCTGCACCACAACGGGGAGGAGAGCCTGGTGGTATCCACCGGCAATGCCGCATTTGCCGGACTGGTGCGGACAAACAAAACCGCCGCCCGGATTCTGGACTGCCTGGCGAAGGGCGCTGACCGGGCGCAGATCATTGATGATCTGACAGCCAGGTATGATGCCCCCAGGGAGCAGATTGCCGGGGATGTGGATCACATTCTGGAGCAGCTGCGCCGGATCGGTGCCATTGATGATTGAGTCCTCCATCCGCCGGGAGCTTGCCGCCCACGGCAGTCTGGTCTACACCAACGTGGGAGTCAGTATGCGCCCTCTGATCCGGCAGGGCAGGGATCTTCTGGTGATCCGCACCTGCACCGACAGGCTGCGTAAGTACGACATTCCCCTGTATCAGCGCCCCTCCGGTCAGTATGTGCTGCACCGGATCGTCCGGGTGCTGCCGGATGGGTATGTGCTGTGCGGGGACAACTGTACCCAACTGGAGCATGTGACGGATGACCAGATTTTAGGCGTGCTCACCGCCCTGGAACGGGACGGCAGGACGATCCCCATGACCGCCCCCTCCATGCGGCTCTATGGGCGGCTGTGGGTGGGGTTGTATCCCCTGCGCCTGCCGGTGCTGCGGCTCCGGGATTGGCTGCGCCGGAAAAAACGCCGTTTGCAAGGAGGGTAGCCCATGGATCAGACCATTACCGTCGCCCGGGATCTGTTCTATTTGTTCAGCTGTCGGCTCCGGGACATTCCCTGTGACCCGGCACGGCTGGAACAGATGCAACTGCGTCCCATGCTGTCTCTGGCACAGCAGCATACCCTGGGCGCAATGACATGCATGAGCTTTGAGCATGCAGGCTTGCTGGAGCGGCTTTCTCCGGAGGATGCCGCCGCCCTGAAAACCATCCGGGACAAGGCAGTGCGAAAGGTGCTGCTGCTGGATGCAGGACGGCAGGAGCTGTTTCGCTTTCTGGATGCAAACCACATCTGGCACATGCCACTCAAGGGCGTGATTTTAAAGGACTGCTACCCGGCGCTGGGCATGCGGCAAATGTCCGACAACGACATTCTCTACGACAGTGCCTGTCAGCAGCAGGTGCGGGATTTTATGATTTCCCGGGGATACACCGCCGTGAAGGTGGGAAAAAACCACGAGGACGTGTACCAGAAGCCCCCGGTGTATCACTATGAGCTGCATACCCGGCTGTTTGATCCCCACAGCACCTACGCCTATGCCTACTACGGAGACATGCTCCGGCGGTGCAGCCGGCAGGGGTATCTGTACGCTATGACCCAGGAGGATTTCTACCTGTACTTCCTTGCCCACGCCTATAAGCATTACTCCGGCGGAGGCACAGGATTGCGGCATCTGCTGGACTGTTGGGTATTTCTGCAAAAGCATGGGGATGCTCTGGATTGGGCTTACATCCGCCGGGAGCTGAAGCTTCTGGGACTGACGGATTTTGAAGCGGAAAGCCGGAGTCTGAGCCTGGCGCTTCTGGATGCACCCCAGCGTACCCTGACAGAGGAGGAATCCCGGCAGCTTGCCTACTACATCTCCTCCGGCACCTACGGCACCCGGCAGCACTGGGGGGAGAACATGACTGCCGCCCGGATGCAGCAGATGCACATGGATCCTGCCGCTCCGGACAAAAAACGATACCTTTGGCATCGGCTCTTTCCCGGGGAGGCGTACTACCGGACCTATGCGCCCTTCTGCGTCAGGCATGTGTGGGCACGGCCCTTTTTCGGGGTGTACCGGCTGTTCCGGATGCTGCTGGATCCCCGCCGCCGCCGCCGTGTACAACAGGAAACCAAGACCCTGCAAAAGCAGCGTCCCCAGAAGCAGGATTGACATGCTGCCTTCCCACAAAAAAACAGCGGACTGTTCCGAAAGGAACGGTCCGCTTTGTGTGTGGGGTGGAACAGGACTTATGCGTCCTCGTCCGTCAGATGTGCCAACTGGCGGCAAACTGCGGTAATGTCAGTGGAATCCACACTGCCGTCCTGGTTGTAGTCTCCGTTTGCAATGCCCTGTACCGTGATCTTCACGGTGTCATCCTGTGCTACATAACGAGCCAGAAGCACTGCGTCATTGATCTCTACCACGCCGTTGCAGTCCACGTCTCCTGCCAGGAAATCGCCGCTGGGAGCAGTGGTTGCAGCAGTGGTCGTAGTGGTAGTTGTGGTGGTATCCTGGGGAGCGGTGGTTACCGGTTCCAGACCGTCCACGATGGAGTAGTATGCGGGTTTTGCCTTAAAGTCCTTGTCGAACAGCAGGGGCAGCTGACTTGCACGCCAGCTCTGGTCATCCGTAACGCCCCAGAAGACTACAGCGGAGATACTGTCGGAATATTCCACCAGTGCGTCCATAATATCGCTGTAAACCTGCGCCTGGGTTTCCAGACCTGCCTCACTGGTGTCGCTGGTGGTGATGTCCAGCTCTGTTACCTGGATATCCAGACCCAGTGTCGCAAACTTTGCCAGCGCCTTCTTATACTGTGCTGCGGAGGGGAAGTTGGTTGCCAGGTGGGACTGCATGCCGATGCCGTCGATCAGTCCCTTTGCCTTCAGATCCGTTGCCATTTCGCAGATGGCGTTGGTCTTACCGTCAATGTACTCGTTGTAGTCGTTGTAGTACAGCTTGCAGCCCTCGGGTGCATACTGTCTTGCGAACTTGAATGCATACTCAATGAAAGAGTTGTCTCCGAACACCTGTACCCATGCGGAGTTGCCGTTGGAGGTGTTGTTGGAGCCTGCGGTACGGGGCTGTCCGCCGTCGGTCCAAGCCTCATTGACCACGTCCCAGGCGTAGAAATTCACGGTGGGATACTGCTCAGCCAGGGCTTCCATCACGTTCTTGATGTAGTTTTCCATACGCTGGATCATGACTTCCTTGGATACCCAGTCTCCGTCATCGCTGAAATTCTCCTTGAAGAACCAGTCCGGAGTCTGGCTGTGCCATACCAGGGTATGCCCTCTGACGGGAATGTTGTTGTCCCGGCAGTAGTTGAGCAGTGCCTTTGCGTTGGTCAGAGAGATCTGGGGATTGGTCTGATCCCCGCCATTTGCCTCCATATAGGCAAGGGTAGCCGCCTTGTCCAGGACGAAATCCGGCTTCAGCTCGTTGCCGAAGGTGATGCTTTCATTAAAGTGCTTTTCCACCAGTCCCATGAAGGGCTTGGAGGACAGGTTGGATGCCATGATAGCAGTACCGATCTTGAAGTAGGGCCGGTATACGTCTGCCAAAGATGTGATATCCTCTAACTCCACCTCGGGAGCCTCTGTGATGGTGAAATCATCCAGATAAATATTTGCGTTTGCGTCGCTTGCCTCAAAGTACAGATACCAGTCGGTAGTGTCTGCCGGGAAGCTGAATTTAACGTTTTCATAGGCAGCCCACTCGCCCTGGCTCACCTGTCCCAGAATGTTGCCGTAGTGAATATTGCCGTCAGCGTCCGTGTACTGCATGCTGAGGGTCAGGGTTGCGTACCAGGGTGTCATAGCGTAGGCGTTGACTACATATTCGGTGTTGGCTTCGATCAGATTGTCCAGCGCCAGCTGGGGCCCGTTCCAGTTTTCTGCACGGGTGCTGACGCACAGGGACTGACTGCCTCCGTGTGCCTGCTCGGTGGTCAGCTCCAGGGTCTCGTCCTCGCCTCTGCGGGTGAAGTCGAAGCTGTCCCCCTCAAAGTCGGTGCTGTAGATTACCTTGGTGTCTGCCGCAGCTGCGGCGGGTACTGTGGTCAGGTTGACTGCAGTGGCTGTTGCCAGCATGGCTGCACTGGTCAGCCCTGCCAACAGCTTTTTCGTGATGGATTTGCTCATGGTGTGTAACCTCCCTGTTTTGGGCGCAGCGGTTCATTCTGCGCATGATTTGCGGCGGCACCTATTACATATGTACATGGTACCGTCCTTGTCGGCGGTCCCCTCGACTGCCTAACACAATTATTTTACCACATTTCGCCGATACTGTCAACGTGGACTTGCATCATTTTCTCCCATCCTTTTTGGTGATTTTGCCGGCGTTTCTTTCTGTCTCACCGCCACAGGCAAGCCCTGCTTGCAAAAAAAGAGCATGCGTGCTGCATGCTCTGTTCGCTAGTTCAGGCTCTCCCCGATGTCCTCGATGGACAGGGTGGCAATGGCGTTCAGCTCCGGGCCGCCCCGCATGCCGGCAAGGTAGTTGAAATACCCCTGGCAGGCGATCATAGCTCCGTTGTCGCCGCACAGGGACAGGGGCGGCATATATAAGGTATACCCGGCCTTGTCACATGCCTCCGTCAGTGCCTGCCGCACCCCGGTATTGGCGCAGACGCCTCCTGCCGCCGCAATGGCGCGGTACCCCAGATCCCTTGCCGCCGCCATGGTCTTTTCCGTCAGCATCCCGGCGATCCGGTGCTGTACGCTGGCGGCAAGATCCGCCGACCGGAGGGACTCCCCCTTTTGCCGGGCGTTGTGGGCAAGATTGATGACTGCGGTTTTCAGCCCGGAAAAGCTCATATCATAGGCACTGCCTGCCACGGTGGGGCGAGGCAGAGCATACCCCTCCGGATTCCCCTCCCTGGCGGCACGGTCAATGTGCACGCCTCCCGGATAGGGGAATCCCAGCACCCGTGCGCATTTGTCAAAGCATTCCCCTGCCGCATCGTCCCGGGTTCTGCCGATGACCCGGAATTCCGTATGGCTCCGCACCTCGATGATATGGCTGTGACCGCCGCTTGCCACCAGACACAGATAGGGCGGCTCCAGGCTGGGGTGGGCAATGTAGTTGGCGGCAATGTGCCCGGAAATGTGATGCACCGGCACCAGGGGCTTTCCCGTTGCCATGGCAAGCCCCTTTGCGAAGCTGACCCCCACCAGCAGTGCCCCGATCAGCCCCGGCGCATAGGTCACTGCAATGGCGTCGATCTGCTCCAGGGTCACGTCCGCATCCCGCAGCGCCTGCCGTACCACCCCCAGCACATTCTCGCAGTGCCGCCGGGAGGCGATCTCCGGTACCACGCCCCCGTACAGCTTGTGCTCCTCGATCTGGGAGGACACCACGTTGGAGCGGATATCCCTGCCGTCCACCGCTACGCTGGCAGCGGTTTCGTCACAGGAGCTTTCAATTCCCAATATATACATGTCAGATCATCCTTTTTCTACATCTTTCCGCATGAGCAGTCCGTCCTCATCCGGCTTGTGATAATACCGGGGGCGCACCCCCACCTGCCGGTATCCCAGGGACTGATACAGGGCGATGGCAGGGGCATTGCTCTGCCGCACCTCCAAAAAGTAGGCGGAAACCTGCCCCTCCATCCATGCCTCCATGGCAAGCAGCAGCCGTTTTCCGATGCCCTGCCGCCGATAGGCTGCCCCTACCGCCACCGTGTTGATGTCCGCCGTTTCTGCCGCAAAGGCGATGTTCACAAATCCGGCAACCTGTCCTTCCCGGAGGGCAACCAGGGTCAGCGCCTGGGGATTGGTCAGCTCCGACCGGAAGGCAGCCTCGCTCCATGGCTCGGAAAAGCACGCCTGCTCAATGGCTGCCACCTGTGCCACATGGCACGCCTCCATCAGCAGGATGGTCTCATCCCTTTGCGGCATACCAGCTCTCTCCCTTTCCAACCTCCGCTGTCAGGGGCACTGCCATGTCCCAGGCATGCTCCATCTCCTCCCGGAGGATCACCGCCGCCCGGTCAGCGTCCTGTACTGCGGCTTCTACGATCAGCTCATCGTGCACCTGTAAAATCAGCCTTGCGTCCAGTTGCTCCCTGGCAAGCCGCCGGTACACCCGGATCATGGCGATCTTGATGATGTCCGCCGCCGTGCCCTGGATGGGGGTGTTCATGGCGATGCGCCTGCCTGCCGCCTGCTGGATCTTGTTGTGGCTCTTTAATTCCGGCACCTCCCGGCGTCTGCCGAACAGGGTGGATACAAAGCCGGTGCGTTCCGCATCCTCCACAATGCGGGTCATAAACTGCTCCACCCTGGGGAAGTTCTCCAGATATCGCTTGATGTAGCGATCCGCCTCCCGGACGGATACCCCGATGTCCTGGGACAGGGAGTATGCCCCGATGCCGTAGATGATGCCGAAGTTCACCGCCTTGGCTGCGCTCCGCATCTGGGGGGTCACTGCCTCCCGGGGCACCCCGAACACCTGCGCCGCCGTGGAAGCATGAATGTCCGCACCGCTCAGGAACGCCTGCTGCATGTTTGCGTCCTCACAGAGATTTGCCAGGATCCGCAGCTCGATCTGGCTGTAGTCCGCATCCAGCAGGATCCGCCCCCGGGGAGCCACGAAAAACTTCCGCATTTCCTTGCCCAGCTCCGTGCGTACCGGAATGTTCTGCATATTCGGTTCCGTGGAGGAAATTCTGCCGGTACGGGTCTCGGTCTGTTTGAAGCAGGTGTGGATCCGCCCGTCCGGGGCAACGGTTTTCAGCAGCCCTGCCACATAGGTGGAATTCAGCTTGGTTAGCTGCCGGTACCGGAGGATCAGACTCACGATGGGGTATGCGCCCCGGAGCTTTTCCAGCACCTCTGCGTTGGTGGAAAAGCTGCCGGTTTTGGTTTTTTTCTTCCCCTGGGGATGGGGGATCTCCAGATCCTCGAACAGTACCTGCCCCAACTGCTTGGGGGAGGCAATGTTGAACTGCTTCCCTGCCAGGGTGTAGATCTCCTCCTCAAGCTGCCGGATCTCTCCGGACAGCGCATCCCCGAACCGGCGCACTCCATCCTGGTCTACCAGCACCCCGGTATGCTCCATGGAGGCAAGCACCTCCACCAGGGGCAGCTCGATCTCCTCCATGAGCCGGGTCAGCCCCTCCGCCTCCAGCTTGTTCGCCAGAGCATCGCACAGCCCGGGCAGGGCGGCAATGTCCGCCGTATCCCCCATGTCTTCCTCGTAGGGCAGGTGGAAGCTGCGGCACAGCGCCGGGATCTCGTAGGATGCCTTGGTGGCTTCGTGCAGGTATGCGGCAATGGCACCGTCAAAGCACAGTCCCGTCAGGCCGCTGTCTGCCGCAAAGGCATACCGGTACACAGGCTTTGCGTCAAAGCTGCGCTTTTTGCAGCCGGATGCCAGAAACGCCAGGATCAGCCCCTGTTCCCGGGTTGTGCAGATGCATGTGCCCATGTGGATATATAAGGTATCCGCCCGGAGCAGGAAATCCACCGGCTGTTCCCGGTCTGTCAAGCCGTCCAGCATGCTCCGGTCAAGGGGCTGCACTGCTTTGCACAAGGAGATCACCGGGGCGTCCGGCTCCGGTTTGCTTTGTACCGGGGCAGCCTCCAGCTTCAGCTTGTCCAGCAGCTTGAACAGCTCCAGTTCTGTCAGCAGGGCGGATACGCTCTCCTTGTCCGGCTCCTTCAGCCGGTACGCTGCCGGATCCTGGGGGATGGGGGCATCCTTTACGATGGTGGCAAGCCACTTGCTTTCCTCTGCGGATGTCTTCCCCCCGGACAGCTTGGCGTATGCCCCCTTGGTCAGCCCTGCCTCGTCCAGATGGGCGTACAGCTCCTCAATGGTGCCATAGGTCTGGATCAGTCCCGTGGCGGTTTTCGGGCCGATGCCCGGTACCCCCTTGATGTTGTCGGAGCTGTCCCCCATCAGCGCCTTCAGATCGATCAGATGCACCGGGGCAAACCCATACTCCTCCCGGAATCGCTCCTCCGTATAGGGAATGGTCTCCTTGTTGGTGGCAAGATCCACCCGCACATGCTCCCCCACCAATTGGAGGCTGTCCCGGTCTCCGGTGAGGATCACGCAGTCCTCTCCATGCTCCGTACAGATCCGGGCAAGGGTGCCCAGAATGTCGTCCGCCTCAAAGCCCTCTGCCTCCAGCACGGTGACGCCCATGCCCCGCAGCAGCTCCTTCACCGGGGCAAGCTGCTGTGCCAGCTCCTCCGGCATGCCCTTCCGGTTGGCTTTGTAGGATGCCACCGCCTTATGCCGGAAGGTGGGACTCCGCAGGTCAAACGCCACCGCCACCCCATCCGGCTGCACCTGTGCCGCCTCCTTCAGGTAGATGTTGAAAAACCCGAACAGGGCGTTGGTGGGCACACCCTTGCTGCTTGTGAGCATACGGATGCCGTAAAACGCCCGGTTCAGGATGCTGTTGCCGTCAATTGCCAGCAGAGTCATAGACTGTTCCTCCATCGATTTTTCTATTATATATATTTATAGTATACCACAAGGGCGCCCCATTTGTCCATAAAAAAAGACAGAAGCCCGGCTCCTGTCTATATGTCGCTGTCCTGATCGGTGAGGGCATCCTCAAAGGCCTGGTACAGGATCTGCATTTGTTCAAACAGTTGCTTGTATGCCTGCTCTCCGATCCGCTCCATCACCGACAGCCCGATCCGCCGCCGTGCCTGCAATGCCCGGTCGTACAACTGCCTGCCCGCCTTGGTCATGGTGATATAAGTGATCCGCCGGTCGGTAATGTCGCTGACCCGGGAGACGGCGCACTTTTCCTCCAGGGATTTCAGCAGCTTGGACACTGCCGGGGTGGTGACCTCCAGGGCGGCGGCAAGCTCCGAGATCTTTACGGCGCCGCTGGGGCTTTTTGCGATCAGATGCAGCAGCATGAACTCCGGCCGGGGCAGCCCCTCCACCTTATAGCGGGCGTTGAGCTTGTTGAACCGATCCAGTACGGCGATCCACTCCACCTCCAGGGACTCTACCTCCACAGGGCTGCACCTGCCTTTCTGCTTTATAATAGTACATTGCCGGATGGGTTCCGGGTTCAGTTCCTTTAATCGTACCATATCCCCCCTGATTTGTCAATGCGGCAGGAGCAAAAACAACAAACATGCACAAAAAATAAGATAGTATTTGTGCAAAACGCTGAAAATGCAAAAACCCCTTGACAACATGGTACGGGCGTGGTATCTTATATTTAGCACTCGGAGAGATAGAGTGCTAACAGAGCATCCGGACGGGTGCTAACTTGAAAGAAGGAGTGAGGCTATGGACGACCGCAAGCTGAAAATTCTGGCTGCTGTCGTGGATGAATATGTGCAGACCGGCGAGCCCGTCGGTTCCAAGACCATCGCTGCACTGCCTCATATCAATGTTTCTGCGGCAACGGTGCGCAACGACATGGCGGTACTGGAGCAGTTAGGACTGCTGGAACAGCCCCACACCTCCGCCGGCAGAATCCCCACCTTCAACGGCTATCGGCTCTACATCGACAAGCTGATGACCACCGAGGCGCTTTCCGAAAAGGAGCGGCAGCGGCTGGACGATATGCTGGAGGCGCAGGGTGCTCTGACCGAGGAGCTGCTGATCCAGAGCGCAGGCACAGCCCTTGCGGAGCTGACCCAATGCGCAGCGGTAGTGACCAATGCAGCACCGAAGTTTTCCATCATCTCCAAGGTGGAGGTAATCCCCACCGGCAAGCGGCTGTATGTGATCCTGCTGATTACATCCAACGGCAGCATCAAAAACAAAGCCTGTCGGCTGGAGTTTGATCTGAGCAATGAGCAGCTTGAATTTTTCACACATTATATGGAGGAGAACCTGGAGGGCGTATCCGTTGAGGATCTGTCCGAACAGCGGCTCCAGGATCTGATCGCCGCACTGGGCGCATATATGACCACCCTTTCCCCTTTGGTACAGGGACTGTATGAATTGTCCCGGGATCTGAAGCAGAAGGAAGTCACCGTCAGCGGCGCACGGAACCTTTTAACCTGCAGCGAGCTTGAAAAAATGGATATCGTCCAGTTCATGGAGCATACGGACACCGTGATCCCTCTGCTGGATGACGCATTCAGCGGCGTGCAGGTGCTCTTCAGCCAGGAGAGCAATCATTTCGTCATCGGCAATTCCAGTATGATCGTATCCAAGTACCAGAAGGGCAATCAGCCTGCCGGTGCGCTGGGGGTCATCGGGCCGATGCGGATCAATTACGCAAAGATCATTCCCTATATTGAATATTTCACACAAAAGCTGACGGATCTCATTTCCGATGAGGACGAACATGAGCCGGGACAGCATTAGAACAGAAGGGGTGCAACCGATGAAAAAAGAACAGGATCTGACCGAGGAAACCACCGCCGGACAGGAGCCGGAGGAGGCTGCGGCAGCGCAGGAGGCGGAATCCGCTTCCCAGCCGGAACAGGCAGAGCAGCCGGAGATCAAGCAGACCAGGACGGAACCGGATCCGGCGGAGCAGCTGGCGGCGGAAAAGGACAAGTACCTGCGGCTGTACGCCGAATACGACAACTACCGCAAGCGCACTGCAAAGGAAAAGACCGAGACCTATTCCCATGCCACTGCCGCAGCGGTGGAAACCCTGCTGCCGGCGCTGGACAGCTTTTCCCTGGCGCTGGAGGCTGCTTGTACGGATGAAGCCTACAAGACCGGCATGGAAAAGATCTATACACAGCTTAACGAGGCGCTCAAGAAGCTGGGCGTCCGGGAAATGGAAGCCCTGGGAACTCCCTTTGATCCGAATTTCCACCACGCCATCAAGCAGGCGGCGGATACGGAATACGAAGAAGGCATGGTGTGTCAGGTATTCCAGAAGGGCTATCTGATCGGGGATCGGGTGATCCGCCACGCAATGGTGGCAGTTGCCCAGTAGCCCCCGGATGAAACATCCAAAACCGAGTAAACTATCTTTATCAGAACAGAAAGCATAGAGAGGAAGATTTATTATGGCAAAAATTATTGGTATCGACCTTGGTACAACCAACTCCTGCGTAGCCGTTATGGAAGGCGGCAATGCAGTGGTAATCCCCAACGCTGAGGGTGCAAGAACCACCCCGTCCGTTGTGGCATTCTCCAAGAACGGCGAGCGTCTGGTAGGTCAGGTGGCAAAGCGCCAGGCTATCACCAACCCGGATAAGACTGTAAGCTCCATCAAGCGTCACATGGGCTCCAACTACAAGGTAGAGATCGAGGGCAAGTCCTACACGCCCCAGGAGATCTCCGCTATGATCCTGCAAAAGCTGAAGGCAGACGCTGAGGCATACCTGGGCGAGAAGGTTTCTGAGGCGGTTATCACCGTTCCCGCATACTTCACCGACAGCCAGCGTCAGGCAACCAAGGACGCAGGTCAGATCGCAGGGCTGACCGTCAAGAGAATCATCAACGAGCCTACTGCTGCGGCTCTGTCCTACGGCATCGACAAGGAAGATGAGCAGAAGATCATGGTATTCGACCTGGGCGGCGGTACCTTCGATGTATCCATCATCGACATGGGCGACGGGGTTACAGAGGTTCTGGCAACTGCCGGCAACAACCACCTGGGTGGCGATGACTTTGACCAGCGGATCATTGACTGGATGACCTCCGAGTTCAAGAAGGCAGAGGGCATTGACCTGACCGGCGACAAGATGGCAATGCAGAGACTGAAGGAAGCCGCAGAGAAGGCAAAGATCGAGCTGTCCTCCACACCTTCCTCCAACATCAATCTGCCCTTCATTACCGCAGACGCAACCGGCCCGAAGCATCTGGATCTGACCCTGTCCCAGGCAAAGTTCAATGAGCTGACTGCGGATCTGGTACAGGCAACCATGGGCCCGGTAGATCAGGCGCTGCATGACAGCGGTCTGAAGGCCTCCGACCTGGATAAGGTGCTGCTGGTAGGCGGCTCCTCCAGAATCCCGGCGGTGCAGGAAGCTGTAAAGCAGAAGATCGGCAAGGAACCCTTCAAGGGCATCAACCCGGATGAGTGTGTAGCACTGGGTGCAGCATACCAGGGCGGCGTCCTGGGCGGCGACGTAAAGGAAGGTCTGCTGCTGCTGGATGTTACTCCGCTTTCTCTGGGTATTGAAACTGCCGGCGGCGTATGCACCAAGATGATCCCCAGAAACACCACCATCCCCACCAAGAAGACCCAGGTGTTCTCCACCTATGCAGACAATCAGCCTGCGGTGGATATCAACGTACTCCAGGGCGAGCGTGAATTCGCACGGGACAACAAGCAGCTGGGCACCTTCCGTCTGGATGGCATTGCACCGGCGCCCCGTGGTATCCCCCAGATCGAGGTAACCTTTGATATCGATGCAAACGGCATCGTACACGTTTCCGCAAAGGATCTTGGCACCGGCAAGGAGCAGAATATCTCCATCACCGCTTCCACCAACATGAGCGAGGCTGACATTGACAAGGCTGTCAAGGACGCTGAGAAGTATGCGGAGGAGGACAAGAAGCGCCGTGAGGCAGTGGATGCCAAGAACAACGGCGAGAACCTGGTGTTCCAGTGCGAGAAGGCAATGACCGACTTCGGCGACAAGGTAACCGATGCGGACAAGGCGCCCATCACCGAAAAGTGCAATGCACTGAAGGAAGCCCTCAAGACTGACAATACCGAGGAGATCAAGGCAAAGACCGAGGAGCTGCAAAAGGCATTCTACGACCTGTCCGGCAAGGTATATCAGCAGGCAGGCGCAGCACAGGGTCAGCCGGACATGGGCAACATGGGCAACATGGGCGGCATGAACGGCGGCAGCAGCAATCCGGGCGGCGATGACGGCGACGTGGTAGACGCAGACTTTACAGAAGCGTAAGCATATGCTACAATAGGAATAGAGAACATGGGCGGACCTGGTTTCCGCCCTGTCTCCGTACATGGACGGCGGCGGAGGGCGTCAGCAGCTGCGTCGAGGCATCATGTATTTTCGTGAAAGGAGATATGCATTCCCTGAAGGGAACGCATGACCGGAATTATGGCTGAAAAACGAGATTATTATGAAGTGCTCGGCGTGCAGAAGGACGCTGACGAGGAAGCGATCAAAAAAGCGTACCGCGCCATGGCACGAAAGTACCACCCCGATCTGCATCCGGGCGATAAGGAATGCGAGGAAAAGTTCAAGGAGGTCACCGAGGCATACGAGGTGCTTTCCGACCCGGAGAAGCGTCAGAAATATGACCAGTTCGGTCACGCCGGTGTGGATCCCAGCTACGGCGGCATGGGCGGTATGGGTGGCATGGGCGGCATGCAGGGCGGCTTTGCCGACATGGGAGATATCTTCGAGAATCTCTTTGGCGGCGTATTCGGCGGCTCCCGCAGCTCCAGTGCCAATGCCCCCAGACAGGGCAAGGATGTGAACGTGGGGCTGAATATTGACTTTATGCAGGCGTGCAAGGGTATGCGTGCAGAAGTGAAGGTCCAGCGAATGGAACGCTGTGCAGACTGTGCCGGTACCGGTGCGGCGGCCGGTTCCTCTCCGGAGGTATGCCCGGACTGCCATGGCAGGGGCACGGTGAAGATCAATCAGCGCACCCCCTTCGGCATGATCGCCCAGACCAAGACCTGTCCCCACTGCGGCGGCAAGGGCAAGGTCATCAGCAATCCCTGCAGCAAGTGCAAGGGCGCAGGCCGGGTACGGGTGGCAAAGACCATCAACGTGGATGTGCCTGCGGGCATCGACAACGGTCAGACCCTCCGGGTGTCCGGCCAGGGTGATGCTGGCATCAACGGCGGCCCCAGCGGCAACCTGAACGTGGTCATCAATGTGCGTCCCCATCCCCTCTTTGTCCGGGACGGCTACGATGTACACTGCGAGATCCCCATTACCTACACCCAGGCGGTCATGGGGGACGATATCACGGTGCCCACCATTGACGGGCATGTCAAGTACCATGTGGGCGAGGGTACCCAGACCGGCACCGTGTTCCGGCTCAGGGGCAAGGGCGTGCGCCGGCTCCATCGGACGGACAACGGCGACCAGTATGTGAAGGTAGTCGTGGAAGTGCCCAAGAATCTGACCAAGAAGCAGAAGGATCTGCTGAAGGCGTTCGAGGATTCCCTCAGCGACAAGAATTATGCCAAGCGACAGTCCTTTTTTGAAAAGCTGAAGGGCTTGTTTGATGCGAAATAATGCAAGCGCCGTCTCCGGCTGGGAGGCGGCGCTTTTTGTGTGCTTTTCCGGGTGACCATCTTTTCCGGGCTTGTCTTTTATGCTCTGCGTGCTGGGCACACTTTGCCGTTCTGCTTTTTGAGTGACCATTTGTTTGTGTGCGTTTTCTGATAGTCTGCGTGCTAGGCACACGCAGTAGAGGTTTACCGTTGTCTTGGGGAGACAACCCAGGGAAAGGGGGGCAGCCCGGCTGCAATCCCCCTTCCCCTTCCGGGTTTTCTCCCC